>ERZ724514.1249-NODE-1249-length-11319-cov-15.339489_pt1 | contig 11319 bp, 4 predicted proteins | sample MGYA00376047_ERZ724514 | MGnify/ENA primary metagenome ERZ724514 (study PRJEB28724, sample SAMN07190883) | activated sludge metagenome | isolation source: activated sludge of sewage treatment plant in Hong Hong | place: Hong Kong | collected 2016-03-17 ...
CCACCGACATCGCTTTCACGGTGGTGGAACGCACTGTCGGCGAGCAGCTCTTCCCGCCGCTGACCGAGGCGGCGGCGACGATGACGGCCGTGGTCGATACGGTCGTGGCCGCCAACGACGCCCTGGAGGCGGCCAACCAGTTGCCGTTCGTCAATGTGCCGACGATCACCACGGAGCTGCAAACCGCCGCCGACCAGGTGAACGCGGCCCGCGAGCAGGTCGACCAGATTCGTACCGAGGTGCAGACGATGAAGGAATCGGCCGTCTCGCGCCCGGTGACGGCCATCACCGACCGGACAGGGACGCTGCTGGGCCATCTGGACACGGCCACGGCCACGACGACCGCGACCGTGACGGCCATCGCCCGGACGCAGGATCGGCTGCTGCTGGCCCGCGAGCGGCTGCCGCGGATGCTGGACTGGCTGTCGGTGGGGCTGACGCTGGCGCTGCTGTGGATCATCATCGGGCAGGCGGCGCTCATCAACGTTTCGTGGCGGTGGCTGCGGGCGACGCGGGGCTAGGGATTAGGGGCTAGGGGCTAGGGGCTAGGGGAAGAGCGCTCTTCCCTAATCCCTATCCCCTATCCCCTAGCCCCTATCTGAGCCGGCCTCGGCCGGCGTTGTGGCCTAGCCCGGTTGCCTTTAGGCCCGGGCGGCCTCCTTGGCGCGAGAACTTCGCATAGCGATAAGCACCACCTCCGACGCCCGGGCGTGTGGGTCGCGCGGTCGGGTGGTGAAGGTCGTGTCCCTCCGGCGAACCTTGCGCCAGCGGTGTCGCCCGCGCTGAGGCCGTAACTTAGCCGGGGCAAGGGGGTTCTTATTAAACAGTTCGACCGGCAAGCAGCCGCGTAGCGCGATGCGCAAGACGCGGGCCAGGCCGGCGGCACGCAAGGACGGAGGTCTCGTCAGCCCGCATGGCCGCCACACTTCTCGCCTTGAAGCTGTCCCGACGGGAAGCTAATGGTTGTCGTGTTGGGTCCACTATACACCCTGGAGGAGGTTTGCTCGTCAATAGATTCAAGTGTCGTTTGCATACAGCAGGTTATTTCTGGGCTTTTCATGGTGTCTCTTTTTATTGCATATGAGGATGGATAAAGATGGATGGTAATAGCTTGATTAGTTTGCTGATCAACTGGGTCCTTGCGGCCTTGGTCATCTATGTCGTTAGCCGGCTGAATCTCGGTCTTAAGGTAGGCGGTTTCGTCAACGCACTGATCGCTGCCGCTGTTGTCGCTCTGATCGCGTGGCTAATCGGATTGGTGCTCCCTGACTCCTGGACTAACGGCGGTTGGATTCAGGCTCTGTTTTCATTGATCGTGAGCGCCGTTGTGTTGATTGTCGCCGCTCGCATTCTTCCAGGCATGCAGGTCAATGGCTTCCAAGGCGCTCTCATCGCAGCGATCGCTATCGCTGTGCTCAGCTGGATCGTCTGGTACTTCACTGGTCGCAATGTTGATAGCTTGGATGCCCTATACCTGTTGACGATGTTCATCTAGGTTCCTAGACCCGCAGAGCGGGTAGTTGGTATCGATGGACGCGCCGGGCTGACGACCCGGCGCGTTTTTTTGTTCACGTTGTCACTGCGGGCAATTGGGCTATGATCTTCCTGCTTGGTGCCAGTCAAAATATGGAGGCGTCCATGTCGCTCAGTAAGGGAACGGTGTTGCAACAACGGTATCGCATCGTCCAGGAGGTTGGCCGCGGCGGCTTTGGTGCGGTCTATCGTGCTTGGCATATGGCCCTCAATCGGCCGGTGGCCGTCAAGGAGAATCTCGACACCAGCCCGGAGGCGGGCCGCCAGTTCGAACGAGAGGCCCAACTTCTGGGCAGCCTGCGCCACCCCAACCTGCCGGTCGTCATCGATCACTTTGTCCTGCCCGGCCAAGGGCAGTATCTGGTGATGGACTTCGTAGAGGGCAAAAGCCTGGAGACGATGTTGCTGGAGAACGGCGGGCCGCTGCCGGAGGCCAAACTGCTGCCGTGGATGGAACAGGTGTGCAGCGCCCTGACCTACCTGCATTCGCGGCAACCGCCGATCATCCATCGCGACATCAAGCCGGGTAATATCATCATCGCCGATGACCGGGCGATGCTGGTCGACTTCGGCATCTCCAAGACCTATGACCCACACCGGGCGACAACGGTTGGGGCCAAGGCGGTAACGCCCGGCCTCAGCCCCCTAGAGCAGTATGGCCGGGGCAAGACCGACGCGCGCAGCGACCTGTACGCGTTGGGAGCGACGATGTACGCGCTTCTAACGAACCAGGTGCCGCCGGAAGCACCCGACCTGGCCAGCCGCGCCGATGTGCTGACACCGGTGCGCAAGCTTAACCCGGCAGTCAGCGAGTGGACGGCGGCGGCGGTCATGCGGGCAATGGCGTTGCACGCCGATGAGCGGCCGGCCAGTGTGAGTGAGTTCGCGCTGGCGTTGACCGGCCCGGTGATGCCTCCACCGCCGAAGCCGCAACCTAAGCCGTCGGTGGCGGCCAGCCCGACGCCGGCCGCGCCACCCGTGATGAGGAATCAGGCACAGACGGCCGCCGCGCCGAGGGCGGTAACGCAGCCTCCGAGCAGTGGACAGTCAAGCCAGGCGTCGTCGGGAGGCGCAGGTTTGATTGTAGGTCTGCTGGCGCTAGTTGCGTTAGCGGGATTCTTCCTTTCTGGTGGCCTATTCGGAATTCTTTCCGAGTTCACCAGAGTGTTCGTCGGGGGATTGATTATTTACATCGTCGGACGTTTAGGTCTGGGTCTGAAAGTGGCCAGCTTTGGCGACGCACTCATCGTCAGCGCGGTGATCGCTATCGTGGCTTCGATGGTGTGGTGGTTTTTGGGTTTTCTCGGCATTTACTTTGGAATGGGCCTGATCGCGTTCACTGTCTACCTGGTTGTGGCGGCCCCCATCCTGCTGATCGCCGAACGCTTCGTGCCGGGCATAAAGGTCAGCGGCTCCGTAGCCGCGCTCATCACCGCCGTGGCCATCGCCGTCGTAGCGTGGCTGATCGACTGGCTGCTGCTCTCTCTGTTCTAATTCATCATCGCGACTTCGTAGCGGTAACGCGTCGGGATGACGACCTGGCGCGCTCTTTTTGTCTGCACAGTGTATTCTATCTGGACGCGGCGCTCAGCGCGGTGGGTTAGGCGAGCGCGTGGCTAAAACGAGTTTTGACCAATTTCTGAAAAGGCCTTGACAACTCGCGGGGCAACCAGTATACTCCTCAACTGTTGACCCAATACGGGTGTCGCCGCTGAAACAAGCGGAACATCAGTAAAACCGAAGACAGGTAGTGCGAGGGATAGCGGCCTCCACCAAGGGAGCCGCAAATTTCGTTTGCACAGGGTCTTGACAAAGGAATCCAATTGCGTATAATTGGAATTCCTGGTGGGGAACGGACGCCGACCGCACGGGGTAACAAACCAAGAGAGACCAAACGAGCACGGGGATGCCCCGCGGCTCGATTGACTTTCTAAAACAGTTACACCGGCGGGCGGGGAGGCAACTCCTGAAACGGCCGCGCCCCAGGGCCTTAACAACTGAATAGTGATAGAAACAGACCTTCAATTCTGGGCTTAACGAGTAGAACCATAAATCTCGTAGTCAAATACGGGATTCAAACAAACCTTTATGGAGAGTTTGATCCTGGCTCAGGATGAACGCTAGCGGTGTGCTTAAAGCATGCAAGTCGAACGTGATCCTTGGATTCGTTCAAGGTGAAAGTGGCGAACGGGTGAGTAACGCGTTGGTGATCTGCCCCGGAGTGGGGAATAACTATCGGAAACGATAGCTAATACCCCAGATGTCTTCGTGTTTGGAAAGCGATGACTAAAGTTCAGGCGCTCCGGGAGGAGCCTGCGTCCCATCAGCTAGTTGGTAGGGTAATGGCCTACCAAGGCACAGACGGGTAGGGGGCGTGAGAGCGTGGCCCCCCACACTGGTACTGACACACGGACCAGATGCCTACGGGTAGCAGCAGCTAGGAATATTGGGCAATGGGCGAAAGCCTGACCCAGCAACACCGCGTGAAGGACGACGGCCTTCGGGTTGTAAACTTCTTTTCGAGGGAATGAGAAAGGACAGTACCCTCGGAATAAGGCCCGGCTAACTACGTGCCAGCAGCCGCGGTAATACGTAGGGGCCAAGCGTTATCCGGATTTACTGGGCGTAAAGCGCATGTAGGCGGTTGACTAAGTCGGATGTGAAAGCTCCTGGCTTAACTGGGAGAGGCCATTCGAAACTAGTCGGCTGGAGGGTGGTAGAGGAGAGCGGAATTCCAGGTGTAGCGGTGAAATGCGTAGATATCTGGAGGAACACCAGTGGCGAAAGCGGCTCTCTGGACCATTCCTGACGCTGAGATGCGAAAGCCAGGGGAGAGAACGGGATTAGAAACCCCGGTATTCCTGGCCGTAAACGATGTCAACTAGGCGTAGGAGGTTATAAACCCCTTCTGTGCTGTAGCAAACGCGTTAAGTTGACCGCCTGGGGACTACGGCCGCAAGGCTAAAACTCAAAGGAATTGACGGGTCCCCGCACAAGCAGCGGAGCGTGTGGTTTAATTCGAGGCTACACGAAGAACCTTACCAGGGTTTGACATGCTAGTGGTAGTGAAGCGAAAGCGGAACGACCCTTCGGGGAGCTAGCACAGGTGCTGCATGGCTGTCGTCAGCTCGTGTCGTGAGATGTCAGGTTAAGTCCTGTAACGAGCGCAACCCTCGTCGTTAGTTACAAGTGTCTAACGAGACTGCCCGTGATAAGCGGGAGGAAGGTGAGGATGACGTCAAGTCAGCATGGCCTTTATGTCCTGGGCTACACACACGCTACAATGGCCAGTACAATGGGTAGCCAAGTCGCGAGACGGAGCCAATCCCGCAAAGCTGGTCTCAGTTCGGATTGCAGGCTGCAACCCGCCTGCATGAAGTCGGAGTTGCTAGTAACCGCGCGTCAGCCATAGTGCGGTGAATACGTTCCCGGGGATTGTACACACCGCCCGTCACGTCATGGAAGTTGGCAACGCCTGAAGTCGGTGAGCTAACCCGCAAGGGAGGCAGCCGCCCAAGGCGGGGTCGGTAACTGGGACGAAGTCGTAACAAGGTAGCCGTACCGGAAGGTGCGGCTGGATCACCTCCTTTTTCAGGAGCACCGGCGCTGTCGTGAGACAGGCCCAACGCTTTCACGAAAGCGGCTCCAGGTTTATCGCTTGCTACGGCAAGTGTCTGGCCCGGAAAGCCAGGACTGTTTCTGTCACTATTCAGGGGTTAAGGCCGCTTAACAAGCGACGCCGGACGAAACCGGCCACGGGGCCGGGAACGTCCACTAGCAGTGCCCAGACTGGGCCTGTAGCTCAGCCGGTTAGAGCGTTCCTCTGATAAGGGAGAGGTCGTTGGTTCGAGTCCAACCAGGCCCACCTAATTTCCCATCCGGGGATGTAGCTCAGTTGGGAGAGCGCCGCCTTTGCACGGCGGAGGCCAGGAGTTCGAGCCTCCTCATCTCCACAACGGGCGAGCAGTTGAGGTAAGTGCGTTTGCGTAAGAATAACGGTGGTCGCGACAGCTAAAAGCGTGTGGTCGATTGCGGGCCTTCCCCTGAAGGAGCCGGCAATGGGCCGGCTTTTTTAGTCCCTCCCACCGGGTACCTTTCAACAAATGAATTGAGTTCGACAATTGGCCGGCGGGTCGCTCCAACCGAGCGACCCGGCGACCAGCGGTCGAACGCTGGACGGGCCGGCCGGCCGCCCCTCTGGGGCCGCGGGCCAACGGGCACCTTCAAAACTGAATATGATGAAGAAGACACATGGGATACGTGTATGCACGTAAGTGCATTCAATGTAAACGAGTGAGAATCACGAATTCTCCGTATCATATGTGTAAGCTACTAAGGGCGCACGGTGGATGCCTTGGCGTCAAATGCCGATGAAGGACGTGGTACACTGCGATAAGCCTCGGGGAGTTGTGTGCGAACGCTATATCCGAGGATGTCCGAATGGGGAAACCCACCAGGGGTCAATGCCCTGGTACTGCAATCTGAATCCATAGGGTTGCAGGGGGAACGAGGTGAACTGAAACATCTTAGTAACCTCAGGAAAAGAAATGATTCCCAAAGTAGTGGCGAGCGAAATGGGAGTAGCCCAAACCGCAGCTATATGCTCGCGGGGTTGTAGGGCCTGGCACATGAGAGTGACAAATCTGTCTGGTAGCAGAATCTTCTGGAAAGTGGAGCCATAGAGGGTGACAGCCCCGTAGGCGAAACTGGACAGACTCTCGCTAGGTACCTGAGTACGACGGGACACGCTAACCCTGTCGGAATCTGGGAGGTCCACCTTCCAAGGCTAAATACATTTGACGACCGATAGTGAACAAGTACCGTGAGGGAAAGGTGAAAAGATCCCCGGCTAGGGGAGTGAAATAGAACCTGAAACCGTGTGCCTACAGACGGTCGGAGCACTATGGGCGATGCTTGCATCGCTAATGTGTGACGGCGTGCCTCTTGGAGAATGAGCCGGCGAGTTAATCTCAGTGGCAAGGTTAAGCTAGATACAGGCGGAGCCGCAGCGAAAGCGAGTCTGAATAGGGCGTTGAGTCGCTGGGATTAGACACGAAACCAGGTGAGCTACCCATGAGCAGGTTGAAGCGGGAGTAATGTCTCGTGGAGGACCGAACTCACTAATATTGCAAAATTAGGGGATGACTTGTGGGTAGGGGTGAAATGCCAAACGAACTTGGATATAGCTTGTTCTCTCCGAAATAGCTTTAGGGCTAGCGTCGCGTGTTTAGTATAGGGGGTAGAGCACTGAATGAGCTAGGGGGCGCAAGCTTACCAACCTCAATCAAACTCCGAATACCTATACTCCAAGCGCGGCAGTCGGACTGCGTGAGATGAGTTTCGTAGTCGAAAGGGAAACAGCCCAGACCGTCAGCTAAGGTCCCCAAGTGTGTGTTAAGTGGGAAACGATGTGAGAATGTTTAGACAGCCAGGAGGTTGGCTTAGAAGCAGCCACCCTTTAAAGAGTGCGTAACAGCTCACTGGTCAAACGCTCTTGCGCGGAAAATTCAACGGGGCTTAAACACACCACCGAAGCTACGGATCCGAAAGGATGGTAGGAGAGCGTTCTGTAGGAGATACAAGGTAGACCGAAAGGACTGCTGCGGCCTACAGAAGTGAGAATGCCGGCATGAGTAGCGCAAAACATGTGAGAACCATGTTCCCCGTAAACCTAAGGTTTCCGACGGAAGGCCAGTCCGCGTCGGGTTAGTCGGGCCTTAGCCGAGGCCGCAAGGCGTAGGTGATGGACATCCGGTTAATATTCCGGAACCACTCAAGTGGAGCGATGAAGGGACGCGGTGTGGTAGGTCAGCCTCTTACTGGATTGAGGTGCCAAACGCGTAGGACGTTGATGGGTGTAGGCAAATCCGCACCTGGAGTCCGAAACGTGATGGCGGTGCCTTAGAGCCACAAGTGATTGAGCCACGCCGCCAAGAAAAGCTTCTAAGCGTCGAGATTTGAGTGACCGTACCGCAAACCGACACTGGTAGGTGGGTAGAAGATACCAAGGGGAGCGAGAGAACCCTCGTTAAGGAATTAGGCAAATTTCCCCCGTACGTTCGCAATAAGGGGGGCCTCTGGCGGTGAGCTATGCAAAGCTGCTGGAGGCCGCAGAGAAATGGCTCTTCCAACTGTTTAACAAAAACACAGGTCTCTGCTAAGTCGAAAGACGAAGTATAGGGGCTGACGCCTGCCCAGTGCTGGAAGGTTAAGGGGAGAGGTTAGGCGCAAGCCAAAGCCTTGAGCCGAAGCCCCAGTGAACGGCGGCCGTAACTATAACGGTCCTAAGGTAGCGAAATTCCTTGTCGGGTAAGTTCCGACCCGCACGAATGGCGTAATGATGGCCACACTGTCTCCTCCAGAGACTCAGCGAAGTTGAAGTGTTTGTGATGATGCAATCTCCCCGCGGCAAGACGGAAAGACCCCATGAACCTTTACTGTAGCTTTGCATTGGACTTTGAACCGATCTGTGTAGGATAGGTGGGAGGCTATGAAACCGGGACGCTAGTTTCGGTGGAGCCATCCTTGAAATACCACCCTGGTTTGTTTGAGGTTCTAACCTTGGTCAGTGAATCCTGATCGGGGACCGTGCATGGTAGGCAGTTTGACTGGGGCGGTCTCCTCCCAAAAGGTAACGGAGGAGTACGAAGGTCTTCTAGGTACGGTCGGACATCGTACTGATAGTGCAATGGCAAAAGAAGGCTTGACTGCGAGACCCACAAGTCGAGCAGGTGCGAAAGCAGGTCATAGTGATCCGGTGGTTCTGTATGGAAGGGCCATCGCTCAACGGATAAAAGGTACGCCGGGGATAACAGGCTGATCTCCCCCAAGAGTCCACATCGACGGGGAGGTTTGGCACCTCGATGTCGGCTCGTCGCATCCTGGGGCTGGAGAAGGTCCCAAGGGTTGGGCTGTTCGCCCATTAAAGCGGTACGTGAGCTGGGTTCAGACCGTCGTGAGACAGGTCGGTCTCTATCCGCTGTGGGCGTAAGGGATTTGAGAGAAGCTGCCCCTAGTACGAGAGGACCGGGGTGGACAGACCTCTAGTGTGCCAGTTGTTCCGCCAGGGGCATTGCTGGGTAGCTACGTCTGGCAGAGATAACCGCTGAAAGCATCTAAGTGGGAAACTCGTCTCAAGATTAGATCCCTCCTCCTTGTGAGATAAGACCGCTGGAAGACTACCAGTTTGATAGGCGGCCGGTGTAAGCATAGTAATATGTTCAGCTTAGCCGTACTAATGGTCGAATGGCTTACTTTGCATATGGTGCGGAGAATTCGCGATTTTGGCTCGGACACGTTGTCCGTGGCCTTCATCATATTCAGTAGAAGAACCGAAGTAGAAACCGAGTTTCTTCCGAGAAACTCGGTTTCTAGGCCCGGCTAACAACTTCATACTCTTGTGTAAAGAGGTCTTTTGGTGATTTGAGCGGCGAGGGTACACCCGGTCCCATCCCGAACCCGGCAGTTAAGCTCGCCAGCGCCGATGGTACTTGGGGGGCGACTCCCTGGGAGAGTAGGTCATTGCCAAAAGACCTTTTTCATTTGCCCTCATCAGACCTCTGAGGTTTTCCGAAAACCTCAGAGGTCTTTCTGCCTTCATTTGCCCTGACCTCTGAGGTTTTCCTAAACCTCAGAGGTCTTTCTGCTCACCGCCCTGCTCTCGTTTCGCCGGCGCGCTCCGGCCAATCGGCGCTGGTCTCCAGAAACCGGCCGCGCACCTCCGGCGTGGGAATCAGGCACACCTGCTTGCGGCCGAACCAGGCATAGCGGTTGTTGGCAATGCGGCGGTAGGCCCAATCGCGCACCGGTCGCGGAACCCACCACGCCAGCCCCAGCAGCCGCCACGGCCCATCCAGCGCCGCGGCGATCCTCACCGCCGCGTCGCTTTCCGTAAAGCGCTCGCCGTCGCGAATCAAAACGACAGTGTCCAGGGCGGCGGTGTTGATGTCGTACTGCCGTTGCAGGGCGGCCCCCAGTTCGCTCTGACTGGGCACAAAGCGAAAGACGCCATCCCTGTCATGGCGGATGATGAAGTTGACCGACGCTTCGCACAGGTTGCAGACGCCGTCGAAGATAACGAGGTCGCCACGTTTGCCGGCGGTGGTTCCATCAGCAGCATTCATGGGCGTGATTATGGCGGCATCTGCGCGCCGGGGCACGTTTGTTGCCGTGGCGCGATTCTCCTGAATCGCCCGCCGTGGCGCGATTCTCCGAATCGCATCTCCCGCGGTGCGGCGTGCGATTCGGAGAATCGCGCCACTATTGGCCAAAACGGACAATTCGTCATACAATCATACCAATTGCCCCATCGGCGTGGTCAATGACTGACAAACCGCGCCACAACATACGGGGCCGAGGTATGCACTCATGAACCCCATCGACGATGCGCCGCTCACCTGGCAGAAGAACCCCCACGCCAACCCCCACGCCGTGAGCGCGGCCGTCCACCGCCTGCTGCCCGACGGCATCACTGACGCCGCTCGCGCTTTCCACGCCCAGATTCCGGGCTACGAGATGACGCCGCTCAAGCGCCTGCCGCAACTGGCGGCGCGCCTGGGCCTGGGCAGCATCTGGGTCAAGGACGAGTCGAAGCGCATGCACCTCAACGCCTTCAAGGCGCTGGGCGGCTCCTTCGCCATCTATCGCTTCATCTGCCAACGGGCCGGCCGGCCCAACCTGTCCTTCGCCGAGTTGATGTCGGCCGACGTTCGCGCCGCTCTCGGCGACATCACCTTCACCAGCGCCACCGACGGCAACCACGGCAAGGGCCTGGCCTGGGCGGCGCAAACGCTGGGCTTCCCCTGCGTCATCTACGTCCACAAGAACACCTCCCAGGCGCGCATCGACGCCATCGCCGCCTATGGCGCGGCGGTGCGCGTGGTCGATGGCAACTACGACGAGGCCGTGCGCCAGTGCGAACGCGACGCCCGCGCCAACGGCTGGCAAGTGGTCTCCGACACCTCCTGGCCCGGCTATGAGGACATCCCCATGTGGGTGATGCAGGGCTATACCAGCCTGCTGGGCGAGACGCAGGAGCAGTTCGCCGCCCAGGGCATCCTCAAGCCGACCCACATCTTCCTGCAGGCCGGCGTGGGCGCGTTCGCCGCGGCCATGATCGCCTATTACAAGAAGCTGTTCGGTGCGGACGCGCCGCTGTCGGTCGTCGTGGAGCCGCGCGCGGCAGCCTGCCTCTACGAATCGATGCGCGTGGGCGACGGCCAACCGCACGCCGTCGGCGGCGACCTGGACACGATCATGGCCGGCCTGGCCTGTGGCGAACCCAGCCCGCTGGCCTGGCAAGTGCTGTGGGACTGCGCCGACTTCGTCGTCACGGCCCCCGACTACGTGGCCGCCAAGGGCATGCGCATGTACGGCGTGCCGTTGCGCGGCGACCCGTTCGTCATTTCGGGCGAGTCCGGCGCGGTGACGCTGGGGGCGCTGGCGTTCATCATGCAGTACGAGGGCGCGGCGGCGCTGCGCGAACAGCTGCGGCTGGACGAGAACGCCCGCGTGTTGCTGATCAACACCGAGGGCAACACCGACCCCGACTACTTCCGCAATGTGGTCTGGGATGGCGTCTGGCCGGTGCCGGAGGCGTATCGGCGGCCGCTGTAGGGGGATAGCGGGGAAGACTCACGCCAAGGCGCGAAGGGGCCAAGGCGCAAAAAGAAGAATCTCACGCAAAGAACGCCAAGAACGCAAAAAGAAGAACCTCACGCCAAGCGAGAACACTCACGCAAAGCAACTGTAGTTTTGTCAAGGGCGAGGCAGAGCCAAGTCAGTTGA
>ERZ724514.1251-NODE-1251-length-11312-cov-4.667496_pt1 | contig 11312 bp, 5 predicted proteins | sample MGYA00376047_ERZ724514 | MGnify/ENA primary metagenome ERZ724514 (study PRJEB28724, sample SAMN07190883) | activated sludge metagenome | isolation source: activated sludge of sewage treatment plant in Hong Hong | place: Hong Kong | collected 2016-03-17 ...
GTTCTTTGACCGTTTTTTAACATAATTTGTTGAATAATGCGCAACTTGGGTTAAACACGTCATTGATGCCGTCAAAATTCGGTGAGAAGACATTCGGTGCGAAGTATGGAAGGGAATATTCTATTCTAATATGTTGCCTGGCCTCCAGTTCACATCCGTTTTTATCAACCAGCCTGACCCGATAAATACCTGATCGGGGATCACTTATTATTGTTTGAAGCCCATTCGCTCCTTCTATTTGCTTATCTCCTAAGTACCATTGGACAGACGCAATATCCGAAGACTGGATATCCGGAATAGCTGACAGTGCGACTATATCCCGACAATTGAAAAGGGAATCATTTGAAAATAGGATGCTCTTTGGCCCATCAAATACATCCAGCTCAATCATGACACTGTCACTTACACAGTCCTTCGCCCCATTGACCTTATACTGGAAAATATAACTCCCCGGAGATGCTTTAAATGAATTAAAAGTGCTGTTGTCTGAGTCAAAAGTATTGTTGTCTCCCTGTATCACCTTCCAAAATCCATCCTTATCCTCTCCTGCAATTAATTCATCCAGTTTGATTACTTGTTCAACATTATTGCAATATCCCGGTATTCCCAAAGAATGTCCGGCATTCGCCTTTACATATTCATGAATACTGATCGCCAGAATACTGTCACATCCGGTATATGCTACCAGGGTGTCATTATAGGTGCCAACCTGACTATAGAAGTTACCGGCAACCTCAACAGAGTCACCCGGGCATATATCGTAGGTCAGATCTGTGTGTGTGGTCTTTCTGAGATCTCTGACCTCAAAGTAAAGAGTATCGTTATAACATCGAGACTCGTCATGGATTGAGATTTTATGCATACCTGCACCCATGTTTTCAAAATACCCGTGGTTGGTCTGCAGGCTATCATCCAGGGTAAAATAAACATTCAGTGTTGCAGGAGAAACGCCAAGCTGTATGTATGAAGTCGGATTATAACAAGTCAAATCATACCTGAAGCTATCCACAGCAAAGGAGAGAGGTGTTGCCGGATCCTGTATGGTATAATTGTTTTTGACAGAACATCCGTTTTGATCCGTTATTATAACTTCATAATTTCCGGGAGCCAGATCATGAAAGACACCGGTTGGACTTTGCTTACCATTGATGTTGAATTCATAGGGTGGCCTGCCACCGACTCCTGAAACAGTGATGAAGCCATAAGATCCGTTACACAAGGGTTGCTCAAAACGAATCAGCGAATCCTTCATGGGTGGCACTACCTCCAGGACAAATGAGGAATCTGCCAGCGGACATGTTCTCGTAAGTAAAAATTTATAGGAGCCCGGATTAACCAGTTCATACCGGCCATTGGCGTCGACAGGTACACCAGGGAACACTTGGGTTGTTATTATGTCATCTGACCCATTCAGGTTTTTGATTTCAACTTTTGGCTGCCGGCATTCATCCGTTACAAGGACTTCGGCATTGATGGGCCTCTTGGGACATGGAATAGACTTTGTCAGATTATTGCAATCATCAAAATTCTCTTCATACACCAGATTTCCGTTTACATCATATACCTGTATCCAATCCACGGAACCGGACCCTTTGAAGGTCAAATTGATGTTATGTATATTACACACCTTCCCCGGATATTCCATCTGGAAGAAATTGCTTCCTTCGTATTTATAACTCAGCACGTTATTTTTCAACTCCATCTCAATCGTTTTCCAATCACCTAGTTTCATAATCAATTGAGGTAAACCTGTCAGGTAATTATTGCCTACCCAGACTCTGGTAAAATCAATCGCCCAGGGTAGACCCATGATAAAAATCCCTGCATTTTCACCTTCGCCAATGACTTCCAGCCCAGTATCATATGCATTGATTCCACCGGAAGCATTATCGTTTTTAAGTCGGATCTTTATGGTATAGCCTTCCCCTGTACAGATGGTATCACAGATAGAAAAAAAGGTCCAATAATAACCTATGTCGGCAAGTTCAGGTCTAAGATACAAGATACCATTCTGTACTATTTCACAAATATCTTCATCCGGTTCAATGTAATCGTTAAGGCTTTGTACTCTTCCTCGTAACTGACCTGAGCAAGCTTGAATTTCAATGGTCTTGGTAATTTTTGTTGAATCGCCACAAGAGTTGTAGCAAGTAAGGGTGATTGTGTATTGACCCTGATTTACAAAATCATGGAAGGGACTCGTCTCCGTACTTGTAGTTCCGTCACCGAACTCCCATTTGCACGACTCAAAAGACTTAGAATTATTTCGGAAATAATATCTGAGCTGGAAGGCATTATAGTAGTCAAAGTCAACATCAATGACATTCTGAACCTGGACCGTTGACATGGTAAAATAGTCATTGGCGCTGTTTTCATCGGCTGATCCATTAACGGTAAGAGCATGTACAGTGGCACTGTAAGTTCCCGGAGCAAGATCTATACAATCTGCAGGGAATGAGATGCTATTATTTGCTGAGAGATTGCCCGTCCAATTGATGGTGAATGTGCTGCCCGGTGTCAATTTGATCTCAAAGGTTCCGGAAGTGATCGTGGTCGATCCAAAATTTACCAACTCGATGATAGGACAAAATTTGGTTTTGCATTTTTGGTCAATGCTCATTCTGACACCAACGTCTAAGCTAAGTACCGGGCTGCAACCAATGGAAGTCAACAGGCTGGGCCTGCCCAGTTCCAACCCTGATAGGATTCTGGTCTTCTGACCCGCTGTAAAATGTACCGGTGAACAGGACGAATAATCCATATAGTTGGAATTGTCATCGGGAAGGTCAGGTGTATCTGTATGGCAGGAGTTGGTATTACAGGGTGCAAACGAGGGACTGCCATCGGGTGGAGTATCACAGACTTTGTCGCCGTCAATGAGGCAATCATCATTTTTACACCCTCCCTGAAAAGTGTGGTAAAGGCCAAAATAATGACCCGTTTCATGGGCTGTGACAACCGTGCCACCAACCGTTGTCCAGTACCGGCTTTCCTGAATGATGCCATCCAGGGTACATGGTGCTCCGGGAAAGTAGGCAAAGCCTGCCAGGGAACATCCAAAGGAGGAATTATACAAGTCCGTTACAAGCCAAATATTCAGGTATTGCCTGCAGTCCCATGTGACAATCTTTTTGATGGCAGCGTCATTGTCCATACTTGTTCCATATGAAGAGCAGGCGGCATCTGCCACCAGATTGCTCTCATGTCGGGTAATGCCATTGGTCGGCTGACCATCAGGTGTGCGTTTCGCCAGACAAAACTGTATTCCTATATCTTGTCCTTCAGGTGTATGAAAGGCACCTCTATTGGCAAATGCGTCATTGAGCAGGGCCAGACCGGCTTCCACTTCCGTATCGGTGAGGTTATTTCCGGTACCAATCGGAGTTCCGGGAGGTGTGATGATATGTACCACGACTGGGATGGTGTAGGTTTGCCTTATTTGTAGAGGCGATCCTTGTTTTAATTCGTTATAGAGTTTTTCCTCCCAAAGTTGAAAGTTTTCCTTGTAGGATGAATCCGATTGCAATAATAATTCGTGGCGGGCATCAAATCCGCAGAATTGGTTAGATTGAGAAAAAAGATTATTGCAAATGATTATACACCCAAATATCAGGAATAAAAAAGATTTCATACGAATGGTTTTAAAATATGCTTCTTATTGCTAAATCACAAGCTATTTTTACAAAATCGGTTTCATTGTTATGCTTTTGTACAGCTTTTAATGTATGTAAACCTGATCTACACTTCATCTTAATAATTTTTATATTCTTTATGGATGATGCGATAATTTCTTGTAAATACTTCGATGAAATATAGCCTTTACTTGACAATAAAGAAATCACCCAATTCCGACAAAGCAAGGCTGTAGTGTAAAGGCCGGATTCGACAGATGCTTCTTTAGTATTGCTATTTCGATAAGGTTGAAGGTCATACATGGTGAAGTAAAATTATTTCACCCGCAATTTATTATATATATACATACAAAATCCGGGTCGAACAGTGAACACGGTATTTTCGCTAATGAAACGGGTATTTATGGGTATGAAAAGGTTTGAGGGCGAAAATTTTCTCTTGCTTTACCTGGTTTTAAGGGTTGTACAACGAGCCTTACAAGGCATACATTTTCCACGTCTCACTACACCACATAGTTGTACTTCTTTGGAATCCTGATCACGACTTCCGTGCCGTACCCTCTGCCATCGGGATGGGTGAAGATATGATCCCTGTATTGTTGTGAAATCCGGAGTTCATTGTTCTTATTGTAAATCTTGGCAAGCTCTGAAAGCATGTTTACCCCATTTTGGGTTCCTTTTGATCCCAGGCGGGATGCCGCCTCACGCCCTACACCATCATCCCTGACGATGATACGGATGTAATCACCCTCATCCGCAACATATATTGTGACCGTCCCGAACCCGTCCTCATTGTTGCGAATGCCGTGTTCTACTGCATTTTCCACGTGAATCTGGATAACCATGATAGGTACCATAATACCCTTAAGTTCTTCCACTGTATTCAGGTCAACGATATCGAGCTTTAGCAGGTCGCCAAATCGCACTTTCTGTATATACAGGTAGTTGGATGCCAGCTGAAGCTCATTTTCCAGTGTATGGAAGCTTATCTTCATGCGGCTGTTACGGAATACGGTATTGATGTTTTGGGCAAGGCGACCAATGACTTTGACGGCTTCATTATCGTCATCGACTCTTATTTGCAGCCATTGTAAGACGTTGTTGATAAAGTGCGGATTGAGCTGATTGACGATGGCTTCTACCCGGAGCAGGTTTTTCTCCTTGTTAATGATTTCTACTTCCGTTTCCTTTTGTGACAGCATCAGTTGCTGGTGATGTATTTTCTTTTGCTTTTGGTAAAAGAATAATCCGACACCAAGGATTAATATCAAAGTGGCCAGCCAGACCTGCCATTTCATCCACCATGGAGGGTTGATAAGGAATGAAATAGTTTTGACATCCGACCGGTGACCTTCCACTACGGTGCGAACAGAGAAAGTATAATGTCCGGCATTGAGTTCGGAAAAGTTTGCATACCCATCTCTGGTCAGGTTGCTCCACGGACCATTGTTGAGCCGGTATTGATAAAAAAGGTTGTCATACAGGAGGCTGTCGGTGGGTGAACTGAAATAAAATGTGATGTGCGGACTTCGGTAACCCATCACAATGTTTTTGAAGCCTTCGGAATAAAGTTTTCCTCCTGCACGGATGCTATCTATTTCGACCGTACGCTCTGATTTGGAATAAACATATTTAGCAGGGTCGTGCCGGACTATTCCGTTATCGGTAAGTATCCAATAACAGCCGTCAGCAGAGCGGAAAACCCCATTCTGGATTGCGGCTCCTCCGGAATAATTGTGATACTCCTGATTGAATATGCCCTTAAACTCGCAGTAGTTCTTTTTGTTTTTGTAAAATGCATTCAAATCAATTAAAAAATAACCAAATGCATTGCCGGCAAGCAAAGTTGAGTCATCTATTATTTTTGTAATAAAGTTGGTTGAGCTTCCCATGTATTCGCTTTCTATCTTGATACGACGCTTTGTTATTGGGAAGCCTGCCTCTATATCCGGGCTATTTTCCAAATACCAAAGTCCGTCAAAGCAACCAAACCAAAGGTTGCCTCGTGAATCTTCCTGTATTGACACTACACTTGGATTATTTACGTCGTCGTATGTCATCCAGTTGGCTATTTTATTCTTATCGGGGTCATACATAGATAGGCCCTGGGATGCCCGCCCCATCCAGTAACGCCCATATCTATCCTGAAGTGCTGACACTATATTTCCCGTCGCTAATCCTTTCGTTGAATCTATTAGGAGAAACAGATTATTCGCAGACAAATCTGAATCGTCCTTATATATAAATAGGCCGGTCTCAATTGTACCTCGCATCAAATGTCCTTTTCTGTCCCGACCAAAAAAGATACCTGGTCGCTCAGAAGGAATGAAATCCCATTTTTGTCCTTTGATTTTGATGATACCCGAAAGTAATAGATGTTTTTCGTCAGTTCTGTTATAGTCAAGATTGAAAAGCATTGATCCGTCATCGCATTGAATTGCCACGTCGTCAAAGTGAGCCTTATCAAAAGAGTAAAATCCTGTAGGTGGCTTCTTTAGGCTCTGTCCGTCAAATATTCTTAGGCCACTACCATAGCTCGCCATCCAAAGGTTGCCGTTTTTAGCCTGTGTTATTGCCCAGGTCTCGTTCATATAGTTGTCGGCCGAAACCGGGATGATATATTGATAGGCGAGTATTTTCTGAACATTACTTTCTGTTCCTATCCAGTAGTTTCCTGCTGCATCTTTGGTACAAAGCTTTGGTATAAAATAAGAACGGTAATTGAGGGAAGACACTAGTTTGTGATTGCTGATGGCGTACTCCTGAATTAGGTAATTGTGTTTTTCGGCAAGCGACCAGATAATGTAATAACGACCATAATCATGGTCGAAGCTCATAAACTGAAATCGCGGGCTTATCTTTCGGGGCGGACCATAGGCCGAAGTCAGTGTGGTTGGGCTAATCAATTCCTTTTTACCCGGAGTATGTCGGAAAATTTTGTCTTTTTCCCTCGTGAAATAAAGATCAGGACCATCAAAATGTGCTAAGTGCTGGATTTCTTTGTCGGATTGAAAAACCTTATCCGGCTTGGTAATTCCATGGGAATTTACCCTGTATATGGATTTTGTATCTGAAAGATAAATATCTTTTCTTAAATTATATCCCATGTAAGAAGGATCCTTTAAAGTAAACTTTTGGCCTGTCATCTCAAAAGTATCCCGGGCTTTATTATATACTCCAATTTGCCAGGTATTGGAGTTTAGGATCAGACATGCTGGCGTTCCATTGTCTGTTATGTACAGGTAGAGTTCATTGTTTGATGGAAGTGTGTACACCTTTACATCATTTTTACTGATTTTGCTAATAAATGAACCCTTGAAATGCCCTATCCATATATTACCGTCCTTGTCTTCCCCTATCTTTCCTTTATAATTAGAGGCCAGTCCGTTACTTACGGAATACCTATGCCATTTGCTTCCTTCAAACATACTGACACCGCTTGTATAACCGGATACCCAGATCCGCCCCTTACTGTCTCTAAACATGCTGGATATATTGTTTGAATACATTCCCTCTCTTATCCCATAGGTAATCACGGTATTGCCCTGAGGATAAGCCCGGATGCATGTAACTATCAAGCAAAGAATAGTTAATGTCAGCCTGCTTCTATATATTAAGATATGAGACATGGATGTCAGCCAATGATTTTGAACTGTAATTTACTTATTTATTTTAATAGGTAACAGATGTGACCTATAAATAGTATGTTTTTCTGCCATGAAACGGGTGTTTTGAACCATGAAAAAATGGAGAGGAGTAAAGTAACAGTGCTTTATTGACTATTCCGGAGCAGGCCCGAAAAATCAATACAGCTATATCGATACGGACAGCATGCAACACAGAGATGTCCGTGAGATGGGAGGAGAATGGCTTTGCTATCAGGCGGTAAAGGAGCTTGGCATTGATGGTTATCTGAAATTACCTTACTTGGGAGAAGATCACATGATTCCGATATCAATCACTCATGCAAAGAGGCCCATGGGACAGCACAAATACAAAAGATGGTTACAACAAATGGAACTAATACCGAAGTTACATTCGTAATAGACCAATTTCATTAGCCTAAACGACTGTAACCTCGGCATCCCGGAACCCCGGATTGTTTCACTCCCGGGACAGAGCAGAGCTCTAGTAGCATAGCTGTCCGGACAATTATACCAAAAATTTATGGACTTTTATATAAATCATCTTGGTATAACATGGTTGACCATCTTATTGAAGTCAGGAAAAGTTCCGTTGCGACACAGGATTTTCAAAGAATACCGGATGCAATGTGTTAAAAGAATAATCCGTTTGTCAAAAAATCTGTAGTACACAAAATAGAACATCATCCTCCGGAGACTTCCAATCTGCACAGAATTTCATCCGCATAAGCGCAACTTGGGTTAAAGAATCACGTGTTAAGATTCCTTGCTCATACCGTTGTTTTTACTCTCCTATGCATCTTTGCAGGATTGCCCCGTTATGACTTGAAGGCTCAGGGGAATACGGTCATAACCTATACTCCTGAGCAGGATGTGTGTAATTATAATACTACCGGTATTATCAGAGATCGCATAGGCAGGATCTGGGTCTCGTCGGCCGGTGGCGTTTCCCGATATGATGGCCGGAAATGGAAGTGCTTTGGCATACAGGATGGATTACTCTCTTTAGGATTAAATAACCTGAAAGAAGACAAATTTAGGAATATATGGATAGTATATAGTGCTAAAAGGTTAATAAGCAGGATTGTCAATGACAAAGTCTTCAATTATTATTTTGGGCTTGAATCCACCATTTATTATTGACTAATCTAAAACAATGATTTTGTCCTTATTCGGTGTATAATCATCCGATACAGCCCAGTGAATCATATACATTCCCGCAGGCAAATGACCTATTTCAACAAATTGTTTTGAGTAATTATCATCTTCCAAAACCACCTTTCCTTTGCTGTCATAAACCTTATAGGCAACCTGTCCGGCAGATACAGGGAAATAAATACGATCGGTAGCGGGATTGGGGTAAACATCCTGCTCCAATGTACCATTATAATGCAGAGATCTTACTTCGGAATAGGTGTATGAATTTGACAGATCAACTTGTTTCAATCTGTAATAATTTGTGCCGGGATTAAGATCAGCATCAAATATATTATACTTCAGCGGTGAATAGCTATTCCCGTCCTTTGCTTTTGAATGTACAAAGTCTAAAGCTGTCCATTGTATTCCATCCGCACTTTGCTGGACTTCAAATCCTGCATTTGATTTTTCAGAAGCTGTCTGCCATTGGATGGAGGCTTTATTCTTATCAAGAGTAACCTTAAATGATAATAAGGTAACCGGAAGAATCTGGCAGCTACCCTGATTATCTCCAAGGATAGTCCACGATTTCGTGCCAATTAAATAATTTCTTTCAGGGACCACATCCGGGCTGTATTCCATCCCATTTGCAACAAGAGTTAAGTTTGACGGCGTGGAGGGATTATTTGCCCAGCCTGCCAGAGTAAGACTATAATTCACACAACTTAGTCCACTATTCTCAAACATATTACCTAAATCAATATTCGGGGGCAAATCCCAGGCTCCCAGATTCTGATCAAATGCAGTGGCCTCATAAAACATGTACCAGAAATCATATGCACCGGATATATCCCAGCCGCTGATATCCTGATTGAAGGCAGGTGCCTCCTGAAACATGGAATTAAAAAATGATACACCGGATACATCCCAGCCACTAATATCCTGATTAAAACTATCAGCACCGGCAAACATCTGGGCCATGGATATTACATTGGACACATCCCAACCGCCAATATCCTGATTAAATTTGTCAGCATTGTTAAACATCGCGGTCATGTCGGTAACACCGGACACATCCCAACTGCCAATATACTGATTAAATTCAAAAGCTTCATAAAACATTCCCGCCATATCGGTAACATCGGACACAACCCATCCACCAATATCCTGATTAAAAACAACACACTGATAAAACATATCGGTCATAACCGTAACATTGGACACATCCCAGCCACCAATATTCTGGTTGAATTTAATGCAATATCTAAACATACCTTCCATATCGGTAACACCGGACACATCCCAGCCACCGATATCCTGATCAAAAACAATGCAATCATAAAACATTTCTCTCATGTTAGTAACATTGAACACATCCCACCCGCCGATATCCTGATCAAAACTATTGCAAGACTTAAACATTGCTTCCATATTCGTCACATTGGTTACATCCCACCCGCCAATATCCTGATTGAATAAATAGCAACCATCAAATAAGTTATTCATTAAAGTGACATTCGATACGTCCCAGGTTCCGATGTTTGCAGGGGAATTCAGAATCCAGCATGAATAAAACATATATGCCATGCTCGTCACACCGCTTAAATCCGGAACATCGGTTGCAGATATATTCATAATGTTACATCCCGAAAAGGCATTCTCCATACTGGACCAGGGCACGTCACCCCATTGAGCCACATCAGAAAATTCGAAAAAATCTGTATAATCTCCATGGTAAAACCTGCGAAGATTTGCCGGCTCCATGGTAACCGTAACTTCGTCACCTATATTTATTATCAGGCCGGAAAGAGTAACCACGTCAGGAGTCAACTGACTAAAAGTACCGCTCCCACTATTTCCTGATGGGCTTGTCGACCAGGTATAGTCAACATCACCTGTTGTCAGTGCATAAAAGCTTATGGTTGTTCTGATATCCTGAAAGGTCCATTTAACAATAAAATCTGACTGTGAAAAACCGTGCGTCCGGGTAATGAGTAAAAAAGTAAAAACGAATAGGCTGTAGTTGATTTTATTTGTTTCATTTTTCATAATCCTTCAATTTAATATTCAAAATGTGAACCGCTAATATTGAAATCGGAAACTCAAAATACGCCAAAGGATATGAGTTTTCCTTCTAACTGTTTCTATATAGTTGAATTTTCTATTTCTGCATTCACCAATCCAATTCAGTAAATAGCAATGACCAGAAAACATTTAAATATTAAAAGTGGTATCCTATGGGCTTATAATCACTCAAATATAGTGATTTGTAAATAAAAATGATATTTTTTTAACAAAATTCTAATGCTATTTAATATTTGAACCTCCTGATTAAGTCGTATTTCAGATTCTTCCTAGAACACATTCTCAATGCATCACCACCATTACCGGCAGGATTGTGCTCCAACTTAACCGGGGCTTCATTGTCTATACACTTTATTAGGTCGATTAACAATGGTTTTTTTTATGCATCAGGTGGAAAGTTAATTGGATTTTGGTGGTGTCTATAGGATGTCACTTCTTTCATTTTTCAGGTTCTTATAAGAAGTCTTTTACTTCTCGTATAGAAATTATCGTTATGAAGTTGGGAGGTGTGGATTTTAGGGGGTCATTGTAATAAAAGGTTGTGTTTGACACAGTTTAATGGATACTCCCAACAATTTCTCCCAAATCATGGTCATAACTATCAAGTCTTTTTCCATTTTCAAGATACACTTCATTATAATCATACCATAATTCATCTCTTGCTTTCCTATTAAAATCATTTCCCCTTTTAAATAATTCTTTTATTTCAATCCACTTATTTTTATTAAGTGTTTGAATTGCATCTTTTACAGCATCAATTGGATATTCCGGCATAAGCTGACCCCCCAATTTAGCAGAAAAGAAATCTCAGAAA
>ERZ724514.1275-NODE-1275-length-11212-cov-3.992113_pt1 | contig 11212 bp, 8 predicted proteins | sample MGYA00376047_ERZ724514 | MGnify/ENA primary metagenome ERZ724514 (study PRJEB28724, sample SAMN07190883) | activated sludge metagenome | isolation source: activated sludge of sewage treatment plant in Hong Hong | place: Hong Kong | collected 2016-03-17 ...
CGGCGAGAGACGGACAGTGGCCGCAGGCCGCAAATCGTATCTTTCGGATGGTTGTACAACCCGCCGGTCGGACAGACCGACACATAGTCATGATACGTACAGACGAGCTTAGCCCCCATGGAGAGGGCGGCCCGAACGACGCTGCTCGAAAGCACCTTGTCCCATCCGTGCACATGCACCACGGTCTTGCCCAGATCCATGCGCTGCAGCAACGCAGCCATCGCATGCGCAGCCTGGGCATTCCACATCCCTTGAACCATCGCGCGCAGCCGGCGCGGATCGTCAGCAATGGAATACTGATCCGTGCAGATGACGGCAATCGAACTGGCTAGGATTCGGTCGTCGACAGGACCAGCACCGGAGAACAGCGTCACGGCATGCCCACGGGCGGCCAGCCCGAGGGCGCTCCCTAACGCCACCACGGCATTCCCGCCGTTGACATGAGCGAAGTCGCTGACGACGACGATGTTCACAGTCGCTCCGTCACTTCAAAGATCACATCAAGGCTACGACACAGGAAGGCCGAGTTGGTCGAGCAAGGTGGACACACGAACGCTCCAGTCGTGCTCGGCGGCATAGGCCTGTAGTGAAGTCCTTGCCGGAGGACTCGCCAGCGCCTGATCAATAGCGCGCACGAAGTCCTCGATCCCCCGGCACAAGTGCGCCGGGCTCTTCAGATGAGTCAATTCTTCCCATTCACTTGCGACGATCGGCAGGCCGGAGGCGGCATATTCATACAATTTGAGGGGGTGAATGCTGTTGACCAACTCGGCATGGTGCGCGACATCGAAAGGAATCAGGCCGACATTCGCATGCTGGAGATAGGCCGGCACGTCGGCATAAGCACGCCGGCCCAACAGATGGAGATTGGGACGCGGACGCAATTGTTGCTTAGCCAACTCATCCGGACCGATTAACACAAACGAGACGTTTGGCAATCTGTCCACGATCTCGTCCATCAACCGATAGTCGAACCAGACATCCATTGCGCCGACATAAATCACGATCGGCGTTGAAATCGCAGCATACTCTTGCGGCCTCGGCCGGACGTCGGTGCTGAAATGTCGGTAGTTGACCGCATTGGGCAGATAGGCCATCGACGTCGGCCGGAGCGCCTTGACGTAGGCCTCAAGACTTCGAGCCGCATAGACCACGAGATCGACCGAGCGGGCTAACATCTGCTCCAGATGCAAAATCGCCGGCGTGGTTTTCTTGAAGCCGGACAAGGCATCGGCGATGCGATACACCGACTTCCCGGCTCGAATGTGCTTCAACCAGCCCTGGTGAACCACGCTGTCACAATACAGAACATCTACCTCACCGAAGCCCTGTTGCTGAAGCTTCCCGACAAGCTGAGGCATCGTGAATCGCGCCCAGTGTTCGGCAATCCAGCGTTGTCTGAGAATCGGTTTATTATGGGGCGTGAACATGGCACCGGGCACATAGGCCCACACCCGACCCGAGTCGACCTGCACTCCACCACCGCAATAGAGGCGATATCGATCCTTCAACTCCTCAGCGTTGCCGCCCAGCAAATGCCACGGGGAAATCGGCTCCGACACAAATCCAACCTCCCATCCTGCCTCGGCAAAGCCTCTGGCCAAATGGTGGCTCCCCACCTGAAAGGGCGAATGCCACTGGTTCACGGTGGCCATCAGCACTCGTCTGCGTCGCATCGCCCATCCCCCTCAGGAGCCCGATTACTTTCGCGCACGCACCACAATGAACCACCCCCACCGATCGGGAAACAGCCGATGCATCCAGCCTGGAAACCAGCTGCGGTCGTAACAGGTCAGGAGCTGCATGGTTTCACAGGAGGAGAAGCCCGACCACACTTCGCGCACTTCCGCGACGGTATACGCCTTCGTTCCGGGGCTTTCCATATGGTTCGCCACCAGGTCGCTCCACGAGGTCCAGGGCCGACCCTTGAGCAGCGCATGTTTGATCCACAACTTGAGGGCCACGAGCGAATTCCGTGCATACACCATCCCGATGAACAGACCGTCGGGCTTCAACACACGCCGGATCTCTCGCACAATCTGTTCAGGGTGGGCGGAGTGGTGAATCACGCCCCAGGAATACACCACATCGAAAGTGGCATCGGGAAACGGCAATGTTTCGGCGTCGATCCGTTGTAAGATCGAACTCAGGCCATGGATGGAGAGATGCGCCCGGGTCGTCTCGATCGCACGTTGCGTCAGATCCACGCCATAGCAAACCGCGCCGGCACGCGCCCATTGCAGATGGTCCGTCCCTGCCCCAACCCCGACCTCTAACAGCACCTTCCCTCGATGAGTCTCGAACTGCGCAACCGACGGGATGACGGGTTCCGCGGCATACCGATGTCGTTCAATCTGCGCAAACCACTCACGACTCAATTCGGGTAAGGTGCCCACGATATAGTCGTAGGTTCCACAGGCGCCCTGGTCCCAATAGCGCCGAACCTCCTCGTTCAAGGCCGATTCGGAATGCCCTACCGCAGGGCTGGTGCCTGTCCGCTGAGATTCATCCACGTTGCTCATCGTCGTCACGCTAGTATGTTCTGCCTACGCCCTTATCACCGCCGAGCCGGCACCGTTACGATGTTCCTTCAATGGCCATCGCCCGGTGGCGAATCCGGTCGAGCGGCCGAAACCAGACTCTGCCAAAACTCGCGGCGCACGCGTTCGGCATCATGCCGTGCCACTGCCACCGCCTGGGCTCGTCGCCCCAACCGCTCACGAAGGGAGGCATTATCCATCAAGTGCCCGAGCCCCTGCGCTACCGCCTGTTGCCCCTGCTCCGAAACGACATACGCCCACTCCTCGCGGGTCGCATAACGGGCCGTCGCGACATCGGCCGGAGCATACACCAAAATCGGAGTTCCGGAAATCATATAGGCCGGCGCCTTCGTCGGCAGTGACAGCCGGATGTAGCGAGCACTTCGTGCGTCGAAATTGTAGGGCAGCAACAACAGGTCGGACTGTGCCAGCAAGTGCGGAACGCCCGGGGAATCGGGCGGCCCCTCGATCATGATCGCATCGGAAGGCAGAGACAGCAATCGGAGATACTCCGTATCTCGCCGCGGAGAATGGATGCGCAACTCAATCTGCCGACCAGCCGCGCGCAGGCTCGCCACCGCAAGCGCGATATCCTTGAGACTCTCCTTTTGTCCGTCCGGCACGATGGACCCGACGTACCGAACGACAAACGGCTTCCCGGTCTGCCACTGTGTTCGCGCGTATGGCAACCACTCTGCAGGCACCAGGGCATTCTGAAACGACCGAAACACATAGCCATAACGACGTTCGTACTCCTCGCACATCGCGTCACAGATCGCAAAGCGGCCACGCGCCTCATCCAGGGCACATCGCAGTTCGCGCTGGATCAGCGGCCCCATGATCGAACTCAACAGCCCGCTGCGATACAGGACCGCGGGCCAATCGTCCATCATGTGCACGACCAGAGGCACCTTGAAGCGCGCCGCTAACGCCCTAGTGAGCGTGAGCTGCTCCAGCGAGCCGAGGAATCCATACAAGAGAGTGGGACGGAATCGCTCTACCCATTCGATCAAGGCTGGTGTCAGTCGTGCCCGCTTCGGAACCCCGTCTCCGACAAGCCGCTTGAGAGACCCGAGCCAACCTTGGCCGGTTGAACCGGGAACGCCGCCTTCGCCGGCAAGCCCTTGTTGTTTCTTCCGCCCGTACCAGGCTCTCACCAAGGAGAACGGCCAGACCCACCGGATTTCCTCCTCGGTCAACCGGTAGAAGGTGCGACACACGCTGTGATCATCCGGCAAGACATCTTCATGCAGGTTCGCCAAACGGTCGTGCGGCCATCCGCGGAACAGATTCGTCAGCGTAATCCCGCCGCCGGTGACGAGATTGAAGTTGTTCGACGTGACGATTAGGACCCGCGGCAATTCCTCGTTCACCGCCCCCCCACCCGATGCTCCAGCAGAAACATCCAGTCCGCCGCCCAGGAAAACGGCAACAGGTCCGCCAGCCGGTTGTTCACACGACACAATGCCGGTTCACAAGGCGCAAGGCGAAAGCACACATCCACATAGGGGCCACACAGTAACGTGCGAGCACGCCGTTCTACGATACGGAATCCGCTGGCGGAGAAGATTTGTTCGAGTTCACCGACGCGAAAAAATTGCACGTGCGTCGAGTCCATATTCAAAAAGCCGGTCGTCGGCCCCACTTCGTCCACGCCGGATCCCGGCGACGGCGCTGCCGGACGTGGCCCTGAACAGGCATGACCGATTCGCTGAAGCACACCATGAATCCCGACACGGGCGAGCAGTTTCTGAAGACTGGTGAACCACTCAAACGCCCCATACCCATTCGGCGTGGTAATGATCATCCCTCCGCCCGGTACCAGGACCCGGGTCAGAGTCTCAAGAAACTGCCGTGGGTGGTAGACGTGCTCCAACACTTCTGAACAGACCACCAGATCGAACTGCGCGTGCGTGTTCAGCAGATCCTTGATTTCCGCGGTACGAAACGACAGGGTCGGCGACTGATACCGCCGCGATGCCTCCTGGATCGACGCCTCGTGCATATCCACGCCCAACACCTGGTGCCCCAGGCAGGCAAGGGGATAGGTCACATGGTCGCCGGTCCCGCAGCCATAGTCCAACACCGACAGTGACGACTTTCCCAGACGGCGCACAACCGCTTCTGTCCAGGCTCGGATTGTCTGCCAGCGTTTCACGATTCCGTAGGACGTTTCGGGGAAGGCCACTGGCCGGCTATCGATCACGAAGCACCCGCTGGTACAAAGCTTCGAAGCGTTGCGTCTGCAGTTCCATGTCGTACTCCGCCTCTGCCACAGCTCGACAGCGGATGCCGAGACGTCGCCGCAGATCATCATCATCCAGCAGCCGTTGCAAGCCCGCCGCCAAATCCTGCGCATCTTTGTCACGCGCGAGATACCCGGTCTCCATCGGCCGCACGGCTTCGCCGACCCCGCCCACGTCGAACGCCACGACCGGCGTGCCGCAGGCCAGACTCTCCAGCACCCCGTTGGGAAGATTATCGGCCAGCGCAGGATGCAGAAAGACATCGGCCGCGGAATACAGGGTGGCTAACAGGTGATCGTCCTTTACCGCGTTGATCGTCGTGACGGGCACGTCGAGGGCCCGCTCCCATTCAGACGCCCGATTGCCGACGACCAACAAGCGAAACGGGGTACGGGTTTTTCCTTTCAAGGCGTGAACAGCCTCGGTAACAAAGGTCCCGCCTTTTCGATAGGCCTTGGTCTCCACCGAACTGAACAAAATCACCGCCTCGTCCTGCGGGAGACCGAGCACTTCCCGCGCAGCGGCTTTCCGGACGGGGCGAAACACCGTGAGATTGAGGCCGTTCGGAATGACCTCTACCGGCCAGTGCTTCACGAGAGGGCTCTGTGCGGCAATCCCGGCAATCCATCGGGAGGGGGCTACGAGTGTCACATTCGCCCCTGCGTAGATGCGTTGCTTCGCTCGCCACAACAACGCGGTGCGATCTTTGCGCAACGCCGGCTCATCACTCAGCAATGGACAGGTTCCGCAACCGGTCTTCCAGCGGTCGCATTCGTAGGAATAGCAACAATGGCCCGTCAACGGCCACATATCCGACAATCGCCAAATAAAGGGCTTCCGCCGGCTGGCGACACCGATCACCGAGTGACTGAAATACCCGCCGTGCGTGTTGTAGAGTTGCACGACATCCGCCGTGCGAAACCAAGGATGTCGCAGGAGCGCCCACGACGACGGCAAGAAGAGATACTGAAGGCTCAACGCCTCCGTGAGACTGCGTGCGAACCAGTCTCCCGCACGCCAGGGCAGACTTCGCCAGATCGGCCCGGCCTCCGGCACGCCATAGACCAATCCCGAGACGAGCATGCGCGACGTATGTCCTCGTCTCAGCAGGCTAGAGTGGATGCGATAGGCGGCTCGACCGGATCCCCCAAGATTATATTCCGTGCTGAGATGGAGAATGTTCATGGCAATCGGCGCGGGTGGTCAGCCCGGAGCCTTCCCGTTTCCGAGCACCCCGTTGCCCCCAATCCTCACCCGCACGTCTGTCAGATGTGCACTCCGAAACCATTCGCTGACCGCGTCGGGAGTTTGCGGATCATCGTACACCGGCGCCAAGGCGTCAAACGTATCAAGGATGGCCCATTCAACCTGCTGCTCATGGGACAGTGGCAGGTAGTGATAGTTCCAGCAGGGAACGCCCATGCCCAGCACACGCCCGATCAACGGCAACCGCTTGATGAACGTATCCATCGGAAGCCATTTCGGGATGTACCACTGCAACATTCGAAACAAGACATTCCGCGGCATCCGCGTCGTGAGCGGGCGATACAGATACTTACTCTTATACGGCTCCAATGCCCAACCCTTGAGATAGACATCCACCGCCAGCTCGCCTCCCGGCTTGAGAAAGGGCACGAGGTTCATGAAAGAGGCGCGAGGATCGGGCGTATGCTGCAACACCCCGTAACAGAACACCTTGTCGAAAGAATGTGGCTGGAACGGAATCCGACACAAGTCGGCTTGAGCGACGCATAACTGCTCACGCGGACCGTTGTTGGCTAGACAGGCATCGACGGCCGAACTCAAATCGACGGAGTAGACCTGCGCTCCGGCATCAAGCATCACCTGCGTAAATCGCCCGGCTCCACACCCGGCCTCCAGCACCCTGGCTCCCTTCAATTCCTCCGGCGACCAGCCCGTGCCGCTGTAAAATCGCTCTTTGGACAGGGTCGTCCCATTGAACTTATCCAGCTGCGTACGACGAAACCGATTCCACTGCTCGCCGAAGTTTTCCGAATAGCCGCTGTTCGGCACAAACCGCGGGAGGAACCCCCGTATCGGCACGGTGAGGCCATCCACCGCACACACCAGCTCCCCGGTCTTGATCTCCCTCTGTTCCTCAACCGCGCCGCGTTGCAACGTCAGTCCGTGCGGTCCGCCCGGACAAACCAATTCCTCGATATGCTCCCGACGCATCTCTTCCGACAGGCTCCTTTCCTATGGAATCGTACACTCCAGCGATGCCTCGACGATGACCATCCAAGCCCGTCAGTATTGCTTTAACACAATTCCTTCCAGGAAAAACTCGGGCATTGTGTGAGATCTCGTTCGATATACAAATTGTGCCAAATCTGAAACATCAAGACCGTCCAGATTTGGGGATGATAATCCGCCTGCCCACGCAGATGCGGGTCGACAAAGCGCTGATAAAACTCCGGCCGAAACAGCCCCTGCTCGGCGAGCCGGGATGGAGCCAGCAATCGTTCGGTCAACGGGCGCAATGGCCCCCGCAACCATTCGGCCGTGGGAATCACAAACCCACGTTTGGGGGCATTGAGCAATTCGCCCGGCAACAGGTCGCGGACGGCCTGTCGCAGCAGATACTTGGGATCGTCCGGCTTGGTGCGAATTTCGGCGGGAATCCTCAGCATCAAATCGACGAAGGCCTGGTCCAGGAACGGCACTCGCGCCTCCAGCGAATGGGCCATGGAAAACCGATCCGTCATGAACAAAAACTCTTCCGGTAACTGAGTCCGCATCGTCAACTGCATCAGCCCGTCGCGCGGAAACGTGCCGTCGGACTCTTCATAGAGGCTTCGCAGAAATTCGGTGGTCCCCGTCGATCCCGCGCTCCCACCGTTGCTCAGGACTTCGTTCCGCTTCATGTCGTCGGAACAATAGTAAAACGCCTGCACATACTCCCATCGAAACGGATCGCGCCCGACCTGAGGCCAGTGACGCCACCGCTCTCGTGACCGCAATCCGCCGACGCCATGAGGAAGCCGATCAACCAAGGAAGAGACCAGAGGCCAACATCCCTCCAGCCAGTCCGAAACCTGTGAGCGAGCCGGTCCCGCTTGCCGCCCTGCGAGCTGCCGTTCCAGCCCGATGTACCGTCCATAGTCCCCGAAGAGCTCGTCGCCCCCGGTCCCCGTCATGCCGACTTTGACATCCTGGTGCATGAACTGAAACACATACCAGGACGGCAGTCCGCCTCCGTAGGGCTCATCCAGGGACCACACCATATGCAACAGATCGCGCAGAAGATCGTCCGGGCGCAGAATCAGTTCGTGGTGATCGGTTCCCCAGCGCTCCGCCACTTTCCTCGCCAGCGGCAATTCATCGAGTTCAGCCGCCCCCTCAAATCCCAGCGAATAGGTCTTCAACTTCGAATGACCGCTCTCCGCCAGCAACCCGACGATGCTGGATGAATCCAACCCGCCGGACAACGAACAGCCGATCGGCACATCGCTCAGGCTCCAGCGCTGCACCGCGTCCCGCAACCCCGTGCGCACAAGTCCGGCCCACTCCCCGGCTGACCGGCCCTCTTCCGACACAAACGAGGGTCGCCAATACGGCTGCGTCTCGAAACGGCCGGTGTCCAACTCATACCGGAACCAGTGTCCCGGCGCGAGACGAGAGACCCCCTTCACGATAGACGAGGTGCCCGGAACAAACCGCAAAGTAAGGTAGTGAAATAGGCTGGCTCGATCGAGATCGCGCGCCACGGTCGGCACCGCGAGGAGACTTTTGAGTTCCGATGCAAATGCGAATGCCGTGGAGGTTCTCGCATAGTAGAGGGGCTTAATGCCCATTCGGTCTCGCGCTCCGAACAGCAGGTTGCGCCGTTTGTCGTGGAGCACGAACGCAAACATGCCGTTCAAGTCCTCCAGCATCCCTTCCTGCTTGTCGTCGTAAAGATGGAGCAGCGTTTCCGTATCGGAATGCGCCGTGACGAATCGGCGTTGCCGCTGTTCGAGCCTCCCTCGCAATTCGGGCGAATTAAAGATCTCCCCGTTGTAGACGATCCACACGGACCGGTCCTGGCTGGCCATGGGTTGACGGCCATGTTCGAGATCCAGAATACTGAGACGCTGCATGCCCAAGGTGAGCTTCGATGGGGGATCGTCGTAAAAACCGACATCGTCCGGTCCGCGATGCACCAGCGCCCGCGTCATGGTGCGCACCCGCTCGGCTGAGTCCGAGCCTACCATCCCTGCTATTCCGCACATGACGACGACCTCACGGATTCAACGCTCCCACTCGGCGCTTGAACAACCTAGGGTTGAGGTGACAGAAAATCTTCCGCGCCGCTGCGGACCCAGTCTGTCAATAGCCTGAGATCCGAGGCCGCTGCCGGGCTCTGCCCTTTCGGCAAACGCACAACGGAATGCAAACTCACCTTGGCATCACGCTGAAACTCCATCGTCACGGTCCGCAACGTGAACGGCCTGGCCAGAAAGATTCCGTAGGCGAATCGTTCAGCGAGACCCCGTTCATCAGCCGACAACACAGGCGTCTCATGAATCAGCCTGAGGCGATCCAGATACTCCCTCCGCGTGTCGGAGTCGATCGTGAATCCACGGCGATCGTACCGACCTGTGCCGGCGGTGAAGACCGGAACCCCAAAGCTGGCGGCCTCGATGCCCACCGTTCCACGCACTGTCACACAGTAGTCCATCACGCTGTACAGCGAGAGCGTACTTATGTTGCTGTCCGGCTGAATAATCCTTACATGGGACGGGACGGCTTCTCCGAGCGAGCGAATGGCACGTACTTCGGACGGCTCGGACCCGACGCCGTCCCGTGCGTTCTTGACGAGATTAGCCGGATGGATCTTGACGATCCAGTTCACCTGGCGGTTCGCGTATGCCACCTTCATCGTCTCAAGAAACCACTCCTCGTAACTCTCAAACAGATCGGTCCCGTAAAAGAACGTCCCATCCCAAAAGATGTGGGGAAAGATGACAGCGGTTTTCTTGCCCCCCTCAAGCGCCAACGCGCGACGAACTTCCGCCGCATCCTGACGAGCCGTATGAAATTGGGTGCCGACTTCGCTGTACCATTCGCCGCTTTGATAACTGCCCACGAGTTCCTGGTGCAGTCGCTGCCGCTCTGCGTCGGACCAGGATCGCGCTCTCAGATCCCGCCAGGTGTCGGAGGAGAGCGACGCCGGATGCACGTCGCGATTCGATCGCCGATAGCGTTTGAGCATGAGGCTGTTGTTCTTGTGAGCGGCATTCCAGGTAATGGTGTCGATTCCCGCCGAAAGGCACACATCAAAAAGTTCTCCGCGCGGCGTATATCCCGGATCGACCGAGAGCACGAGATCAGGCTTCAGGCTTGTCACAATGGCTTGCGCCGCGTTGGCCGAAGACATGGCACTGTGAAGAAACGGGAGCACCGCCTCGCGCACCGTGGGACTGGACAGGTCCAGACGGCCGACACGCAGATGGCGCAGCCCCGTCGAGGCCGCATACTTGCCGACCCGCGCGCCGCAATAGGCAGCCTGAATGAACTGTTCGAAGGATCCAAGGCCGTGCATCATCGCAGCAGCCTCATCCCGGGACACCGGCCGTTGCCAATCTTCCCAGTACGACACGTCCTGCACGCCCGCCGCACGATAGTAGATGTCAACCCAGCGGTCATAGTCCGCCAGGATCACCGGGCGATAGCCGGCAGCCTGAATCGCCTTCACCAATGCGATCTCCACCAGCAAGCCCAGCGAACCAGAACTGACGACCAGTAGCCGCTTGGCATCCTGTGCCCCGGCTGTGGCCGTACGGCGAAACGCGGCGCCATGCCCGGCCTCAAATTGCAGAAACTCCTGTTCACGTCGGGCTTCCTGCTCGCGAAAGGCACGGTCGAGCATCCGTCTGACGTGGTAATGAATCGAGCGGGCAGCGGGGAGCAACCGGACGCGGGCAAGCGCACGTTTGGCAGTCGTTTTCCAATTACCGTGGGTCATGAAGGCAGGCGAACGAGCAACGGTCCCCCTCAGGTCATTTCATCGATCAGATACGGGAGTTCGGTACTTTCCCATTTCTCGAAAATGCTGTTCATCTCAATGATTCGGCGGATCCCCTCTTCGAGCGAAACACGCGACTCAAATCCCAACAACCGCTTGGCCTTCTCCCCGGAACAATAGCGGCGATGGATTTCACGGCTGGCATGGCGATCCGTTCCCTGGAAATCACCGGCATACCGGATGTCCACCGACGGACTTCCACTGGCCGCCACAACGAGATCCGCCAGTTCCTTGATGGAAATCGGCCGGTCGCTGTTGCCGAGATTGATGACCTGGCCGACAGCCTCTGGTCGGAGTAGCGCCTCGACAACGCCCCGCCCCGTATCTTCGCTGTAACAATAGGACCGGATCTGTTCACCGCTACCGTTGATGACGATCGGCTTGCCAGTCATGGCATT
>ERZ724514.1277-NODE-1277-length-11198-cov-5.838194_pt1 | contig 11198 bp, 11 predicted proteins | sample MGYA00376047_ERZ724514 | MGnify/ENA primary metagenome ERZ724514 (study PRJEB28724, sample SAMN07190883) | activated sludge metagenome | isolation source: activated sludge of sewage treatment plant in Hong Hong | place: Hong Kong | collected 2016-03-17 ...
GCCCATTGACTCTGGTCTCCATGTGCGGCCACATCGGCGGCCCGGTAGATATTTTCAAACGGGCCGTTGCCGCCAGCGGCAAACGGGTTAGCGCCGCCCTGGTCGCCCATCAACCCGCTGACAATTTTTTGAGCCTCAGACAGTTTGCCGCTGATATAGCTGGACACACCATCGAAAGCCTTTTTCCACGAGTCCCCTGCGCTATTTGCCGCATTGCTGAACGTCGTTTTGATCGTGGCCGCTGCCCGTGTCATGGGCGGAATCAGTCCCGCTCCCCACCGTTCAGCGTCCGCAGGTCGCGGCGCCGGACCGATCTGCGCGCCGCCCACTGCGCCCAGCCGATTCAACGATCCGGCCTTGAGCACATCGAGGCGTTCAATCGCCGCCCCGTAGCGCCTCGCATCAGCGACCAACTCGTTGAACCAGAATTTCCCCTCTGTCCCAAACGATTGTATTGCGCCCCTGACCCGATTCTGCGATGCCTCAACGTCAGCCAGCGCGGCCGCCAGCGCGTCGCTATCGCCCGTTATTGTTGCCCAGGCGATGCGCGCCTCCATGCCAATCGTGCGAAAACCCTCACGCACGATCACTAGGATGCCATTGGCAAACGTTGCATCGAACCACGACGCCAGGTCGAGCCATATCTGCTGCACCGATGCCGCCGTGATGCGTCCAAAATCGCCGAGATACTGAAACTCAATGGACGCCTGCGCGAGTCCCCGCGCCAACTCCAACCCCATGTCACGCCAGCCGATCATGGCCCCCTGTCCGGCGCCCAGGCTGGCGACAATGGCGTCAACCTGTCCGCTGATGTTGGCGCTGGACAACGCCGTTGCCATGTTGTTGATGCCGGTCAGCATCCCGTCCAGGAATCCGCCCAGGGCGTTAGCCATGCTCGCCACTGCGGATGTAATGCGCACAATGGCCGCAGTCACCGCAGGCGAGTTGAGCAACGTCATCAGGTTTGCTAGTTGTGTGCGCAGCACGTCAAATAGCGGTTTGCCAGTCTCGCGCAGCGTGGCGCCTGCCCAGTCTCGCAGGTTGCTCAGCATCCCGTCGAACGTCGCTGACTGTGCGGCCATCAACCCGCCATATTTGCTCTGCATGGCCGTCAGCACGGCCTGCATGGCCTGCGGCAGCGGGCTGAGCAGTTCCCCTGATTTACTGAACTGCACGCCCATCGCCCGCAACTCGTTGCGCGTGACGGCCCCCAATTCCTGGAACCTCATCAGCGCCTCGCCCGTCGCGCCCGCGCTGAATCGCCCCAGCGCCAGGGCAATCTCGTTGAACGATGCCCCTGTGCCGCTGGCTACATCGCCGGCGATGCGCCGGATCTGCTCCCCACTGAAGCCAAATTTCTCGGCCGCGTCCTGAGCATGTAGCCCAAATCCCTGCAGGATGATGTCAGCCTGCACGACCTCTGGCAGGTCGAATGGCGTCTCGCGCCCAAACTGCGCCAACTCAGCCATGCGCTGCTGCGCCGCGGCCGTGCTGCCCAGCAGCGTGCGGAATCGCACCTCATACTGCTCAAACGCGCTGTTGCCCTCAATCATGCCGGCCGCCACGTTGCGCACACCCTGCGCAATGGCTGACAAACCAGCCGTCACACCGAGCGCGGCCACAAATGCGCCGGCCATCGTTGCCATCTGCCCCAACGCGCCGCGCACGTTGTTGATGGCGCCGGACGCTTTATCGGTTGCCTCTATCTGTATTTTTACGGTGTCTGCCATGCATCACCCTGCTGTTTCAGGCTGCGCTGTTCGGCGTAAGCGGCCCATCGCTGGAACCACACCAGCCGGCTGCCGCTGCCCGTGATCTCCCACGGTGGGCAGCCCCATTCGTGCGCGGCCAGCAACACATTCAACCACCACGGCCCGGCGCCCCCATGATGAACTGCAATAATCAGGCGGCGCCGCTCTGAGGGTTTACCCGGTTGAACTCATCCAGGAAATCAGCAATAGCTGTTTTGACCTGACCAATCGGCAGATGTCCCACCGCGGCCCGGCCGGCGCTCTCTGACAGGTAGCTCCCGTCATCGCTAACGACAAACCGCGCCATGACGTTACGCTTTTCGCTCAGCCCGCCCTCGACCATCGCGATAAAATCGTCAAACGTCATGCGCTCCTCGTCAATCCGAAACGTAATTTTCATGGTAACGCCGCCAGGGTGTTGACTACGATCATTTCCGCAAACCGTTGCGCCGTCGCGTTGTAGCGCGGCATGAATGTTCCCGTTATAACATCGTTGCCGTCAATCTCGTCAATTTTCTGAAAATTCTGCCAACGTCCGGCGAGGTTGATGATGACCGTTTTGTAGCTGTACGCCGTGCCGACTCCCACGGCCGAGCCAATCCATTTGAGCTGCAACAGGCGCGACGTTTGTGCGCGCCAGTTGGCAATCTCTGCCGTGGCCGTCGAGTCGTGTTCAAACGTAATTTTCAACGGCGCATCAGGTTTGACGCATTTGACAAACGACAAATCTAGCCGGTCTCCGGTGTAGACCGGCTGCCACCCCGTTTTGATTGTCCACTCCATCGCCAACAGGGTGTTTGATTTCTGCGTGGTTCCAATCGTGCCGCCAATGGCGTCAATGTAGAGCGCGCCCTTGCCAAACAGGATTTCTTCGACGGTCGGCAGCGACAACGCCCCGGTAAACGTAGACGCCGTGACCTGGCGCCCCTTGATGACCGCCGACATTTTCAGCGCCTCGCCGGCTTTCCCTGTGATTTTGATAGACTCAGCATAGCCGTAGGTGAACTCCTCTTCCTGCTGGTCGTCGCCGCCCTCAAACGTGTAGGTTTTGATCGTATTCTGGCTGGTCGTTGGCAATGGAAACGCCCAAATTTTCCCATCGCCGGCGCCGTCGCTCTCGCCCGACGTGACCGATTTGATACCCATCATTCCCAAATACGGCAGCTGCTCGAACGTCGCCTCAACCTCATCCAGTTCCAACGTCGCGCCGTATTTCTGTATGTACGTGCGGTCTGTGCCGCCAATGTACCCCGTATCCTCCTCGACGAACACCAGGTCTAGATCATCCTGGATGGTGCCGCCGCCGCGCCACTTAGTGGTGGCGGCTACGCCGGTACCCGCGACTGTCTCTGCACCAATCTGAATCCGACGCAGGGCCTTGACTCCTGCCATAATGTCACCTCACAATACTGTCTGAATTTTGACCGGCACCGTGATGCGCCAGCCAATTGTTGCCTGGCCGCCCCAGGCCAACGCGCCGAACGTGTACGCCAACCCGTTATCGGCGAGCACGGTGTCTACCGTGCCGCCAAGCGTTGGATCGCTCAAGACTGCCGCAGCCAGGGCCTCGCCCAGCGGCATGGCTGCCTGCACGTTGCGCGGTAAATCGGTGCGTTGCACGTGGATCTCCACGACCAGATCGTGGAGGCCCTTCATCATGCCGGCTGGCCCGCCAACCCACCGGCCCGCTGACGGGTAGACAACGACAAACGGGAATACGTTGAGTTGCTCAGGCGGGTACACATCCGCCTGACTGATCCCCGTCAACGCATCTGCCAGCACCTGCAGGCGCTCAATCGCTCCCTGAATCATGTCATGCATCCCCTCGCCGCTGGCATCGCCACCGAGTAAATCCCCGTCGTGGATGCCTCCGTCATCGCCAGCGCATAGTCCGCCCAGTGCGCCGTCCACTTGCGCAGGGCGGTATAGCGGCCGGCCAACTCTACCAGGTCAACGTTTCGCTTGATTGTCTCGGTGTCTCTCATTGCCAGGGTCATATTTCACCCCCCAATTTGCAGTAGTTGCAGTAGTTGCAGCAGTTTTGCGGTATATCCTCTTAGTAAAAAGTGATTTTTCATATTTTTGGTCATACGGAAAAACTACTGCAACTACTGCAACTACTGCAACAAAACCCTAATTTTCGGCTTTTTCGGGTGCCTGATGAAGACCTAGCCCCTCGTATTGAAGACGCCGACCGACTTTGACCTTAGTAAAACCCCGTTCCTGTAACTGTCGGGCGAACGTTACGCTCGTCAGTCGCTCACGTGGTTGTACCCACCCACCATTGCCTGACCGATCTCGTCACCCAGTATCTGCAAAAACCGTGTGATCTGGGGCTGCCCATCCTGCATTGCGCGGCGCATGTAGCGCCTGGGCGCCACGCCCCCACGTCGTGCAATGATATTTGCCACCTGGGCGCCGCTCTCGAATCCGTGACGCCTGGCCCACACGTCCAGTTCGCCCGCCGCCGGCAGATGCGTCACACGCTGCCCCGGCGGCGCATCGGATAGATCGCCGCTGCCGTACTCCATCGCAAACGCCTTTTGCCCCAGCGGCGTCGAGAACGCGCCCCGCAAAACCCCTACGCTGGCCGCACGCGCCTGCACATCGTAGATGATCGCATTGCGCAGCTGACCTCGATCCACCGGCGCATATTGGCGCGCCCGACCCTGCATGTAGATCACCGAGCGCAGGAAAAAACGCCGCAACGGCGCATTGATGCGCGCCGGGTCGAGGTGTCTGATAGAGTCATCCAGCCCTACAATGTGTATCCTCATATGCCCCTAACCCCCATGCGCACATAGGGCTGTAACAGCATCCGCACATCTGGATCGAGCGGCGCCAGCGCCGTCAACTGTCCAAACTCGTTCGGCCCGGCTACACCCATTGGGGAGTTACGCCGCTGGTAGATACGCTCAGCCTGCAGGTAGCACGCATCCACGACGGGCGCTGGCACAGCCGGCCATCCCCAGACGCCAGTAATCTGCACGCCCCGGCGCCACGCTGGAAACGCATAGCGCCCGTTAGGCGCCACATAAACGGTGGTGTATGGCTCATTCTGCGCGCTGGCGTTGATTGGCTCTAATTCATAATCGGTCACAGCCCATGCCGCGTAGGTGCGATTGCCATTGTCTGACGCCAGGCTGGTCACGCTGATCAGGTCGTCAATCGGCAGCCAATCCGATGCGTCTGGGTCAAAATACCGGGTTGACGTCTCTCTCCCAAATCGGCGTCCACAGTGTGCGTCAATCTGTGCACACACCCCGCTAACGACCTCCGTGAGCAGCGTGTCCACATCGCTGCCCGTGATGCCGAGCCAGCTTTTCAGTCCAGCAACCGTGATGTAATTCCCGCCGCTGGCCGGCGTCCCTGTGATGGTGGTGCTGCCGCTCACAGTCACGGTAATGGCAGTCGGGTTGATGATGTCAGTGCCGGCACGCTGTGCCCAGACATAGTAGCTGCCCAAATCCAGCGTGAACGATTTTTGCCCCAGCGCGTTAGTCACGCCAGATGCAACCGTGTCAGCGCCACCGCTGTCGGTCGTAACCCACACGTCGGCCCCGTCCAACGGCGTTATATCCTCATTGACCGTGATCGTGTACAACACCGCCATGCTAGACCCCCGTCAGCACCACGCAGGTGATGGTTTTACCGCTGGCTGCGATCCCGTACCAGGCATTGCTGGCCCCCGACTCCTGGGCCACGCTCAGCGTGGCCCCCAAACCGGCCATCCTCAACCCACTCCCAACGGCAACCGCCGCGCTGGGCGCAACCCAAATTGCATCGGCTGTGTCTGTCTCGTCAATGTGCTGTACCACCAATGTCCGGCGCAATCCATCGCCGGCGGCGAGTACCGTCGCTGTGTCCGTCACGTTTACCGTGCTAATTGCCACGTTTGCGCCCTCCTCTGTGCATCCTGTCATGCGCCGGCGCATCTGGCGCCCGCTCTGCCGGCTCCGATTCTACCAGCAGGGTAATGACGCCTGGCGAATCGCTCAGCAGCCAGCCCGCCAGAGCATCGTCAATGTCAATAACCTGACCGGCCACGAGATGCTCGGCGCTGCTCCGGTAATTCCAATTGACCGTATATCTCATGGTTCACCATACGGCTGGCGTCGGGGTCGCCAGCCGTCCTCGTGCTTACAACGTGATGTTGTAGATTACGTCTGCGGCTTCGATGCCGCTGGCCGCGCCGGTCGGGGTGTAGCGCCCCAGCCCCATGCGCAGGCTGTACACAATGCGACTCTGGTCTGTGCCTGGCAGGCGCTCTGTTTCCAGGCGCACGCGTCGGCGCCAGCCCACCACGAACCCGTTGCGGTTGAACGTCGCCACCTGCCCCTTTGTATTGTTGCCGCCGGTGGTAGAGGATTTGCCGTCAGCCTCCGTCAACGGCATGGCAATCGTAGAGATCAACGGATGGCGCCCGATACGAGACACCTCGCCCGCCAATACGGTTGCGTTGGCGCCGTATTTGTCAACCGTGATAACCTGGTCGAGACCGTCAATGTTTGCCGCAACCTCCGGGCTGGTTACATAGACCAAATCGGCTGGGTTGATGGGGTGTCCCCAGTCATACAGGTACGTGCGATCAATCATGCGTTTGCGTGCGCCCAGCAGCGCCGCGTACGTGATTGCACCGTTCATGTCCGATTTGTTGCCAGTATTGTCTACGATGCCTGCGTGCCGGATCCCGTCAAACGCCAGGTAGTGTTTGGTGTCTGCCGGGTCGGCGTCATCCAGGTTGATGTTTCCCGTTGCGGCGTTGGTGTCATCTCCATTCAGCAGCAGGCTGTCGGAGTAGTACCCCACAGACGAGGCCGCCTGGGCGCGCAGAAACGGCACAAACGGGATGATCGAATCCTCTTCCATCTCGCCAGACCATTTCTGGTGAATGACCAGTTTGGCCGCCGTGACCGTGACGCGGTTGCTGCCTGTTTTGACCGTGGTGTAATCAGATGCGTTGTAGGTCGCTGACTCGCCCACAAACAGCATTTCAGGCAGCGCCGCCGCGACGGGGAGGTAGGCTGTCGGCGCCGTCATCTCGAATGAGTTGAGGAGCGGCAGCAGCATGGCCTGCTGTCGTGCCGCCTCCCACAACTCGCCCACGTATTGCGCGCCCACGAGCTGCAACCCGAACCCGGTTTCGGCGGTGTCCATCGCCCGTATTGCGCGCTCGTATTCCGCCCGGTTGCGCTTGGTCACGCGTGGGAACAGATCATCAATCGCAGAGCGATCAATCGCCCTGACCTGCTCGGCGGTCATGTAGTACGCCTCGCTGATTTCGCCGAACGCTCGCGTCAGCTCCTCAGACGGCCCCTGCCGACCCTGATCGCGCCGGGCGCACATCAGATCATACAGGAACTCCACGTCAGCCAGGCCCAGGCCCCATCGTGCAAATTTGCTGCCGATTAGCGGCCGGCCGTTGGCGTCCCCAAACCGCATTTTGCGGGTTAGATCGTCGTTTTGCGCCAGGCGTGCCGCCACGGCGCTGTCAACCAGTGTTTTAATTTTCTCCTCGCTGACGTTCTCGCCAATCGAGGCCAGCCGGGCGCTAATGTCCCGGTAAAACTCATCAATTGTCATGCTCACAGTCGTACCCTCGTTGTTGTCTCGGTAACGGCTGCCAACATCTGGACAGATGCCAGCATTGCCGCTATGTCGTTGTTTTGTTCCGTCGTATCTGGCGCCGGCACGGCCCGATCTAGCACGCCCTGTACCAGGCTCAACGCCTGTTCCAGGTCGCGCCGATTGGCCGCGCTCAGCATCGCGCCTACTCGCTCGCTGCGGCTGATGGGCGCCCATTCCGGCGCCACACCGCACTCGCCGCACAGAAACAGCCGGCGCAGTTGGTCTGTCGTCATGGCAGCCAGGTGCGCGCGCGGCAGGAACTCCGGCGGCGTCTGGCCGTTGCGGCGATAGGCAGGCAACAGGGCGTTGTACGCTCTCTCTCTCACGTCATCCAGGTCGTCACCGTCTGGCGCAAACAGTCTGAGCATCGCACCCGCTGTCTGTGTCCAGTCCGATTCTCCGTTTGACGTTGGCTCAATCTCGCTGAGTAGATCGTGTAGCGCACGTCGCTGCCGTTCCATCAGTGCGTCTGGGTCGCCGGGCACCGGCACGCCGCTGATGTCCAGCAGCTCATGCCAGGTTTCGCTCCCCTGTTTGATATTGTTCCACCCCACGCTCACCGCGTGGAGGTAGCCGCCTCTGTATTTGGCCTCCACCTGTCGGGCAAACTCGTCTGCCTGGTCGAATGTGATGTCGGCCATCAATGCCAGCGTTTGCATGTCTGGCGTCACGTCGGCCCGGCCGATAGGCAGCGTGCGCCCGCTGTAGTCGTGCGCCCACAACACCACCGGGTTACGCCGATAGTTGTCGAGCAGCCAGCGGTCTGTGCGCAGCGCCATGCCGTCACGTTTGACGCCCTCCGTCGCAGCGACAAATCGAATCGCCTGCCCAGGCTCGCCGGCCGACTCCGTCTGCATAAACGCCCTCAGATAATCCATTGTCAAATCTCCGTGTCCAAAATGGGCACCATGCTGCAACGGCAGTTGATGTCCTCGGCGGCAATCCCGATGGCGCCGGGGTGTGGCCCGTGACCGTCGCCTACGGCAAAATTCTGATCTATCCCCACGGCCTGCCCATGCGCCGCCCGGTGCGTGTCGCGCAGCCGATCATCAAGCGCAGCCAGCCATTGTTTTTTTGCTACAACGCCAGACTGGCGCCACATCTCCAACGATCCGCCGTTGAGCGCGCCAATGACCTCGGTGCGTGCGATAGTCTCAGTCGTTGACCGGCGCTGGGTCATCACGCTGTCAACCCGCTGCGCCAGTTCCTCAATCGTTTCGCCTGCCTGGATCCCCTCGGCCAGGCTGGCTTTGAGTGCCTGCCAGGTCGTCTCATTGACCTGAGTCGCAAAACGCTGAGCACGCTCCTCCAAAAATTGGATTACCGCCGGCGCACTCAGATTAAAATTCAACGGGATGTCAACCGATGGCAGCAGATCATCTAGCCCCATCTGGCCGCCTGCAGCGACAACATCCCGCAGAATCACACGCACGGCCTGGCGAAACTCCCGTACCCAGCGCGCCAGATCAAACGGGTTTGCCGGGTCAAGTTGGCGCGCTGCCCGCCCGACGTGCGCCAGGATGCTCGCCCGCTGCCGGGCAAATAGGCCGTTGACCTCAGTCGCAAATCGAGTTTCCAGCGGGTCGCTGACCGCCGCAAATCGTGCGAATCGTGCGAGGTGTGCGGCGCCGCCGTAGTCCATCCGCTGATGCGCCGATTCTGCCTGGCGGGGCGACTGCGCCGCTGAAGAGGCTGCCGGCGCTGTGACCGGTGTCAACGTAGATGGCGCCCACCAGGCATCGCCCCACGGCAATGGCGTCTGGCCGCGCTCGTCGCGCCATTCGTTCCGTGTCATCAGCCCCAACTCGATCTGCTGACGCTCACGCTCCCATACCAGGCCCTCTGCCTCCTGCAACGGCTCGACGCCGCTAAAATCGAACTCAACTAGGTCTGCCGCCGTGCCGAACATCGGCACGAGTTGCTCGGTCAACTCCGACGCGATGTAGCGCGCTTCAGGTTGCAGGCAGTTCGTCCAGATCGCTCGCATCGCAGCGGCCACATTCTCATACGTTCGCTGCCCGCCGACCAGATCAAGCGGCACCCGGTACGCACGCGCAATATCCTCGAGCGCCAGGCGCATCCCTCCTGTAAACTCGGCATCACGAGGGCTGATCCCCATCGGTCTCATGTCTAGCTCGGTGCGAAAAACAGCCCAGCGGTGCGCCCGATCTATCCCCTGAAACCGGCGCTGCAAACCAATTTCGATTTCCCTCGCCTGCTCTGGACTCAACGTCATTCCTGATTTGGGAAAAATCGTTCCGCCCAACTGGATCCCGTTCGTAAATAGCGCCCGATTGGCCGTCATGGCCGCCCCGGCGTAATCCGCCGCGCCCCTGGCCGCGGCCAGCGGCGCCAGCCCAGCATACTCATCAACCGGATTGGGGAATCGAAACCAGATCACCTCGGACGGCTGAAACGTCAACGCCTGCCCGTTTAGCCCGTCATACAGAAACGCGCTCAGGTAGTTCGTTGGGTGTGGCACCACCCGCACACGGTCTGGGCGGCCCCACCAAATCTCAGATGGCTGCATCGTGCCCGACTGTCCGCGTTCCACGAACCAATATGCCGATCCCCACAGACACAGGCTCAGTTCCGTCATCTCCAACAATCGCTGAAACGTCCAGAATGGATTCACTTTTCTGAGTAACGCCGGCAATGGCCCCCCACTGACAACCTGGGTGTCGCCATTGGCCCGCTGCCGATACACCGTCAATGGCAGCGACGACAGCAGACTGGCGCGCAGGGTGCTACAGGCATAAACACCGTTAGAGGTGGCGATATAGTCGCCGTACTCGCCTGGTGCAAACGTACTCGGATCATGGCCCCAGGCCATATCCGAACGCTCGACAACCGCCTGCCCCAACGCAAACGCCCTGACAGCCGCCCGTACGCGTTCTAAAAATGTCATTAAAACATCACCTGTCCGATTGGGGAAGCCTGCGCCCCATGCCATGCCAACGCAAACGCCATCACGCAGTCATCGTGCATCCCGGCCGGCGCGTCATAGCGTGTCAGCCCCGACGGCAATCGCTCCATCTCGTAAGCTTGAAGCTCGCTGACTAGAACCTGGTCGGCAATGATGCGTAAATCACCACGCTCGAACGCCAGCGCCAACGCCTCGATAGCCTGCGCCTTGCTGGCGTTGGTGGTCAAAAACGGTTTGACCGGCAGCCCGTCACGCCGTAGGCGCTCGATAATTGGCTCCCCGATTGAATTACGCTCAGCGATGACCGCCTGCGGCTTGAACCGTTCGCACAATGCGTGTAACCGGCCGGCCTGCAGCGTGTAGTCTATCTGGTTGAATCTGTCCAGATAGACCAGCGCCGCCGCTGTGGCGTCGAGCACGGCCAGCACGGTAAAATCTGCGCTTTTCGCCCAGTCCACGCCAATGATGTAGTCGTGTCCAGGCTCGGCCTTGTCCTGCGGCTTGGCCGTTGTAGCGTCCATCACCCGACGAAACACGCCGCCGCCGTCTTCGAGGAACTCGGCCATGAACTCCTGAGCAAACACCCGCTCTGGCAGATTCGCCCGCGCGGCGTCAATCTCGCTGCGTGCAATGTGCGGGTTATCGTAGCTGGAAAAACGCCAGCATTGCCATTCCCCGCCCTCGGTGGCCGCCTGCCACAACCGCCAGAACCAGTTGCGGCCTTTCGGCGTCGAGATGAACAGCGCCCGCCCCTGCCTGTCAGCCAGCGCCGGACGCAGCGCCTCAGACCATGCCTCCTGGGCCATGAACGCGCACTCGTCCAGCACCACGAAGTCCAGGCCGTCGCCGCGCAGGCTGTCAGGGTTATCGGCGCTGCGCACGGACATTTCACC
>ERZ724514.1278-NODE-1278-length-11197-cov-5.272393_pt1 | contig 11197 bp, 8 predicted proteins | sample MGYA00376047_ERZ724514 | MGnify/ENA primary metagenome ERZ724514 (study PRJEB28724, sample SAMN07190883) | activated sludge metagenome | isolation source: activated sludge of sewage treatment plant in Hong Hong | place: Hong Kong | collected 2016-03-17 ...
ATTCCAAGAATAAAAGACGTCGAGTCAAACAATTTCTTCCTGATCGCGGGACCTTGCGCTATCGAAGGCGAGCAGATGGCCTTCGACATTGCCGGAAAGGTCAATGAGATATGCACCCGGCTCAGTATACCCTATGTATTCAAAGGCTCATACCGGAAAGCCAACCGCAGCAAACGCGATTCCTTTACCGGCATTGGCGACGAGAAGGCGCTGAATATTCTGAAGGCCGTCGGAGACCACTTCGATATTCCCGTCACTACCGATATCCATACCGATGCCGAAGCGGCAATGGCGGCGGCATACGTCGACATCCTGCAAATACCCGCCTTTTTGTGCCGGCAGACCAGCCTGCTGGTCGCTGCCGCACAGACCGGCAAGGTGGTCAACATCAAAAAAGGTCAGTTTGTAAGCCCCGAGGCCATGCGTTTTGCCATGGAAAAGGTACAGGAAGAAGGCAATCAGAACGTTATCCTGACCGAGCGGGGCACCACTTTCGGTTACCAGGATCTCATCGTCGACTTCCGCGGCTTGCCGGCCATGCAATCGTTTGGCGCCACGGTAGTGCTCGACTGCACACACTCGCTGCAGCAGCCCAACCAAAGCAGCGGCGTAACGGGCGGGCGGCCAGCGCTGATTGAGACCATCGCCAGGGCGGGAATTGCCGTGGGCGCTGACGGCCTGTTTATCGAAACGCACCCCAAGCCCTCCGAGGCCAAATCGGACGGCGCCAACATGTTGCCGCTTGACCGGCTGGAAGAACTCCTGGAGCGGCTGGTGCGGATACGGGAAGCGATCGGGTAGTTATTTCAGCGCTTTCAGCAACGACTGGGCCTGTTCGGAGTGATCCCCTCCCGGATCAATCTGTTCCAGCGCAGCGCGACAGCGCGCAGTATCCTTTTCTTTCAGGTAACTCAATGCGATATACCACTGCGCTTCGGTGCGGATGGCCGAATTCCCGGCGGCAACAGGCTCCAGCAACACGCGTGCTTCGCGCGTGCTGCCGGTCTCGATCAGACAGATGGCCCTGTACAGGCTTGCCGTGATGTTGTCCGGCTGTTCGGCCTGCAGGCGATCGAGCGCGCGAAGCGCTTCCGCGTATTTGCCGGCATTGAACGCCGCTTCCGCTTCACTGGCAGATGCCTCCGCGGCTCCTCGCTTGGTCAATGCCAGGGGAGCATGCATGGCATATTGTTCGTACGACGGCTGCGTCGCGGGCGAGCCGACAAACCAGACCGCGGCGGCGAGCAAAACGATGGATGCTGCAACAGCCAGCCAGCGCCGCCAGTTTACCGTCATGCCGGGCACTGCCGTCGCTTGTCCCCCCGAGGCGGTATGGAAGAAATCGGCGCCGGTAGTCCGGAGTGTTTCGGCAAGGGCGCTCCGCTGTGCAGCACGACGTGGAAAATCCTCCATTTGTTCCCGAAGGGCAAAGGCCTCGCCGAATTCGGCGTCTTCTGCAACGCGTACTTTCAGCGCGTGCTCCGCTTCCGGCGACAGGAGGCCGTTAAAATAATCGTCCAGCAGGTTATGATCTTGCGCATTCATGGCTGTCGCAGGTTTAAAGATTTTGATAAACGGTTCGCCAGCGCTCCGTACAGGCGTTTTTGCGCCGGTAAAGCGTATCCACGCTGTTCATCTCGAGCAGCGCAGCAGTATCGCGCGGAGAGGTGCCATTCGACAGCAGTTCGAGCATACGGCGACAGAGGTCGCTGAGCTGCCCGAAGGCGAGGCCCAGCCGTTCCTGGCTGGCTTGTGCGGCCAATGCATCTTCGGCTGTGATCAGTACATCACCGGCGACTTCTGCCGTATATCGCAGTTCTTCTTCTTTTCTTACCCCCGATTCCTGATTTTTATGCCGCAGGCGGTCGATCCATTTCCTTGAATAGATCACATGGAGCAATGCGCCGAGGGGGCAGTTCAGCACAAACGCCTGATCGTATGCTTTTTCATATACCGCAATGATGGCCTCCTGAAATACATCGCGCGCATCGTCGGCCGTGCCGTTGTTCCGCTGCACCCACCGCAAGGCCTGCTCCGAATGGAGGGTGTAAATCTCCCGGATCAGTCGTGCGTCGTTGTTGCGCAGGGCTTCGATGTATTTATGGTCCGTATGCATGGAAGAACAGGCTGTTGATACGAAGGTATGTTGTTTCGCTGAAGGAATAAGGCGTATCTTTGAAAACCGCAAACCGACCTGACTGACAAATGATTGCGCAAACAAACCCTGTCGGCGCCTATGAAGCACCTGCCCGTTGCCGTTTCCGCCCTCTTCCTGTTCTCCCGTTTCATGCTGCACGCGCAGGATGCCGTGCCGGAAAGGGAGGCTGACTTCCATGTTGAGGCCGCGGGCAAAAGCATGCGCTTTGTGCCGGACATGCCCCCCCTGGCGCAGAAGGCCGGTGCACCAAAAGCGTATTACGCGTGTTTCTGGGAGTTCGGCGACGGTTCGTTCAGCCGCGACGACCATCCCGTCCATACCTACGGCCGGGCGGGTGAATACACCGTTAGTCTCGACGCCACCGCGCACTACGACGACGGCAAAAAGCCCAGAAAGAAGAAGCGCCCTGCTGCTGTCATGGAGTATTCGGAGGCAATGGCAGCATTGGAGATGCCCGATGTGTTTGACGCAAAAAAGAGGCAGGCCGTCGCGATGGCCGCCAACAGCCAGCCCAGGGCCGGCGAGGAAATGACCTGTATCATCAGTTACCGCAATAATTCTTCCGTGACGACCGACGGCAGGCTGCACGTGTTTTATAATGAGCGAAAATTTCCGGTGTCGCATTTTACCTTCATCGAGGCGCGTACGCATTTCGGCGAAACGGAAGACCCGCTGTATTCCGATGCCATGCCCTTTACGCGACGGGTATTTCCCGACTGGGCAGCCCTCGACAGCCGCGAGGCTACCGGCGCCCATACCACAGCCGCCGGCGAACCGCCCCCCTACTCGATCCTGCAGGATATTCTGAACAATGCCCGGGGCGCATACCGCGAAGAGCGCGCCTGGCGCTTTACCGAACTGAAGCCAGGAGAAAAACGCAACCTTTTTCTCAGTCTGGAAGGCACGGCAAACATGATCAAGGATACCAGCGCCTTCATTCACCTAGATCTTGTATTCGCGCCTTTTGATCCCGCCCTGCCGCCGGAACGCTTCACCCTGGAACTCGAGATCGTCAGTTCACACGACCCGAATGCCATTGCCGTTTCGGACAACAGGATCAATTACCGCACCCTCGGCGACAAAAAACTGGACTATAAGGTTCAATTCCAGAACAACGGCGAAGGGCCGGCCAGTACCGTCGACCTGCAGATCGAGATACCGGAAGGGCTCAACATGACCCGCATGCGGCCGCTCGACTGGTATCCCCAATGCCCCATTTGCCCGCCGGCGCCGACCGACCGCAGTTGCCTCGATACCGCCTCCTCCCAAAACGGCCTTCGGTTTACCTTCAGAAATATTTACCTGCCGGGCAGTAACCAGGAAGGCGTAGACAACCGCGACTCCACAAAAGGCTTTGTAAAATACCGCATCGAGGCGGAAAAAGATATGCCCAAGCGATCCTTCCGGAGCCGCGCCGCGATCATATTCGACAAGAATCCGCCCATCCATACCAATTTCACCAAAACCAGGTTCAAAACCGGTATTTCACCCGGAATAAAAGCCGGCTACAACCTTGTGCCGGACTCTGCCAAAGGCGGATACATATTCCTGGGAGCAAGTGTTTCCCCGTATAAATCGTGGCGCGTATATCCGCAACTGGAACTGCTGATGGGTCTGAAGGGCCAGCAGGAACTGCCGCAGCAATCCTTCCGGGATTCCGTGATTTCAGGAAATGCCGATTTTAAAATAGTCACGGAAACAGACAGTGTCATCGACGCCTCCAAAGGGTTCGTTTCCATTGAAATACCGGTTTTGCTTCGCAAAAACTTCACCCGCTTCTTTGGCATGGGTATCGGCGGTTCGGCGCGGATATTCTTCGAAAACGGCAACACGACCACCCGGGTCAGGGTAAGGGAACGTTTTGTCCCGCTGCCGGGCACCGCTCCAATACCGCCCCATGTGCTGCGCGATACGAGTTATACCGCCGGCAATACTGCAACAGTGGCGCGATACACTTTTTTCGGCGACCTCAGTTTCGGTTCGGTCCGGGCAGGCCCTAACCTCGGCATCCGGGCGGGAGCCGTACTCGGGCGAAAACAAAAACTCCAGCCCTTTGTGCAGGTTTCAGTAGAGGTGAAATTATAGGAAGCGCCAAAAAATGCGCCTGTTCTCGCATTTTTACCCTTATTTGCTGCGCCAAACCGCAGTTTATGTCCTCTTCCCTTGTCCTGCGAATCCTGATTGCCGGTTATTTTTTGTGCAGTACTCTTTACAGTCTACCTGCACAAAATGGCCCATCTGCGGATTTCATCGACAGGCAGATCCGTCGTTTCTCCAACAACGGGCCCCGGGACAGCCTTCTATATTACAATAATCTAAAAGCCGCGAAGGCCAGGCAGGCCGACGACCTGGCCACCTGGGGCTGGGTCCAGTACGATATCCAGGATTATTTTGCAGATAATCGTGCCCTTGAACTTCAACACCTCAACAATGCCCTGAAGAACAGGTGGCGCACACCAAAGAACGCGCAGGAATGGGAACCTTTCCTGTATTTACAGGCCGGAAGGGGATGGCTGTTGTCACAAACAGGCCAGATATGGCAGGCCGTTCAGGATTACGAAGGCGCCGCACAGTTGTACGAACGGTTTCGATATCCCGATTTCGAGGCGGTGGAAATGATCTACAAGCCGCTCGGGAATCACTACACCCGGCTTGGCGACAATGAAAAAGCGCTGGCGGTATTTCAAAAGGCGCTGACCACGGGCGGTGATCCGGAAACCCGTGCCGGTTTGTTCTGTAATATAGGCATAGCCCACTGGAATCAGGGCGATTTCGCAACAGCCGAATCACAACTCAACCTTGGATTGGCCCTGAACGGCATATCGGCTGCCAAACGCGGCCTGCTGTTGTCTGCCCTGGCGCAGGTTCAACTCGACAAAGGACAGGCCGGACCTGCCTATCGCACGGCACGGCAGGCGCTCCGGGTATTCGACGGCGGCGCCGACCCCGATGGTCAGGTCAGGGCATACCGGGCGCGCACCCGCCGGACGGCGGGAGAGGCTGCGGCTGCAAGTGGCCGCCCGGAGGAGGCCAAACGCCTGCTTTTGCTTGCGCGCAAAGACGCCATCACGGCCTTTGGCGCACATTCCCGCGATGTCGGAAAGACCGATATAGCCCTCAGTAAACTGTCGCTGCAACAACACAACCCTATTCCCGCCCTGGACTATGCCAATGCCGCCCTCACCGCCGTACTGCCCGGGTTTCGCCCGCACCGTCCGGAAGAAAACCCCGACAAAGGCCTGTTTTATGAGGAAAATGTAATTTTCGAAGCCCTGCAGGCCAAGGCTGCAGCGGCGGCGCAGTTGTTTGAACAGCATGGTGATCAGCGATACCTGGAAATCGGACTTGCCTGCCATGACCTGGCCTGGCAGGCAGAAACGGAACTCCGCAAGGTATTTCAGTACAGCTCGTCCAAACTTACCCTGCAACAGGAAACGCGCACCCGCGATGAATCGGCCATGCACCTCGCCCGGATGTTGTATGAAAAAACAGGCCAACAGGGCTACCTTGAAAAAGCCTTCGGGATAGCCGAGCGCAGCAAAGCATCGCTGCTGCTCGACGCCCTGCAGGAAAATCGCATTCGGCGGCGGCTGGCAGGCAGCGACCCGCGTTTCGACCAGGTAGCCTTGCTCCGGCAGAGCCTCGTGTATTACCAGCGCAACCTGATCCTCGAACCGGAGAACAGTGCGGCCACGCAATGGCGCGCCGAGGCAGATGCCCTTACCGGACAGATTGCTGCGCTGGAAAGGACCCTGGCCGCCGACTACAGCGAACTGGGCAGCGGCATGGCAGTGGCAAAGCCGGGTGCGCCCGATTGTATGTCAGAGGGAGAAATCCTCCTGGAGTACTTTGCCGGAGAACGGTTCGTCGACGTTTTCGTCCGGCAGCGGGGCAGGCCGGATGCCTGGAAACGGATACCAAGGAACGTACGCCTGGACACCCTGGCCAATAACTTCCTTGCTTTCTTTTCCGATGCCAACGCCATGCTGAATGCACCGGCGTCGTACCTCGAAACAGCATACGCCTTGTGGCAGATCATTGTGCCGCCGGAAGCGGCACAGGCGCGCAAGTTGCTGATCGTGCCGGACGGTTTTTTGTGTTTCATCCCGTTTGAGGCCCTTGTGACCGACGCCGGGAACGACAATCGTTCGCTCCGGAATGCCGGCTACCTGATACGCACACAGGAAGTCAGGTATGCCTGGTCGCTGGCCACCCTCTCCAGCCAGCACGCATTGGTGTCGGCTGCGCCCGGATATTTTCTCGCGTTTGCGCCGGGGTTTGCAAAAGGTGAGCGCGGACTTGCCCCGCTGACCGGCAGCGAATGGTACCCCGCCAGCGTTGGAAACACACAGGTTCTCGAAGGCAGCAACGCCGACCTGGACCACTTTATACGGGAAGGCGGTGGCTACCGAATCCTGCATTTTTCAACACATGCCTTTGCCGATTCCGTTCCGCGTATCGAATTATACGATCAACCCATGTTGCTACCCGACATTTACGCCTTGCCGTTGCACGCCGATCTGGTGGTACTGAGCGCCTGCCAGACGGGACTCGGGCGTTTTCAAAAAGGGGAAGGTGTCATGAGCCTGGCCCGGGCTTTTGCGCAGTCGGGCGCAGCCTGTACCCTGTCGAGCCTTTGGGCTGTGAACGATCTGAATACAGCCCGGCTGCTCCGGCAATTCTATGAAAATATGGAACACGGCGAGGCGCTGGGCGAGGCGTTGAGGCGGGCCAAACTCGACTATCTGGAAGACCGGCGGGTCAATGCAACTTTTCAGACACCATTTTTCTGGGCCGGGTTTACACTCGTTGGCGACGACCGGCCAATTGAAGGGAAGCGCGACTTTCGGGTCATGTATTGGCTTGTTGCAGTGCTACTTTTGGCGGTCGTTTTTTTTATTTTACATCAAAATTCTGCACAAAAGCGGTCGTAGCAGTGCAAAAATTGCCGATTACGCTTGAATTCGATATGAATTTCTAAAAGCCTTTGTTGGAAATTGTAATACCTACACTATTTTTACCGCTATTAAAAAACCTCCTTGCAACAGGAAACAGGTTATTTCGCCATGACAATATTTTTTTTGTCGCCCACACACCATTTTTACCCTTGTCTGCATCTGTACAGGCAAGTGCCGGCTACAGGGGCAGAAGAGGGTGTGAAACAAGACGAACATTCTTGGGCGCCCGGTGGGAAAGCCATGTTGTTTTGCGAGGAGTTTCAGTCAAACTAAATCATTCATTAACTTAAACTAAAACGCAGCATGACAGCAGCAAAACCCACTCAAGCAAAACAACAGTCTTCGAACTCCTCGTCGATTTTTCCGTACATCGTGATCCCGGTGTGCTTTATCGTGGCAGTACTTTTGTTTAAGTACGTTTTCGGAGACCCCAAACATTTTGTGGATGGCGACAATACCAAAGATCCGCTGCCCGGCGACTATTTCGGTACCGTGTATAAAGGAGGTTGGGTTGTGCCCGTTCTGCAAACCTTGTTCCTGACTGTAGTAGTGTTCGTGATCGAGCGCTTCATCACGCTGAACAAGGCATCCGGCGCCGGCAACGTCGACGGCTTTGTACGCAACATCAAAGGCTTCCTCGATCGCGGCGACATTGCCGCTGCTATCTCGGCCTGCGACAAGCAAAAAGGTTCCGTAGCCAACGTAGTACGCGCGGGTCTGGAAAAATACGGCGAAATGGAAAAACTGACCGGTATGGAGAAAGACCAGAAAGTGCTGGCCATTCAGAAAGAGGTGGAAGAAGCCACGACGCTCGAACTTCCGATGCTCGAGAAAAACCTCAACATCCTGGCTACCATCGCATCGATCGCCACGCTGTTGGGTCTTTTCGGAACGGTATTGGGCATGATCCGGGCATTTGCCGCTCTTGCTACGGCAGGTGCGCCCGACTCCACCGCCCTTGCAACGGGTATCTCCGAGGCCCTTATCAATACGGCTCTTGGTATCGGTACGTCGGCAGTAGCCATCATTTTTTACAACTTTTTCACCAGCCGGATCGACGCCATGACATACCGCATCGACGAAGCCGGTTACAGCCTGACACAAACTTTTGCCTCGCGCAACCATTAATCAATTCGCAGCGGAAGGGAGGTCGCTATAAAAACTGATCTCCTGATGCTCAAAACCTAATATTGATATGCCGAAGCATAAACCAAAAAGGGGCGCGCCCTCAGTCGATATGACGGCCATGACGGACGTAGCATTTCTCTTGCTCACGTTCTTCATGCTCACCGCCAAAGCGAAGCCGCAGGAAGCCGTCGTCGTGGACACGCCCTCTTCTATTTCCGAAACCAAACTGCCGGAATCGGGTACTATTACCATCCTCATCGGACCGGATGGCAAGACCTATCTCGATATGACCGGACAGCACACGCGGAAAAGCCTGATCGCAGACGTCAACTCCCGGTACAAACTGGGTTTGACGGAAGAAGAGCAGGTCAAGTTTTCCAATGCCGGAAGTTTCGGTATCCCGCGTGCCCAGCTCAAGAAGTGGCTCGACCTGAGCCCTTCCGAGCGCAACACGTTCCCGACACCCGGTGTGCCGATCGATACGGCCGACGTCAACAAGAGTGAATTAGCCGACTGGATCCACAATGCACGCCTTGCGCAGTTTCGCATGAAACAGGAAGGCGTTGTGAAGGACGAATACGTGATGGTGGTCAAAGCGGATAAAAACACCCCTTATCCCGCCGTGCAACACGTGATCAATACGCTTGTAGACATCAACGTCAACAAGTTCAACCTGATCACCAGCTCGGAGAGTGATCCGAATAAAAAAGCGGAAGAGGGGTCAGAGAAATAGTGCTGACAGGACAACACATTTTTTCACTAAAAAAGCAACAGCGACATGGCTGAAATTGCACAAGATAGTGGTGGTGGTGGTCATAAGAAAGGTGGTAAGGTTCGCTCGAAAAAAATGTCCACGCGTATCGACTTTACGCCGATGGTGGACCTCGGGTTCCTGTTGATCACGTTTTTTATGTTGACAACCACGCTGGCCAAACCGCAGATCATGGCTTTGGTAATGCCCGAAAAAGATATCAAAAAAGAAGATATCGAGCCGGTTAAAGAATCTAAAGTACTCACCCTGTTATTGGGTGCCAACGACAAGGTTTACTGGTATGAAGGTATTACAGATGCAAAGCTGGACTCTACGGATTACTCGGCTGAAGGCCTGCGCAAGGTCATCCTCGACAAGATGAATAAAGTAAAGGGACAATTCGGTGAGGAAGATTATGAAGACTTTAAAACGAAAGAACCGCGCAAGGGCTCTTTCATTAACGTCATCATAAAACCGACTGAACAGGCCCGATACAAAAATCTGGTGGATGCCCTCGACGAAATGGCTATTTGCAAGGTGCGTTACTACGTGATTCTCGATGTTTCCGACCTGGAAAAAGAATTTATCAAAAATCCGGCCGGCGGTCTCAAGTTCAATGTCGAGGAACAAATACAGGCGGCTACACAATAGCCCTGAACGCACATAACCGTTTAACATTCAAAAATTTAAAAATCATAACATGGCAGAAGAAAAAGGCGCAACCTACAAGGATATGCTGGATATCATCTTCGCCGACCGGAACAAAAACTACGGCGCATACCAACTCCGCCGCGCATACCCCAAGTACCTGGGGCGCGCGCTTGGATACAGTCTGCTGCTGATTGCGTTTCTCTTCGCGCTCCCGTACATCATGAATGCTGTACAATCGCTGGCGCCGGATGATAAACCGATCGACGTAGTTGCTGAACTCGGTCCGCCACCGGATATCGATCCGAATAACCCGCCGCCGCCGCCGCCGCCGCCACCGCCTACGCCGCCGCCGCCCACGCGTTCGACGGTGAAATTCGTGCCGCCGGTCGTGAAGAAGGACGAAGAGGTTCAGGAAGAAAAGCCGCCGGCCGTCGAGGAACTCCTCGAAAAAAAGGAGGATATCGGCACCGAAAACAAAAAGGGCAATGATGAAGCCCCTCCTGCAATCGACGAGAATCCCTCGGAACTTCAGATCGTAGAAGCCCCGAAGGTTGTGGAAGAAAAGACTTACGAGATGTTCGACATCCAAAAACCACCCAGTTTCCCGGGCGGTGAAAAGGAACTGTTGAAATACCTGAGCGAAAACATCAAATATCCGCCGCTTGCGCGCGAAAACAACATTCAGGGCACCGTTGCCCTCACTTTTGTGATCGGCAAAGACGGCAGCGTGAAAGATGTTCAAATCGTTAAGGACATCGGTGGCGGTTGCGGCAAAGAAGCCGTGCGGGTCGTACAATCCATGCCTAAATGGAATCCCGGCGAGGCCAACGGCCACGCCGTGAAAGTGCGATTCACGCTTCCGGTCCGTTTCCGTCTGGAGTGATTTTACTTCCGGATTTACCGCATTCCTGACGCGGTACCGACAACACGTCGGTACCGCGTTTTTTTTATTTCTTAAACTCTACTTTTTTGAAAAAAAACATCCTGTCCACACACCAATACACTCATCTACAGCATCTTATAATTATCCAGGTTTAGAAAGCCTTTTTTATTTCACTCTAATTTTTTGCGATATGCCCACACGATTGTTCGCACCCGCAAGGGATGCGCCAGCCATTTCCATGCCCTTTTAACGTCTCTGAATTTTTCACACTCCAACCACCTCCAACATGGCAAACATACAAAATTCCGACAACCACCGAAAGCCGCCCGGACCGATCCGCGCCAAAAAAGCGTCCACCAGGATCGACTTCACCCCAATGGTAGACCTGGGCTTCCTGCTCATTACGTTCTTTATGCTTACCACGACACTCGCCAAGCCGCAGATCATGGCCCTTGTCATGCCGGATAAGGCGCCGGACAAGGCGGAAATACAGGACTCCAAAGTGCTGACCCTGTTACTGGGCGCACAAAACAAGGTGTACTGGTATGAAGGCATCGTACATCCGGAACTGGACTCTACCGACTATTCTGCAGACGGGCTGCGCAGGGTCATCCTCGATAAAATGGATCGGGTAGATGCCAAATGGGGACAGGAGCATTACGAGGACA
>ERZ724514.1279-NODE-1279-length-11183-cov-7.280284_pt1 | contig 11183 bp, 7 predicted proteins | sample MGYA00376047_ERZ724514 | MGnify/ENA primary metagenome ERZ724514 (study PRJEB28724, sample SAMN07190883) | activated sludge metagenome | isolation source: activated sludge of sewage treatment plant in Hong Hong | place: Hong Kong | collected 2016-03-17 ...
ACGGTGCAAAGCAAGGCTCCGGTTCCGCATTTTTATCTCACGGTCGACATCGATATGGAACAGGCCGAACGGGTGCGCGACGAGTTTAAGCAGAGCCGTCAGCCCCATCCGTCGATCACCGACGTGCTCATCAAGGCTGCGGCATTGGCGCTCAAGCGGCATCCGGAGATCAACGTCTCGTTTACGGGTGAGGCCATCCGGCGGTATACCCAGATCGATATCGGCGTGGCGGTCGGTATGGACGATGGCTTGATCACGCCGGTCGTGAGAAATTGCGGGGGGAAGACGTTGGCCGAAATTTCTGTAGAGACGAAGCAGTTGATCGAGCGAGCCAGGCACAAGCGATTGTCGCCGCAGGAATACACGGGGGCGACCTTTGCCATCTCCAATCTGGGCATGTTCGACGTGGATCAGTTTATCGCGCTGCTCATGCCGCCGCAGGCGGCTTCCATCGCGGTGGGCGCGATCCGCGATGTGCCGGTCGTGTCCAGGGGAGCGGTGGTCGCCGGACGGCGGATGAAGGTCACGCTCTCGTGTGATCACCGTGCGTTGGACGGACTGATGGGCGCGCAGTTCCTCAAAGAGTTTAAGCGAGTGCTGGAGCATCCGGAGGAATTGCTCACGCCGGTGGTGACGCCATGAGCTTCATTCAAATCGATTCGCGCCACACCGCTGAGCCGCAGGAGCCGTCACGGTCGCAATCCCGCCGCCTGCCCCCTTGGTTCAAAGTCCGGCTGCAAACCGGTCCGGACTATCATGATATTCGCAACACCATGGATCGGCTCAAGCTGCACACCATCTGCGAAGAGGCGCGCTGCCCGAATGTGTGGGAATGTTGGAACGCGCGGACCGCGACATTTCTCATTCTCGGCGACATCTGCACGCGACGCTGCCACTACTGCTCTGTGGCCACCGGGCGGCCGCATGCCGTCGATCACGAGGAACCGCTGCGCGTCGCAGAAGCGATTCACGCGCTCAATTTGCGCCATGCCGTCATCACTTCGGTCAATCGCGACGAACTTGAGGATGGCGGGGCATCGGTCTTCGCGGAGACGATCCGCCATATCCGGCGGTTGATACCCAGTTGCACGATTGAGGTCCTCATTCCCGACTTCGAAGGCAATGAGGCGGCGCTGGCGGCGGTGGCGGCTGAACGGCCGGATATCCTGAACCACAATATTGAAACCGTGAGACGGCTGTTCCCATCGATTCGGCCCCAAGGCAAATATCAGCGATCGATCGAGTTGCTGGGACGAGCCAAACAGATGGGGATGACGACCAAGTCGGGATTGATCGTCGGCATGGGCGAATCGACGGACGAAGCCCGCGAGGTCATGCGTGACCTCCGTTCAGTGGAGTGCGACATCATGACCATTGGCCAATATCTCCAACCGACCAAAGAGCATCTCGCCGTCGCGCGCTTTTACCATCCCGACGAATTCGCTGCGTTGAAGGAAGAAGGCCTTGCCCTCGGCTTCCGCCACGTTGAATCTGGCCCGCTGGTTCGTAGTTCCTACCACGCCGAACAACAAGTGTCAGGACGTTAAAAAATCTCCGGCTCTTCCTTTGTCCCAGACGGCCCAGCCTACAACCGTGTCGAACAGTCTGCCATCTCGTTGTGAGCTGCCCCTATTCATAGTGCAGCGCTTCGATCGGATTCATCCTCGAGGCCTTGTTGGCCGGATAGAGGCCGAAAAAGATGCCGACGGCCAGTGAGAACAGGAATGCGACCGCTATGGATTGGGAAGAAATGATGGTGGGCCAGCCGATCAGGTGTGTCAGGAGACGCGCTCCGAGGATGCCGAAGACAACACCGGCTACACCACCGATCGCAGTGAGGATGATCGCTTCGACCAGAAATTGCAGCAGAATGTGCGCGCGTTTGGCTCCGACCGCCATGCGAATGCCGATCTCCTTCGTGCGCTCCGTCACCGATACGAGCAGGATATTCATGATCCCGATGCCGCCGACCACCAGCGAGATGGAGGCGATGCTCAGGAGCATCATCATCATGGTGCGGCTCGCTCCGGCCACCGTTTTAGCCACGTCTTCCATCGTGCGGATGGTGAAGTCGTTTTCCTCCGCGGGATGAATCCGATGTCTCACGCGCAGTAGTTCGGTAATTTCCTCCACCGCTGTCGGAACGCTGTAGCGATGTTGGGTGGCGACCATGATGATGCCGACCGTTCCCAGGAACTTGGTGCCCAGAACCTTTCGTTCCGCGGTGGTGAACGGGAGGATGACGATGTCGTCCTGGTCCTGCCCTGAGAGGGATTGCCCCTTTGACGAGAGGACGCCAATCACGCGCAACGGGACGTTCTTGATCCGGATCTGCGCGCCGATGATCTCTTCACCACGCTCGAACAAGTTATCCGCGACTGTTTTCCCCAAGACCACCACCTTGGCGGCGGCGTCTTCATCGGCCTGCGTGAAAAAACTGCCATTGGCCACCGGCCAATTGCGAAGGTCGGTAAAGGCGGTCGTCGTGCCGATGGCAATCGTGTTCCAGTTCTTGTGCTCGTGAATGGCCTGCAACACCGAACGTGAGGCATAGGTGACGAGGCCGATGTCGCCGACGCGTTTTTCAATGTCCCGGGCGTCGTCGACTGTCAGTGTCGAGACGCTGCCGAGTCCGCCGCGCACTCCGCCTGTCGTGGTAGCGCCGGGGATGATGATCAGCACGTTCGTGCCGAGGCTGGCGATCTCGCGTTGCACCGAGGCGGTGGCGCCCTGGCCGAGACTCACCATGCCGACGACGGCGCCGACTCCGATGATGATGCCGAGCATGGTCAGGCCTGCGCGGAGGGGATTGCGCCGGAGCACGCGGAGGGCGGACTGAATCGTCAACCAAAGAAAACTCATGAGGAATGTGTCACCGCATCTTCGGCCCGAACTCAAATCCCGGCGGCAATTTCTCCTGAGCGGTATCTTCGGCGGTTGCGAGGCCCACTATGGCGCTCTCCCCTTCGTGGACATCGCTCGACGTGATGTCTGTATACAATGAATCCGCAATGCCGAGGGTGACCGGCACCGATCGCACGCGCCCCGCCGCGTCCAGTATCCATAGTTGAGGAGTTTTACGATCAACCGGCACACCCGGCATGCGGAATCGCAGCGCCGCGTTAGGCGCGCGGAGCGCATCGTCATTGCGGGCCGTGACGATCGAGATGTTGGCGGTCATCCCGGGTTTCAGTTTGAGTTCGGGGTTCTCGACCGAGATGATCACATCGTAGGTCACGACATTTTGAATGCTGATCGGCGCGTTCCTGACCTGCGTCACGATGCCGTGAAAGAATTCCCTGGGATAGGCGTCCACACGAAAGTCTGCCGATTTGCCTTCGGCGACTCCGCCGATATCGGATTCGCTGACGTTGGCAATGACCTGCATGCGGGTCAGGTCCTGGGCGAGGACAAACAGGGTGGGCGTTTGGAAACTGGCCACGACGGTCTGTCCTTCCTCCACGTTGCGAGAAACGACGGTGCCGTTCACCGGCGAGAAAATGGTGGTATAGCCCAGGTCCAATTCGGCTGAGGCCAGCGTGGCTTTGGCCTGGTCGACCTGCGCGTCAGACACATCCACCTGCGCCTCGGCGTCGCGCGCATTGGTACGCGCCAGATCCAGGTCCGCTTGGGCGACGAACTGCTTCTTCCTCAGCGCGGCCATGCGATTCAGTTCCAACGTTTTTTGCACGAGCATGTTCCGTGCTTTGGCGAGACCGGCCTGCGCGCTTTTGAGCGCGGCCTTAGCCTGGCTCACCTTGGCTTGATAAGGTTTTTGATCAATGGACGCGAGGATCTGGCCCTCGCGCACGACCGAGTTAAAGTCGGCATAGAGTTTGGCGATCTTTCCTGAGACCTGGCTGCCGACCTGCACGGAGATAACCGGATTGACGGCTCCCGTTGCGGTGACGAGTGCGGTGATCGGCCCGCGATCGATCGTCACGGTTTTGTAGTGACCATTAACCGGATCATTGGACCACCAGTGCCAGAGCGCAGCAGCCAGAAGGGTGAGGACGCCTACCATCCCAATGACAATCGGCGCCCGACGGCGGTGGCGAGGAAGCGTCTGTTGGCTGATGCTCGCCGGGGCACGACCATGGCCTTGACCTTGCACTACGGGAACCGCGTTCACGATGACGGGCGTGGGATGGGCGGCTCGTGGAGGATCGATGTCCGAATGATCTGAGGTCATGTGTTCCCTTCCGTTTCTCTCGGGGAAGACGCAAGAGAAGTGCCGTTTCGTTTCCGGCTGAAAAATGTGATGAGTCGGAACTGGCGCTGCTGAGGGCCGCCGGCTCGTCATCGATGGTGGGGCATTTTGCAACAGGTTGCTGGAGGAGCCTGCGGCAGGACGCCCCTTGACCGCATAGGATTGTGGCTATTAGTCTGTGCCCGCAGATATCCGGGAGGCTGGTGTTGCGAGCACATGCGAGTGAGGGACGAGGTATGACCGAGGAATGGGGCGCGGTATTGGTGGTAGATGACGACGCCGACATGCGGAGTCTCCTCTGCGATGTGCTGCAGGGGCGCGGGCATCAATGCACGGGCGTCGGCGGCGGCGACGAGGCGCTCAAGGAATTGAGCGAGGAAGATTACGCCGTCGTGCTCACCGATCTGCGCATGAAAGGCATGCAGGGCACGGAACTGCTCGCGGAAATCAAACAGCGGTATCCTGATATCGGAGTGATCTTGATGACGGCCTTCGGAACGGTGGAGACCGCGGTGGACGCGATGCGCCATGGGGCGAGCGACTATCTCACCAAGCCGGTGAAGACCGAAGAGTTGGTTCGTGTGGTAGAGCGCGCGGTTCGTGAAGCATCGCTTCGGCGCGAGGTGAGTCGTCTGCGGAAGGAAGTGCACAAGGAGTACAGCTTCCATCAGATCCTCGGCAAGAGCAAACCGATGCAGGCCGTCTTCGATTTGATTCGACGGGTGGCCGACAGTCCCACGAACGTGCTGATCACCGGAGAGAGCGGCACCGGGAAGGAGTTGGTGGCCAAGGCGATTCACTACAACAGCGACCGGCGGGATGCGCCGTTTGTGCCGGTCAATTGCGCGGCGATTCCGGAACAGCTCCTGGAAAGCGAATTGTTCGGCCATATGCGAGGCTCGTTCACCGATGCCAAGATGGATAAGCGCGGATTATTCGAGGAAGCGCAGAAGGGCACGCTGTTCCTCGATGAAATCAGCGAGTTGCCGCTCATGTTGCAGGCGAAGTTACTGCGGGCCATTCAAGAGCGGGAAATCCGGCGTGTCGGCGCGACCAAGTCCATTCCTGTCGATGTCCGGATTATTGCGGCGACCAACTTGAACCTCGTCGATGAAGTGAAGAACAAGCGATTCCGTGAAGATTTTTATTACCGACTGAATGTCATCGAGTTGCGACTGCCGCCGTTGCGGGAACGGCGGGAAGATATTCCGATCCTGGTCGATGCGTTTTTGAAGAAGTGCGCCGCCGCTCGCGGCAGACAGGTCAAGGGGCTCAGCGAGCCGGCCCTTGCCATGCTGGCCGACTACGCCTGGCCGGGCAATGTCCGGGAACTGGAGAATGTCATCGAGCGCGCGGTGACATTGAGCCATGGTGACATGATCGGCGCGGAAGACTTGCCCATTCAGGTCCAGGGCGCGCGTGGAGATCGCCGGATTCTCGACGAAGCGGCCGAGCGAACCTTGCCGCTCCATGAAGTGGAGAAAGAATATATTGTGAAAATCCTGGAGAAGACGGGCGGCAATAAATACCAGGCCGCGCATGTGCTGGGTATCGATCGCAAGACCCTCTACCGCAAGCTCGCCGAGATCGAGGGCAAACCACACTCAGACGTGTAGATTTCACGTCTCACCGTCGTGCGGGGAGCCATCGTCGTGTACCCTTTGTCGCAAAAATCCCTGCTTCTTGAATATGTCGGTCCTGCGCTCTTGACCCTCGGAATATTTCTCCTGGATCTATCTGTGTCGGCCGAATATACGGTCTGGTTGCTGTATGCGATTCCCCTGGCGCTGACGGCGGCAAACTCCCGACCAGGCGCGTCCCTCTATGGCGCGGGATTGGTCTCGTTGTTAGTGGTGATTGGCGGGGTCGCGTCACCCACGGGCGTTCTGCCGGTTTCCTTTTGGGTAAATCGGTTCTTGGGCATCGGGTTCATGGCAGCCATCAGCTTCCTGTTCGCGAACCGTCGGAATCATTCCGTGCCGACGGTTCCGCCAACTATGCCTGAGCCGGCGCACAAGGAGTCGACACCAACCGAGACTGTGGGGGCGATCGCCCATGCAGAAGCGGCCGTGGAGGGAGCAGTGGCCGGACAACGCCGGGCCGAAGCGGAACTGCATCGCGACAAATTACGCTTCGAAGGGATTGTGCAATCGGCCATGGATGCCATCATCACGGTCGATGAAAGCCAGAAGATCGTCCTGTTCAACCAGGCGGCGGAGAACATGTTCCAGTGGAGCGCGGAAGACATGCTGGGGCGGCCGTTGGACCGCCTGATGCCTGAGCGGTTTCGTAGCGCGCATGCGGAACATATCCGGGAGTTCGGCCGGTCGGGCATCACCACGCGCCAAATGGGAGCATTGGGGGTGATCATGGGGATTCGCTCCACCGGCGAAGAGTTTCCCATCGAGGCGGCCATTTCTCAAATCGGCGTGGCGGGGACGCGGTACTACACGGTCATTCTTCGCGACATTACGGTACGGAAACGGCTGGAGCAGGAATTGGCGGAACGCGAAGCCCTCCTGCGAGCCATCATCGAAACGGAGCCGGAGTGCGTGAAGGTGCTAGCCCTTGATGGCACGGTGCGAACCATGAATGCTGCGGGACTGGCCATGATTGAGGCAGCCAGCAATGCGGAGATCGTCGGCAAAGACATCTGTCATCTGGTCGCCGTTGAATCGCGAAGCGTCTTTCGGGACATTGTCCGTAAAGCCGGGGAGGGAGAGGCGGGACGTTTGGAATTCCGGATCGTCGGCCTCCAGGGCACGCCGCGCTGGTTGGACACCCATGTGGTGCCCCTTCGAGCACCTGACGGAAGCATCACGGCGGTGTTAGGGGTGACGCGCGATGTCACCGAATGGAAAAAGGCCGAGCAACTGCTGCGCCAAAGCGAGGAACGGTATCGGCGGCTTCTCGGGGTCTTGCCTGACGCAGTCCTCGTCGTCCGTGATAATCGGGTGTTCTTCGCCAACGAGCAGGGGCTACGCTTGTTCGGCGCCACCCGGGCGGAGGACCTTCAGGGGAAATGGATCTATGACTTGATTCACCGCGATTATCACGAGGCGGTCGCGGAGCGTTTCCGGCATCTGCTCGCAGGGGGTGGCGCAGTACCGGAGGCGGAGGAACGGATCCTGCGCCTGGACGGAGCGATGGTGGATGTGGCCGTCCGAGCGGCGCAGTTTAGGGATGAGGACGGAGCGGGCATCCTGGTGGTGTTGCGGGACACGACAATGCGCAACGTGGGGCAGCAACGACTGAAGGAAAGCGAGGAACGGCTTCAAAGTTTACTGGAATCCATGGAGGACGTGATTTGGTCATCTTCGCTGGATTTGACCAGATTGCACTATGTGAGTCCCTCCGTGGGGCAGATCTATGGAAGGGCGGCGGAAGAATTTGTCGCCAGGCCGTCCTTATGGATGGAGGTCGTGCATGCCGAGGACCGTGCATTGGCTGAACAAGCCTTGCGGGACCTTCAGGCTATCGGCGAGTACGATGTCGAGTACCGGATCCTGAGGCGGGACGGTGAGGTGCGGTGGGTGCATGATCGCGGTCGCATCATCAAGGATGAAACCGGTCATCCCGTGCGGATCGATGGCATCGCCAGCGACATTACTGAACGAAAACGGCTGCAAGCGCAGCTTCGGCGGACCGAGCGTGTGGCCGAACTTGGGACCGTCGCATCCGGCATGGCGCACGAGATCGGAACCCCGATGAACGTCATTCTCGGTCGGGCCGAATATCTCATGGAGCGGAGCAAGGAGGAGTCGGTCAAAAAGGGACTACAAACGATCATCAGCCAAGTCGAACGGATCACCCGCGTGATGAACCAGCTTCTCGCTTTTGCGCGGCGGCGGCCGGTCGAACATCGTGCGCTCGACCTCCGTCAGACCATCGAAGATAATCTGGAAATTTTCCAGGAACGCTTGTCTCACAGTCACATTACGGTGGAAACCTCATTTGCCGACGATTGTCCGTGCGTCCATGCGGACGCCGATCAGATGAGCCAGGTGCTGATCAATCTGGTCATGAATGCCATCCACGCCATGCCGGAGGGGGGAACGTTGCGCGTCATGTTGGCGCCTATGCCGGATCGCGGTATGGTCACACTCACGGTTGCCGATACCGGACACGGAATGCCGCAGGAGGTGATCGCAAAAATCTTCGATCCCTTCTTCACGACCAAGGAGTTTGGAAAGGGGACCGGCTTGGGTTTGACGGTGGTCAGAGGCATTATCGAAGAGCATAGCGGAACCATACAGGTGGAAAGCCAGCCAGGAGCAGGCACGCAGTTCACCATCCGCTTGCCGATTCATGTCGAGCCGAGCCGCAAATCGTAGCCCCTCTCGTTTTCAACTCGATTCCCAGAGCGGAACCGCAAGCATAACGGTCGTCGCTGTAGCGCTTCGGGGCAACCTATCGGAGAATGTGGGGTCTTTCTCACCAACGCCACGGAAGCTTCCCTCCTGTTTGGAAATGCCTGCACTGCAGAAGCTCCAATGAATACAGGATCTTAGCCCGTGTCAGGTCGACATGCGCATGGCATACACTTTGCGATGGCTGCTTTGTCATGAGTGTCGCGTACTGGAGCCTCAACGTGAACGAGACAACCCCAGCCGTGCTACTGGTGGTGGAAGACGATAAGGACATGCGGAGCCTGCTGTGCGATGAGTTATGGGGGGAAGGGTATCAATTGCGGGAAGCCAGCAACGGGGTTGAGGGGTTGGAGGCTGTGATGCGGGCCGCGCCGGATCTGATCGTCACGGATCTGAAAATGCCCTCTGGGGGCTTCGATTATGTGCATCGACTGAGAGACTGCGTCCCTGCCTGTCCCATCATTGTGATGACGGCGTTCGGGGATGCGCGGACCAAAGAAGAAGCGATGAAAAGCGGCGCCACGGCCTATTTCGACAAGCCGGTGAGGCTGTCGGAATTAAAGGCTACGGTGAAGCGGCTTTTGCACCGTTCCGACTCCCTTCCGGAGGAGCCGTCGTTTCACTGAATACCCGCGCCGGACGGGCGCTTTCGGCTGGTCGCCCCCAACCGGGGAGGGTTGTCTTCGACCCATAAGCCGTAGTACATATAGGGCCTTCTCTGTGAAGAAAGGCCCCTGCTTGATTCCCTCTGATAGAAGGAGTGATGAGATGGCCGGATCTCATGCACCAGCAACACCTCTTTCTCCTTTCGCCGATCCCATCCTTGCCGCTCGTTTGGAAGCGTTGAGACAGTTAGCTGACGGCCTGACCGACCGCGTTGCCGTCATGGACCGGGATCTTAATGTGGTCTATGCCAATGATGCGGCCTGGGGAAAGTCCGGGAAGCCGCCAGCGGGAGTCAAGCCGGCCAAATGCTATGAATCATTCGTTCAAAAGCAAGATCCTTGCGGGACATGCCCCGCTGAGTCTGTTTTTGTGACGGGTGAAGTGCTGACCGTATCCTGCAATACATCAGGTGATGGGACTGCCTGTGGTATGCACCAGGCTTTTCCGCTTATTTCCTCGGCGGGAGAGGTGGGTTCTATTCTTGTCTTGTTTCACAAGCGGTCTGATCCGCCGGCTATTCCAGCAGCGCTCCCCCAGGGCAAGCTGGGCGCATCACGCCCGGAACGGACAGATTCGAGATTGGGCGATTTAGTCGGTGCGAGTCCGGCGATGAATCAGCTTTTTGAGATGATTCGGTTGGTGGCCGACAGTTCGGCGACGGTGTTAATCCAAGGCGAAAGCGGCACGGGAAAAGAGCTCGTTGCCAGGACCATCCACCAAACCAGCTATCGTCGTGACAAACCCTTTGTGGTGGTGGATTGCGGTGCACTGCCGGAGACCTTGCTGGAGAGTGAACTCTTCGGCCACGTCAAAGGTGCGTTCACCGGTGCCGCCGGCGCCAAGCCCGGCTTGTTTGAAGAAGCCGACGGTGGAACCATTTTCCTGGATGAGATTGCGGACACGTCCCCGACATTTCAGGCGAAGTTGCTACGGGTTCTGCAGGAAGGCGAAATTAAACGAGTCGGCGGTACCCAACCCATCAAGATCGACGTCCGTGTCATTTCGGCCACCAATAAGGATTTGACCGACCTGGTCAAGGCCAAGGCGTTCCGCCAAGATCTCTACTATCGTTTGGCGGTGTTGCCGGTGCACTTGCCTCCGCTACGGGAACGACGAGCGGATATTCCCCTGCTGGTGACCAAGTTCATCGCGGATTCCTGCCACCGACATCGCCAGGAGCTTCGTCAGGTGAGCGAAGAGGCCATGCGTGCCTTGACGGCTGCGCCCTGGCCGGGAAACGTGCGTGAGTTACAGCACTATATCGAACGTGCGGTCGTCACCACGACCCATTCAGAGTTGACCTGTACGGACCTGGTGTCATTAAAATTCCACCTAGAACCTGCCGATCTGCGTACGGTCGGGCGGGAGGCGGCCAAGCAGGCCGAACGCGCCAGAATTCTTCAGGCGTTGCAGCAGACCGCCGGGAATCGAATGAAGGCCGCCCGTGTCCTAAAGATCAGCCGAGCCAGCCTCTATAACAAACTCCACGATTTCGGTATCCAATAGAGTCAGGCAACTGAGTTAGCTGCCCCTTCTCTTCTTGGTCACATTTCGGCCATTCCAACCTTTCAAATTCCCAACAGAATCAGCCCCATGCTCTTCGTCTACGTGTCTCTTGATGCATCCATTGCCCCGTATCGCCACAGAATCGAGCGATCTGTCGTCTAGCGAATTGGACAGTCTAAGTAGTTGTAATTTCATTGTTCATCATCCTGTGGCGCTCACCTGTCTAAACGTCTAGAAAAACTGTAGCGTTTCACGCCGCTTCCGATTGTCTGACGAGAGTTCATAACCTATTAATAAAACTCGGTATTTATCGCGTTCCAGGGGTATCCCTAGGGAGGGCACATCAATTGCGATGTTGGGCAGTGCTGGTGAAGGTGCGGGTGATTAGGACCGGCCTCCGAATGACCTGCTCCCTCAAACCTTGAGGACAT
>ERZ724514.1288-NODE-1288-length-11157-cov-4.917853_pt1 | contig 11157 bp, 2 predicted proteins | sample MGYA00376047_ERZ724514 | MGnify/ENA primary metagenome ERZ724514 (study PRJEB28724, sample SAMN07190883) | activated sludge metagenome | isolation source: activated sludge of sewage treatment plant in Hong Hong | place: Hong Kong | collected 2016-03-17 ...
GCCTCGTGGACGAGGACAGGGCGGGGAATCTCCCGGAGTTCGCAGACCCTTCCGTTGGCCGGCTGAAGGAGATCTCGGTCTCCAGCGTGATCAAGTTCTCCGGTCCACCATTGCCCCGCCCTGCGAAGTAGCGCCTCAGCCCGAGGCGTCATCGAGGACGGCCGGGTCGCCTGCACTGGTGGGCTTGACGTGGCGACGATTCGCCACGCGAGCGAGACGCAGGCGCAGAAGGAGGTTTGTTCGGCGAGCGCTGTAGTAATTCCGGGCCCTTCGTGCAGCCTTGCATGTGATGGGCGGCGTCCTGGAGATCTCGGCCGAGATCCCGAGGAACATACCGATTGTTCGGTTTGATGTCGTTCGACAAATATCGGCTCATTCGGGTACGGATTGGTCTGCCGCGCATAGCGACACCGTTCTTGAATTGACACCACGCGCCGCCGTCCGTAGCCTTCCGAGGACCCTGCGGGGCCACAAGAGAAATGAAGGACTTTCGCTCGCACGCGACTCTGTCCTTGGCGTGTCTTGGAAGGCGCGAATGAGCCGATTGCGCGGCGGCGCAGCAATGAAGCAGTTGGCGGGCAAATCGGAACTCGGGCGATTGGCTTTCATGGGAGAAGCATGCGGTTCGTAGACAAGACCTCAGCCCTGATCATTGCGGCGGCGTGCTTGACGGGCGCGAGCGGTGACGCGAGGGGCGAATCTCTAGTCGAGAAGGTGAGCGCGGGGCCGGCGAGCATCGCTCCAACGCTGGGACAGCGGGCCCGACTCAGCTTCAGGCTTCGGAAGGCGGGAACCGTGAGCGTCCTCGTCGTTGACCGGGACGGCTACCTCGTCCGGACGCTAGCTCGCGACGAGAAGCGACGAACGGGTCCCATGGCACTCGAGTGGGACGGTCGCGACGACGCGGGAGTGGTCGTCGCGGACGAGGCGTACTCGTTCCGGATCAGCGCGTCTGCCGGAAAGACGAAGGAGCTCTACTTTCCCGCCGACTCGGAGCCCGCCGTCCTGTCGGCCGTCGTCCACTCGTACGATCGAGCGGGCGGGACCTACAGCTACGATCTCCCGAGGGCGGCCAGGGTCTACGTTCAGGCTGGTACAGCCAAGCTCGATCCGGCCAGGAATGTCCGGCACGGCCCAGTTCTCAAGACGCTCGTGAACCGCGAGCCCAGGGTCGCGGGCAAGGTCGTCGAAATGTGGAACGGATTCGACGAGTCCGAAACCATCTATCTCCCCGACCTGCCGGACTTCGTGACAGCGGTTCTGGCGACAGAACTCCCGGAGAACTCGGTCATCGTCGTCGGCGGGAGGGGCGAGAGCTTCGCGGAGCGGGTGGCGAAGCGGAGCGGATCCAGCCTTTTCGCGTTCAAGCCCTCGGATCACCAGCAGCACCGCGGGCTCTCGGCGCAGGAAGACGTGTCGCCGAAGCTGCATCTCGACGTTTTCGGAGCGAGCCAGATCGCGGGGAGCGGCGTGTGGCGCCTCGACGGCGACTCCGTCGAGGCGACCGTGCGGCCCGTCGGGCCGACAGCCGACGGTTTCGCCGGCCTGGCAGGAACGCTCATGGTCTTCAGAGGGTCCACCGAGATTCAAAGCGAGCCGATTCTGGGGCGAGAGGCGAAAGCGCGGATCGCCCGAGACTCCTTGCCGGCTGGGAATCACATCGTCGCGATCTGCTGGACGACAGACAGCGGACCGACGGCCACGATCGCATTCCGCCTCGAGGTGCCAGCGAGCCCGACGCCCCAAACGATGGCTGGAGGATCGAAATGAGAGCGAACCTAGAGCGCCTCGGCCGCCTGATGAACCCGGCGATCATCGTCGCGCTGGGGCTTCTTGGCGTAGCACCGCAGGCGAACGGCGGAACCGTGTCGGGGACCGTCAAGGACTCCGTTACGAGCGCGGGGCTGTCCGGCGTCCTGGTGAAGGTGAACCAGCAGTCCGGCAAGCAGGCGACGTCCGGTACCTCGGGGACTTACTCCATCGCGAGCGTCACGGCCGGTACGGTCACTCTGAACGCCTCGAAGACCGGCTACATAGCTCAGAACACGGGCAACGTTGTCGTACCCTCGTCGGGAACGGTGACCGCGCCGACGATCCTCCTCGTGAAGATGGGGACGATCACGGGAAAGGTCGTGAACGCCACCGGAGGGGCAGCCGTGGCCAGCGCGACAGTTACCGTCACAGGCACGTCGAACTCAGCGACGACGGACACTTCCGGCGGTTTCACGCTTTACCAGCCGACGGGCACGGTCACGCTGACGGTGACGAAATCGGGCTGGGTCACGAAGGTCACGAGCAGCCTCGCGGTCACGAATAGCCAGACGACGAGCGCGGGGAACATCCAGCTGACGCAGAACGGCACGCTGTCGGGCACGGTGGTGAATGCCCTCGGCGGAGCCGCCATCAGCGGCGCGACGGTGACGGCGAGCCCGGGAGGCGCCACGGCCACGACGAATGCCAGCGGGGCGTTCAGCTTCTCGATCGCCCCGGGCGCCTACACGCTCACCGTCACGAAGTCCGGCTGGATCAGCAGGACGACGTCGTCCTACACCGTGACGGCGAACACGACGACGAGCGCAGGCAGCATCGCGCTCTCGCAGTCGGCCATAACCGGCAAGGTCGTCAACGCCTCCGGCGGCGCCGCCGTCGCAAGCGCGACGGTGACGGTCACGGGGACGTCGAACTCGACGACGACGGACGCGAGCGGGAACTTCGCGCTGAGCCTTGCGCCGGCCACAGTGACTCTCACGGTCACGAAGACCGGCTGGCAGAACACCGTCACTGGAAACCTGACGGCGACGGGCGGCCAGACCACGAATGCCGGGAACATCCAGCTGTCCCAGGCCGGGACGCTGTCCGGGAAGGTCGTCAACGCTCTCGGCGGGACGGCGGTCGCGAGTGCGACCGTGACGGCCAGCCCGGGCGGTGCCACGGCGACGACGAACAGCACAGGCGACTTCAGCCTGACGCTCGCGGCAGGCAGCTACACACTCGCCATAACGAAATCGGGCTGGATCACGACGAATTCCCCTGCCTACGCCGTAACTGGTGGACAGACGACTTCGACTGGCAACATCGTGCTCTCCCAGTCCGCTATCACCGGCAAGGTCGTCAACGCTTCGGGCGGGGCGGCGGTGGCCAGCGCCACGGTGACAATCACTGGCACCTCGAACTCCACCACCACCGACGCGAGCGGGAACTTCACGTTGAGTCTGGCGCCAGCCACGGTGACCTTAACGGTTACGAAGACCGGCTGGCAGACGAAGGTCTCGGGCAACCTGACCTCCACCGGGGGGCAGACAACGAGTGCCGGGAGTATCCAGATCGCGCAGGTCGGCACACTCTCGGGGAAGGTCGTCAACGCGCTCGGCGGGACCGCGGTCGCAAGTGCCACGGTCACGGCCAGCCCCGGAGGGGCGTCGGCCACCACGAACGCCTCCGGCGACTTCAGCCTGAGCCTCAGCGCCGGCAGCTTCACGCTGGCCATCACGAAGTCGGGATGGATCACCGCCGGAACGGCGGCCTATTCCGTGACCGTCGGACAGACGACGGCGGCTGGCAGCATCGCGATGTCGCAGTCGGCGATTACCGGCAGGATCGTGGCGGCGGCCGGGGGCGCCGCAGTCACAGGCGCGACCGTCAAGGTGACCGGCACCTCGAACTCAACGACAACAGACGCCGCCGGGAACTTCTCTCTTAGTCTCGCGCCGGCGACAGTGACGCTGACCGTCACCAAGACAGGGTGGCGGAATCTCGTCTCCGCCAACATCACCGCGACCGGCGGCCAGACAACGAACACGGGAAGTCTCGCACTGACAGAAGTCGCAACCGTGACGGGCGTCGTCAAGGACGCTGCGACGAGCAGCGGGATCTCCGGGGCCGTCGTGACCCTCCACGGCGACGCCACCGCGACCACCACGACTTCCGGCACTGGGAGCTTCTCGCTCGGAAACGTCCCGATCGGTACCCAGAGCTTGGACGTTTCGGCGGACGGCTACCAGAGCCAGACGACGTCCGGCTTCGGCGTCGTGTCAGGCTCCAACAACGTGGGCGACATACTCCTGGGGTCGAGCTTCGGAACTATCGTTGGTACGGTCGTCGATTCAACAACGGGATTCCCGCTCGTCTCGGCCACGGTGAGGCTCTCGTCCGATCCGGGCAACGCGACGGATACCGACATCTACGGCGCCTTCCAGCTCTCGAATGTCCCGGTCGGCACGCAGTCCCTGTCAGTGTCGAGGGACCTGTATTCCTCGTTCGACTCGACCTCCTTCAGTGTCGGTGGCGGTTCGCCCACCGCGGCGCCGGCCCTCGCTCTGTCGCCGTTACTGGCCAGCCTCTCCGGCCACGTCAACCTCGACGGTACGAGCGACCCGCTCGTAGGAGCCACCGTCCTTCTCGCAGGCAGCGGCGCTACTACGATCACGGGCGGCGACGGGGGGTTCACCTTCACCAATGTCTCTCCGGGATACGAGCTTGTCGTCGTAACCCGTGACGGGAATCGACCAGCCGCAACGGAAGAGATCTATGTCGACCCGGGGGCGATCATCGAGAGCATCAACATAGGGGCTCCGCCGATCGACGCCGGATACCAGGCCGGCGTGATCCACGGAATCGTGAGGGACGGGGCCGGTGTCCCCCTCGCCGGCGCAACCGTAACGGTCGTCGGCTTCGGGACCGTCGCGTCGGGCCCGGACGGGTCATTCCAGATCGTCGTGCCAGCCGGGAGCTATGTCCTCCGCGCGGAGAAGGCGGGCTACCTCACTCAGCTTTCGCGGCGGCTCAACGGGCCGGGATATTTTGGGTCTCTCTGGCAGGCCATTCACGACTTCGTCCTGCCCCTCCAGGGCGCGACGGGAACCCTCACCCTTACCACCGTCGAACCCATCCTGCGGACGCCCGGGCCGGGCGAGCAGGCCTTCCGGACCAGGAACGGTCTCTACATCGTCCGTACGCCTTCTTCCGGGTCCAGGTCGATCAGCTCGTTCCCGGCTGGCGTCATCCTGGACGGTCGTTTCCAGATCTCCTCCGTTCCAGCCGGCGGCTCGGTGAGCCGGACGCTCGAGGCGTGGCCCGTGCTTCCGAATGTCACGCCGCACTGGGCGGCGGCCGGCGTCGTCCTCCGGGCTCGCTCGCGAACGCCCGTCTCAGGCGCGACGGTGACGATGTCGAACCCCGGAGCGTCGTTCTCGACCATTCTCGCGACGGACGCCGACGGCTTCTTCAGCCTGGCGGGAGCGCCTCTCGGGGACTACACGGCCGTCGCCACGGCCGGAGGAATGCCTGCCTCGGACTCGTGGACGTTCACCGGCTCGGACGACTCGTTCCTGGGGGCCGGCTTCTGGCTGCGCGACCCTGCCGAAGATGGGGCGCTCTCCGTATCTACGCCCTCTTCGGGGGCGACGCTGCCGAGCGGTCGTTGGAGTGTAACGGCGACCGCGTCGAACCTGGCCGCGACGGACTACGTCCTGAACGCGGCCATAGAAGTCAGTGGCTGCTCGACGGGCCCTCTCATCCCAACCTATGCAGCAGACGGGCGAAGCTTCAGCGTCGCCTTCGACGTCTCCTGCACGAGCGGTCCGCACGATCTCATCGTCTCGGCTGTCAGCCCGCTCGGGGCGGTCTTCTCGAGCACCATCCCGCTGATCGTCGCGAATACACCCCAGATCCAGCAGCTCAGCGTGAGCCCGGCGACCGTCGTGGGCGGCACCCCGGCCATCGGCACAGTGCAGCTCGTCGAATCGGCCCCAGCGGGCGGCGCTGATGTGACCCTGTCGAGTAGCCGGCCGGACGCAGCCTCCGTTCAGGCGAGCGTCAAGGTGTTCGAGAGCCAGACGACGGCCTCGTTTCAGATCGCCACGACGCCTCTCATTCAAGAGGCCTCAGTCAACATCACGGCATCAACGGCAGCGAACTCAGTGTCGCAGAGCCTGACCGTGAGGGGCACAGCTCCCGCAGGGGAGCTCAGCGAAGCGAACTCTGCGAGCTGGGCCGCCGTGGCGACCGATGGTGCGGCGGCCACCGTGGCCGACGATTCCTCCCGCGCAGCGGTGGGCGCCGTTTCACTTCGGCTCAATTCGTCGAGTACGGCCGAAACCGGCTGGGCGTTCCCGGCATCCGGGAGCCTTCACTGGGATCTCTCTGCACACCGCTTCCTTACCTTCTGGCTCTATATTCCAGTCGGTTCCCCCACGCTTTCGGCGGGGCAACCGATAGTCGTCGTCACGACGACAGGTGGAGCTTTCCGCTACCAGGCCGCGTCGCCTTTCATCTCAGTCGGCTCGTGGAGACGGTACGACGTTCCGCTGGGACCGTCCGAATCGACATGGGGACGAACTGCAGCGGGATCCCCGTCGTTGACCGACGTCCTCAGCCTACAGATACGGCTCTCGTCGCCCGGTCCGACCCTGACGGCGTGGCTCGACGGCGTGCGCGTCTCGAAACGCCTCGATGGCGACCTGACAGAGGGGAACGCAGCGGACTGGGCGACTTTTTCAGCGGATTCTCGCTCCACTTCGGTTCGGGACTCGACCCAGGGACTGCAGACCGGAGCGTCCAGCCTGGAGTTCCTGTCGTCGAGCGGGTCGGATTGCGGCGTCGCCTACCCGCTGGATGGGCTGGCCCACTGGAGCCTGTCCGAGACGGACTCCCTGACATTCTGGATCTACGCGCTCAGCTACCTCGGGTTCGAGGGAAACCAGCCCATCGTCGTGGTCAAGACGGGGACCGGCTCGTACCGGTACGTGCCGTCAGGAGTCCTTGTGTCGCACGGAACGTCCCGCCTCTACCAGGTTTCCCTCTCAGGAGGCGGGCCATGGACACGGACGGCTACCGGCAGCCCGGACCTCTCCGACACGAACCAGATCGAGTTCCACTTCGATCCGATCGGGGTGGGGAACACGATTACCCTCGACATCGACGGCGTGACGGTCGGGCGGGAGCTGCCTGGTCTGACTCTGGCGCCGCGAAGCATCACGGCAGGAGGGCAATCCACGGGGACCGCCAGGCTCGGGAAACCTGCACCAGCTGGAGGTGTTGCGCTTGCGCTGGCGTCATCCGATGTTGCGGCGAGCGTCCCGGCCTCAACGGTCGTGCCGGAGGGAGCGAGTGCGGTCCAGTTCCAGGTCGCGACGCAGAACGTCCTGAACGACACGGCCGTCCGGATCTCCTGGTCGGGAAATGGTGAGAGGGCTGAGTCCCTTCTGTCCGTGACTCGAGCGCCGGGTTCGTTGACGGGCACGGTCGTCAGCGCGACGAGCGGTCAACCTGTTCCCGGTGCGACGGTCCTGCTCTCGAGCAGCGGTGGGACGGCGGTGACCGACGCAGGGGGCGCTTTCAGGGTCACCTGTGTCGCAGGGACCTACACGATGAGCGTGTCGAAGCCGGGTTGGGTCACGGGCGCCGCCGGGCCGGTCACCGTGGTCGCAGGCCAGGCGGCGGACACGGGGCCAATTGCCCTGTCCGAGTTCGGCACGCTGACGGGAGCCGTGGTGAGCGCCGCGACCGGCCAGCCGGTATCAGGCGCGAGCATTGTGCCGACGCCCTCGTGCGGGACGGCCACTACGAACGCTGCTGGCGCTTTCTCGATCGCCTGTGCGCCGTCCACCTACACGGCTCAAGTCTCGAAGGACCGCTTCCTGAGCCGCGTTATCGGGCCGTACAACCTCACTTCCGGAGGGACCACTTCGGCCGGGACCTTGACCCTGACCGGATTCGGCACCCTAACAGGAACGGTGAAACGAGCGGGTGATGGGTCGCCGATCACCGGCGCAATCATCTCGTCGGGGTCGAACAGCGCGACCTCGGACGCTCTCGGACGATTCGCGCTGTCGATCGCGCCGGGAACGGTGATCCTGACTGTCCAGAAGACCGGAATGTCAAGAGTGACCACAGGGAGCATCGCCGTGCAGTCTGAGGTCACGACGGACCTGGGCGACATACTCCTCTCAGACGTTGGAACCGTCACGGGCCTGGTCACCAACGAGACCACGGGCGCGCTTGTCGCGAGCGCGACGGTTGCCGAAGTCGGGACCTCGGTTTCGACGACGACGAACTCTGCGGGCCGATTCGTGCTGGCTGGTGTATCGGCCCCGTCGACCTCGCTCAGGGTGAGTGCAACGGGATTTGCGACAGCGACTAGGACGGTGGCTCCGGTGAGCGGGCAGACGACTGATGTCGGCGTAATAGCACTCGCGCCGTTCGGGAGCGTAACGGGCGTCGTGAAGTCGGGCGGTATGTTCCTGTCGGGCGTCTCGGTTTCGGCGGCCGGAGGCGGGACTGCAAACACGAGCACAGCCGGCGAGTACGCAGTACAGGCGCCGCCGGGAGACGTGACACTGTCCTTCTCTCGCGGAGGTTTCAGGTCGGAGCAGATCACCGTGCACGTCGTGTCCGGGCAAACGACGAACGCGCCGACGGTCCTGATGAGTGCGCTTGTCACGGTCCGCGGCCGGGCAATCGACCCCGCTGGAAACCCCGTGGCTGGAGCGACCTACCAGAGCCTCTCGATGCCCGAGTATCAGTGCGTGACCTCGGAGACCGGCGACTTCTCTTTCTCGGTATCGGAAGGAAAGCACGACATGAAGTGGAGCAAGGCGGGCTACCGGCCGAAGCTCGATCTTGCGAAGCTGATTTCTCGTCCGACCTGGTCCACGTACCTGGACCTCGGGAACGTGAGGCTGACGCCGGGACCGGGAACGGATCTGGGCGGCTCTGTCAGGACGCAGTTCACTCTGCAGCAGGCCGGTAGCCCGTGGCAGATCTCCTGGCTGTCGGTCGAGCAGGGGGCGGTTCTGACGATCGAGGAAGGCGTGACGGCGCGATTCGAGAACGGCGCGACCCTGTCGGTGAAGGGCGTTCTCTCGGCCGCGGGCACCCCAGAGAACCCCATTCTCCTGGCCGGTCTCGAGAACTCGCCTTCAGGAACGCTGTGGGGCGCGTCGTTTGAGGCCACGAGTGCCCCGACGGTAGCGTGGGCTCGGATTGAAAGTGCGAGAACGTACTTGATGGGCGGAACGGTCCGGTTGAGTCACGTTACCGCGACGCAGTCTTCCGATTCAGCATTCGTTCTCTGGAACCTGACTGGGCCAGTGCTCCGGAACGGGGACCTGTCTGGCAACCCGACAGGAGCGAGCTGCTCGGGCTGGGCTACGTCGAAAGTCGACTTTCGCTTGAACTACTGGGGTGCGAGCGACGGGCCGTCCGAGTCGGGACCAGGAACGGGTAGCGCTGCCGGTCCGTGTGTCGACTTCGAGCCCTGGCTCATGTCCGCTCCGGGATCGGGGCACGAGTTCACGTCCGGGAGCATTCGAAACGCGACGTTCAGCCCTGCGGATGGGACGTGGGCGCACCTCTTGTTCTCGACGAACGCCTCGGGGGCTTGGTCGGTCTCGGTTCTGGACGGGTCCTCGACCATCATCAGGAGCTTCTCGGGAACGGGACCTGCCGGGGTGGTTGATTGGGATGGCAAGGACGGTGGCGGAAACAGCGTTCCAGACGGGCAGTACTACTTCGAGGCGAGTAGCAGTTCCGCGGGCAGCGCTGCGCCGCATCTGAAGGGGCGAATTTGGAAGACCGCCAGCCGTGGTCTCACGGTCGACGGACTGACGGCGACGCCGGCCCTGTTCAGTCCGAATGGCGACGGGGTAAGCGACACGACCAGCTTCTCTGCCTCAGTGACGTACCCGGACGCGACCTGGTCGCTGGCGGTCAATAGCCCGGGAGGGACCACGGTAAGGTCGTTCAGCGGGACGGGGGCAGTGTCGGCGACGTGGGATGGCCGAGATTCGGGTGGTGCGCTCGTCTCGGATGGCGTCTACACGGTCGTCGTTACCGCAACGAACGACCTCGCGTCGGCGACACAGTCGGTACAGGTCGAGGTAGATGCTTCAGCGCCCACCGCTACGATTACGGATCCGCTCCAGGGCCTGATCTCGAACCTGTACCGGAGCGGCTCGACGACGGTTGATGTCTCAGGCGCGGTCACGGACGCACATCTCACTTCGTGGGCGCTGGACGTCGGAGTTGGAAGCGCGCCGACGAGCTGGACGGCGCTGGCGAGCGGGACGTCGTCGGTGAACTCGGGACCTCTGGGTACATGGGTCGAGGGCGATTCACCGAATGGCGACTACACGCTTCGCCTCCGGGCCGTGGACGCGGCCGGCAACTCCACGACGACGGTGCGGCTTTTCACGCTCGCGAACATCAGGGTCACTCAGTCAGCCTCGTCGCTAAGCGTTGCAGCAGGCGGGACGGTGACCCTGTCGTCGATCCTGCCTATGCCGGTCTCGGAGACGATCGAGATTCACGACGAGTCGAACGCCCTCGTGAGGAGGCTCGTCACGAGCGCGGCTCGCGGAGCCGGCAACTTCTCAGATCTCTGGGACGGAAAGGGGGATGCCGGTGCACGTGTCCGCGATGGACAGTATCGGTGGGTGGCCGCGTTCACCGATGGCTCCCATTCGATGATGATCGACCTGTCGGCCGAGATGCAGACCGGGTACCAGCTGTCAGCTCACCCGGGCTATCTGGAGTGGGACCCGTTCAACAACAAACCGCTCACTTTCACGCACAACTTCGACTCGCCCGGTCGTATCGGCATGGTGTTCACGACGGGCAACTGGCTCTGGTTCTGGAGCTGCGACGCGCCGAACTTCTGCAAGTGGATCGACGAGGTCCAGCCGGCGGGGAGTCAAGCGTTCGAGTGGGCAGGGGTCGACGACAGGGGCGCGTATCGCCCCGACATTCGCGGCGTTTACGTCTTCTCGAACCGGGTCGAGCTCTCCAAGAACTGCATCGTCGTCTACGGAGGGCGCCCCAAGGTCTCAGGCGTGAGGGTGACGCCGGCCTTCTTCGAGCCGGAGCGCGGTCCGCAGCAGGTCTCGTTCCAGCTCGCCGCTCCGGCGGACGAATCGCTGAGCGCGACGATCCGGTTCCTGAACCAGGAATCTCTCTCCGTTCTGCGAACGGTCACGTTGACGGGAATCCAGCCCGGGACGGTGGCGGCTTCGTGGGACGGCCGCGCCGACAATGGCCTGCCATTGGCTCCGGGCGCCTACACGGTGACGGTCCAGGTGACGGACACGCACGGCCACGCGGTTGAAGGGCAGATTTTGACGACGGTCGAGTATTGAGGCAGGAATGAGAGCTGATCGTCTC
>ERZ724514.1289-NODE-1289-length-11155-cov-5.410901_pt1 | contig 11155 bp, 10 predicted proteins | sample MGYA00376047_ERZ724514 | MGnify/ENA primary metagenome ERZ724514 (study PRJEB28724, sample SAMN07190883) | activated sludge metagenome | isolation source: activated sludge of sewage treatment plant in Hong Hong | place: Hong Kong | collected 2016-03-17 ...
CCGCAGCGACCATCGTGATCATCGATCCGAGAAGGTATATGTTGACGATCATTCCGGCCCCCGAATGGTGTTCCCCGGCAGTGAATTTGATCTGCCCCCCGCCGAGAGTAGACCCGAATACCGGTCCCGGCAATTCTAATTCGAATCGAGAAGTGCGCTCTGAGCAGGGAAAACAGTCCGCGCGATTGGACCGAAGCGCTAAATCGGGAAAAAGGTCGGAATCGATGACGGAAATCCGCGAGCGGGATGCTTCACGGCGTCGATCGCTACAATTCCGGGACTTTGGTCCCGCGCAGAAAGTGCCTTGTGGCGCACTGTCCGGTGATCTCGCCGTGATGGTCACCGCAGGAGCGGGCCCGGTGGGCGTGAACCGGGCCGAATCCCCTGGCCATCACAGTTGCGCAGCGCATCGGCGCCGACCGCGATAAGTTTCCCTGCCGGAGCGAACAAGTTGGCTTACTGTCTCGGTACCGGCAGTGCGCGCTGGGTCCCCGGTCGTCTACGTCCTCGGGTTGAGGGCTGATGACGCCCCGATGCAGAAGGAAGAGGCAACCGTGCTTAGTGGATGTCAAGACCGTCCGAAGGTGGGCCGCTGGTGGCGTACCACTGCGATCGTTGCCATGGCGGGCGGACTGGCCCTGTCGGGTTGCACGAACAACACCGACACCGCGGGCCCGGCGACCTCGACCACCGCGGCCGCCGCCAAGAAGGTCGACGAGATCGCCGCGACGGTGCCCGAGGACATCAAGAAGTCCGGCAAGTTGATCGTCGGGGTGAACGTCCCCTACACGCCCAACGAGTTCAAGGACCCGAGCGGCAAGATCGTCGGCTTCGACGTGGATCTGATGAACGCGATCGCGTCCACCCTCGGACTGACCGCGGAGTACCGGGAAGCCGACTTCGCCAAGATCATCCCCGCCATCCAGGGCGGCACCTTCAACGTCGGCATGTCGTCGTTCACCGACACCAAGGAACGCGAGCAGTCGGTCGACTTCGTCACCTACTTCTCGGCGGGCACCGCGTGGGCCAGGCCGAAGGGCTCCGACATCACCCCCGACAACGCCTGCGGCAGGAAGGTGGCGGCCCAGGCCACCACCACCCAGGAGGTCGACGAGCTGCCGGGCCGCAGCAAGGCGTGCGTCGACGCCGGTAAGCCGCCGATCGACATCCTGAAGTTCGACGGCCAGGACCAGGCCACCAACGCCGTGGTCCTCGGCCAGGCCGATGCGATGTCCGCGGATTCACCGGTGACCCTCTACGCGATCAAGCAGAGCAACGGCAAGCTCGAGCAGGCGGGCCAGACCTTCGATTCCGCGCCGTACGGCTGGCCGGTCAAGAAGGGCTCGCCGCTGGCGGCGTCGTTGCAGAAGGCGCTCGAGCATCTGATCTCGACGGGCGACTACAAGACGATCGCCACCAACTGGGGCGTCGAGGCCGGCATGATCGACAAGCCGGTGATCAACGGCGCCACCAGCTGATCGCCGGAACCACCGATGAGCGTTGACGTTTCGTCGCCACCCGAGAGCCCGGCCGCCATCAACGCGGTCCCGCTGCGGCATCCGTGGCGGTGGGTGGCGGCGATCGTCATCCTCATCCTGGCCGGCCTGTTCCTCTACGGTGCCGCCACCAACGAGGCCTACGGCTGGGCCACGTTCGGCAAGTACATCCTGGACACCCGGATCGTCAACGGTGTCTGGGTCACCATCCAGCTGACCGTCTGGTCGATGCTGCTGGCGATCGTCCTCGCGGTGATCCTCGCCGTCATGCGGTTGTCGCCCAACCCGGTTTTCCGGGCGGTGTCGTGGGTGTACCTGTGGGTGTTCCGCGGGACCCCGGTATTCGTGCAGTTGGTGTTCTGGGGCCTGATCCCCACCATCTACAAGAACATCCAGCTGGGAATTCCGTTCGGGCCCACGTTCTTTCACCTCAACATCCAGAACCTCTCGATGTACTTCGTGCTGGCCATCCTGGGCCTGGGTTTCAACGAGGCGGCCTACCTCGCCGAGATCATCCGGGCCGGCATCAGTTCGGTGCCCGAAGGACAGACGGAGGCCTCGACGGCGCTGGGTATGTCGTGGTTGCTCACGATGCGCAGAACGGTGCTGCCACAGGCGATGCGGGTGATCATCCCGCCCACCGGCAACGAGTTCATCGGCCAGCTCAAGACGACGTCGCTGGCCGTCGCGGTGCCGTTCACGCTCGACCTGTTCGGCCGGCAGCGTGACATTGCGGCCGTCATCTTCCAGCCGATCCCGCTGCTGCTGGTCGCCGCCGCCTGGTATCTGCTGATCACCAGCGTGCTCATGGTGGGTCAGTACTACCTGGAGCGGTACTTCTCGCGAGGGGCGTCCCGCAAGCTCACGTCGAAACAGCTCGGCGCGCTCGCCGAAGCGCAGACGCTGGGAGAGGTGGGACACACGTGACCGCATCGACGGAGTCGATGGCCACGCCGATGGTCAAGGCCGAAGGCGTCTGCAAGAACTTCGGCGCCCTCAAGGTGCTCAAGGGTGTCACCCTGGAGATCGGCCGGGGCCAGGTACTCGTCCTGGTGGGGCCGTCCGGATCGGGCAAGTCGACGTTCCTGCGCTGCATCAACCACCTCGAGCAGGTCAACGCGGGCCGGCTGTATGTCGACGGCGACCTCATCGGCTACCGCGAGAAGGGCGGCAAGCTCTACGAGATGCAGCCCCGCGAGGCCGCCCGGCAGCGCCGCGATATCGGGATGGTGTTCCAGCACTTCAACCTGTTCCCGCACCGCACCGCCCTGGCCAACATCATCGAAGCCCCCATCCAGGTCAAGGGTGTCAAGAAGGCCGCGGCGATCGCGCGGGCCAAGGACCTGCTGGCGCAGGTCGGACTCTCGGACAAGGCCGAGGCCTACCCCGCGCAGTTGTCCGGCGGCCAGCAACAGCGGGTCGCCATCGCCCGTGCCCTGGCCATGGATCCCAAGCTGATGCTGTTCGACGAGCCCACCTCGGCTCTGGATCCCGAACTGGTGGGTGAGGTGCTCGGGGTCATGAAGAAGCTGGCAAGCGAGGGCATGACCATGGTGGTCGTCACCCACGAGATGGGTTTCGCCCGTGAGGTCGCCGACCAACTGGTCTTCATGGACGGCGGGGTGATCGTCGAAAGTGGAGACCCCCGCGAGGTGTTGAGCAATCCGCAACACGACCGCACCAAGGCGTTTCTGTCCAAGGTGATGTGAGTCGCGGGCTCGCGGAGTCGCGGGCGTCAGCCGGTCGGCGTCTCGACCCGCCCGGTTTCCCGCCCGGCCGGAACGTCGACGACCTTGTCGGGCAACGGCTTACGGCCGACCAGGTACCAGGTGCGCATCACGCCCTTGCCCTTGATCTCGACGTCGCCACGCTCCTCGAGTTCGAAGTGATCCCGGAGGCGTTCGTAGACATCCTGCGGTACCTGGATGCGTCCCTCCGGGTCGGTGGACTCCATCCGGGAGGCGACGTTGACCGCGTCGCCCCACACGTCGTAGAAGAACCGGCGCGCGCCGACGACGCCGGCGACCACCGGTCCGGAGGCCATACCGATCCGGAGCGGAACCGGGCGGCCGGTGGGGTCGCGCAGGTCACCGACCGCGCGGGAGATGTCGAGCGCCAAGGCGGCCAGCGCTTCGACGTGATCAGCCCGCGGCTGGGGAACGCCGCTGACCACCATGTAGGAGTCGCCGGTGGTCTTGATCTTCTCCAGGCCGTGCTTGTCCACCAGCCGGTCGAAGGTCGTGTAGAGGCGGTCGAGGAAGCGGACTAGTTCCGCCGGCGGCATGTGGCTGGCCCGTTCGGTGAAGCCGGCGATGTCGGCGAACAGGATCGACGCGTCCTCGTACCGGTCGGCGATCACGCCGTGCGCCGGATCCTTGAGCCGGGCGGCGATGGTCGCCGGCAGGATGTTGGCCAGCAACGCTTCGGAGCGGCCGTATTCGACCTCCATCGCCGCCTCCGCCCGCGACACTTCCCGCATCGCGTAGTACACCGTGGCGAAGATCATTACGCAGGCCGAGATCGTCGTCAGGACGAAGCCGAACTCCACCGCCCAGCGGGGCTGTATTCCGGTGTCACCCGGCACCACGAACTGGGACGCGATGGTCAGTCCGGCGCCGATCGCCACCACGACCGATGCCATCACGAGGTGCTCGACCCCGAGTACCAGCACGGCCAGGGACGCCGAGACGATGTAGTAGAACTGCAGGCCGGAGTCCGTCCCGATGTGCCAGCCGACGTAGGTCAGCGACGCGAAGGCCACCGTGACGAACGTCAGCGACGCGATGACGTCGCCGAAGCGGTGCAGCAGCGGGATCAACATGAATGCGATCGCGGTACCGACGTTGACCAGACCGAGGGCGAGGATCTTCGGACCCGTGACGATCTGCATGATCCCGAAGAACAGCGTGACGACGGCGGCGATCCAGGTGGCGATGTTCAGCACCCGCTGCCGGCGCGTGACCGATTCGGCCCAGTGCTGGTTGCGGGCCGGCGCCCGGCGCTGCATCTTTTCGCAGTCCTCTGGTGACGCCGGACCAGCGCATTTCCGCTTGGTCCCCACGTCGGCAGCCTAACCGTTCGCGGGGATCGCCGACAGGTGGCGTTAGAGCCTGCGAGCCGATCGTGGCCTGCCGAACTCGTGACCTCGGGCAATCTGTTCGTCGACGCCGACGAAGCGCGCTCGGCCGTCCGCGACCCATCTTTCCGCGATCAGGGACGCACCGATGTTCGCTGGTAGGCTCGGCTGAGCTTTCAATGCAACGGATGGGGACATGTCATGAAGTCAGGTCGGTTGACGCGCCAGATCGCCCTTATCGCGGGCGGGGCTGCGATCGTCGGGATGGGGGCGCTGACCGCGGGCTGCAGCTCGAACGCCAAGGAATCGCCGACCACGACCACCACGCCCACATCGTCCAGCGCTCCCGCGCCATCGCCGACGGAGAAGGCGGTGAGCCCGGGCGGCAACAACTCATTCTCGCCGACGATCCACCCGGCGCCCCCAGGGGCGGTGTGCAAGGAGGTCGTTGGCAACGAGTGCATCAGGTAGCCCTCGCACCGAGCGGTAGCTCGAACGCGGGGCCGGCGGAATCGTGAAGCTGGGACAGGCATTCGACCCGCGCCACAACGCGCTGAACCTTTGGCGGCTGATCCTCGCCACCGGCGTGATCTTCTGGCACTCGTTTCCCCTAACCGGGAACACCATCGATTTTCAGCCCGCGGTGCGGTTGCTCAGTGAGGTCTGGGTGGACGGGTTTTTCACCGTCTCCGGCTTCCTGATCACCGCCAGCTGGATGCGTCGCCCGCACCTGGGGGAGTACTGGAGGGCGCGGTTCCTGCGAATTTTCCCGGGCCTTTGGGTGTGCGTGGCGGTGACGGCATTCGTCATCGCCCCCATCGCGGCGGCGGTGAAGCACTCGTCACTTCCGCTGTCGGCCGAGTTCGCCTACGTGGTGAACAACGGGCTGCTGAACGTCTTCTACGCCGGCATCAACGGGACACCGAAGGACATCCCCTGGCCGGGCGTCTGGAACGGGTCGTTGTGGACGTTGGTGTTCGAACTGCTGTGCTACATCGCGGTTTGCGTGCTCGGCCTGCTGGGGTTGCTGAAGAGGCAGTGGGTGCTGCCCACCCTCTTCGTCGCTTCGGCGGTGTGGTCGGCCTACGTCTCCTACCCGACGATGGCCCAGCAGACGATCCCGCAGATGCTGGCCCGGTTCGCGGTGGTATTCCTCGCCGGTGCACTGATCCACCAGTACCGCGACGCCATCCCGGCCCGTTGGTCGCTGGTCGCCCTGTGCGGTGTCATCGTGGTCGCCTCGGGCTTCGCCCAGAACTATCGGCTGATCGCCGCGTTGCCGCTGGCGTACGCGATCATCGTGTCCGGTGCGTTGGTACGTCGCTTCCCGTTGCGCAACGACATCTCGTACGGCATGTACATCTACGCGTTCCCGGTGCAGCAGCTTCTCGCGACGTTGGGGCTCGTCAGTTTGCATCCGACCGTGTTCTTCCTCGTGGCGGCCCTGTGCACCATCCCACTGGCCGCGGCCAGCTGGTTCGTCGTGGAGAAGCGCGCGATGGCGCTCAAGCACCCGAAGCGGCAGCAGGTGGCGGTGGGGACATCGAGTCACCTAAAGTAACGACGACGTCAATACCTACGACTTACGGTTCAAGGGTCGGCCGATTCGCGGAGGAACGGCACCATGAAGATCAGTCGCAGTGGCATACGGAGCGCTGCAGGGGCATTCCTGGCGGCGAGCGTTGCCCTTGCCGGATCAGCCCTGCCAGCCGTGACCGCCCAGGCCCAGCCGGGAAACAGTTGGCCCGGGTGTCCGCCCGACAGTCCTGAGGGGCCATGCCGTTGGTGCCCTGGGGATCCACCGGTCCAGACGGGGAACCTCAAGGTCAACCCGGTCGTCTGGGACAACAACGTGTGCCACACCTACTGGTACGTCTACAGCGGCCAGGGGAACGTGGCCTCGAACATCTTCGAGGGCGATGCGCCGCCAGCGCCGCCTCCGCCACCGCCCAACCTGACGCCGCCGCTGCCGCCGGGGTGGTGCTGGTCGCTGTTCCTGCCCACCACGAATTGCCCTAACGGCTAGAAGACGGGGATGCCCCGGATGTGGTGCCCTCGGTGAGATTCGAACTCACACTGTACGGGTTTTGAATCCGTTTCCTCTGCCAGTTGGGATACGAGGGCGAGCCGCCTGATGCGGTGTCCCACCCTAATGGATCGGCCGGGCGAGCCGCTGCGGTGGTGCGGTTGTCCGCCCCGCGGTCGCTGATTGCGGCCAACCACGGGACAATGGCCGCATGACCGGAGCAACCACCGACGCCGAAGGCCGCGCCGCTCGCCGGGTTCTGATCGCCGAAGACGAGGCGCTGATCCGGATGGACCTGGCCGAGATGCTGCGCGACGAGGGCTATCAGGTGGTCGGCGAGGCCGGCGACGGGCAGGAGGCCGTCGAACTCGCCGAGCAGTTGCGCCCGGACCTGGTCATCATGGACGTCAAGATGCCGCGGCGCGACGGCATCGACGCGGCATCGGAGATCGCCGCCAAACGGATCGCCCCGATCGTGGTGCTGACCGCCTTCAGCCAGCGTGAGCTGGTCGAGCGCGCCCGGGACGCCGGCGCGATGGCCTACCTGGTGAAACCCTTCTCCATCAGCGACCTGATCCCGGCGATCGAGGTCGCGGTCAGCCGCTTCAGCGAGATGACCGAGCTCGAGCGGGAGGTCGCCGACCTCTCCGATCGGTTGGAGACCCGCAAGCTGGTCGAACGGGCCAAGGGCCTGCTGCAGGCGAAGCAGGGCATGAGCGAGCCCGAGGCCTTCAAGTGGATCCAGCGGGCGGCGATGGACCGCCGTACCACCATGAAGCGGGTGGCCGAGGTGGTTCTCGAGACGCTGGACAGCCCCGCCGAGGCCGGGCCGCCCAACTGAGCCGACCGATCGGGTGTTAACTCTGGGTTTCCGGATTGCCCGACCGTGCGTGGATGACCCTCCTGACCGGCCGGTTTGGGGCGATCGCGGCGCCTTGGCGGGCCCACCGTGCGCCAAGATCACGCGCTGCGGCTGTGGGTTGGCTATGTTCTAGCGAGGTGTCGACGGTCAGGCCCGGCTCAGGGCACTGAATCCGTCGATCCCAAAAGACCCACCGACCCGGAGGTGAAACGTGCGCGGTCACGCGACGCGGAGTGCAATTGCTGCCAGTTCGGCAGTGCTGGCGGTGCTGGGCATTGCCGGCTGCAACCAATCCAAGCCGAACGAGAACTCGTCGCAGAGTGATCTCAAGATCGTCGAGCAGGTTCAGATCGACCAGAACGGTGCGGAGGTCAAGCCGGAGGCGGGCACCACCCCCGCCGACCCGGCTGGTGACGGCAAGGCCGCCTGCCCGCCGGTATCGATCGCGATGGCCGGCGCCCTCAACGGGCCCGACGCCGCGCTCGGCATCAACATCAAGAACGGCGTGCAGCTCGCCGTCGACAAGCACAACGCGGCCAATCCCGGTTGCCAGGTCCAGCTGAAGACCTTCGACACCGAAGGCGATCCGCAGAAGGCGACCGCCATCGCGCCGCAGATCGTCGACGACGCCTTCACCATCGGACTGGTCGGCCCGGCGTTCTCCGGTGAGACCAAGGCCACCGGATCGGTGTTCGACCAGGCCGGCCTCGTCGCCGCCACCGCGTCGGCCACCAATGTCACGCTCTCCGAACAGGGTTGGAAGACGTTCTTCCGCGGCCTGGCCAACGACGGTGTCCAGGGACCCTCGGTCGCCAACTACCTGAAGAACACCATCGGTGACAAGAAGGTGTGCGTCGTCGACGACAGCACCGACTACGGCACCGGCCTGGCGCAGGCCGTTCGCGAGACGCTGGGCCCGGTGGCCGTGTCGGACTGCAACATCTCGGTCAAGAAGGGCGACAAGGACTTCTCCGCCGCGGTGACCCAGGTCAAGGGCCAGTCGCCGGACTCGGTGTTCTACAGCGGCTACTACTCCGAGGCGGCACCGTTCGTCCAGCAATTGCGGGACGGCGGCTACACCGGCAAGTTCGTCAGCGCCGACGGCACCAAGGATCCGGAGTTCGTCAAGCAGGCCGGCCAGTCGTCGAAGGACGCCATCCTGTCGTGCCCGTGCGGTCCGGCCACCGGCAGCTTCGCCGACGAGTACACCAAGAAGTTCAGCCAGCCCCCGGGCACCTACAGCACCGAGGGCTATGACCTGGGCACCATCCTGCTCAAGGGCATCGACTCGGGCGCCGTCACCCGGCCCGCACTGCTGGACTACGTCAAGAAGTACGACGGCCAGGGCGTGGCCCGCAAGTATCAGTGGACCGACAAAGGTGAGCTCACCACCACCCTGATCTGGATCTACAAGGTCCAGTAGTCACTTCGCGAGGCGCGCCCGGGACCCGAGGGCTCGGGCGCGTTCTCGTTGAGGAAGTTCACGAGGAGAGACCGCCCCAAGGATGATCCACGAGTGCGTCGGCCAGTACGCCTGTCTCGCCGGGGACATCGGTTTCAACATCGACAACCTGCGAGACGGCTTCTGGCAGTTCACCATCGACGGATTGTCCTGGGGCGCGATCTACGCCCTCGTGGCGGTCGGCTACACCCTGGTGTTCGGGGTGCTGCGGTTGATCAACTTCGCGCATTCCGAGATCTTCATGCTCGGAATGTTCGGCGCCTACTTCTGCCTCGACATCATCCTGGGCTTCACCCCGAGTGGAAACGCCTACAACAAGGGCGTTCTACTCACGGTGCTGTACCTCGGGATCGCCATGCTGTTCGCGATGCTGGTCTCCGGAAGCGCCGCCATCGGCCTGGAGGCGGTGGCCTACCGTCCCCTGCGCCGGCGCAACGCGCGGCCGTTGACGTTCCTCATCACCGCGATCGGTATGTCGTTCGTGCTGCAGGAGTTCGTGCATTTCATCCTGCCGCAGATCATCAAGGGCTACGGCGGCAGCAACGCCCAGCAGCCGATCGTGCTGGTGCAGCCCAAGACCCAGTTCCACATCTTCAGTGCCACCGTCTCCAACGTCACCCTCGTCATCGTGGCGGCCGCCCTGGTGCTCGCCGTCCTCACCGACATCGCCATCAACCGAACCAAATTCGGGCGTGGTATCCGGGCGGTAGCGCAGGACCCGGTCACCGCGACGCTGATGGGTGTGTCGCGGGAGCGGATCATCATGATGACGTTCCTCATCGGCGGCATGCTGGCCGGTGCCGCCGCGCTGCTGTACACCCTGAAGGTGCCGCAGGGGATCATCTACTCCGGCGGCTTCCTGCTCGGCATCAAGGCCTTCTCGGCCGCGGTGCTGGGCGGCATCGGCAACCTGCGCGGCGCACTGTTGGGCGGCCTGATCCTCGGCATCATGGAGAACTACGGGCAGGCGGTGTTCGGGACTCAATGGCGTGACGTCGTCGCCTTCGTCCTGTTGGTCCTGGTGCTGCTGATCCGGCCCACCGGGATACTCGGCGAAAGCCTAGGAAAGGCCAGGGCATGACGGACACCGATCCCGGGCGGGGGAGCCGCGGCAGCCGCCTGCTGGCCCCCGGTGACGGGCTGCGCCGGTGGTGGTCGGGCCTGAGCCGGGTGCAGAAGTGGGTATTCGGTGTGCTCGGATTCGGCCTGCTCGCCCTGACGCCGCTGTTTCCGCCACCGTTCTTCAACACACCGGGAATCAGCTTCGGCGGCACCATGGCCCAGTTCGCGATGGTGGCGATCATCGCGATCGGCCTCAACGTCGTGGTGGGCCAGGCGGGTCTGCTCGACCTCGGGTACGTGGGTTTCTATGCGGTCGGCGCCTACACCGTGGCGCTGCTCACCAGTCCGGACAGCCCGTGGAACCGGATGGCGCCCAACGGCTTCCTGCACGAGAAGTGGGCCTGGCTGGCGTGTGTGCCGCTGGCCATGGCGGTGACTGCCATGGCCGGGTTGATCCTGGGCATTCCCACTCTGCGACTGCGCGGGGACTACCTGGCCATCGTCACGCTGGGATTCGGCGAGATCATCCGGCTGCTGGCGGACAACCTGTCCGATGTGACGAACGGCTCGCGTGGTCTCAACGAGGTGGCTTACCCGCGGGTGGGCCAGACGGACAGACTGCCGGAAGGAGTGTTCTCCAGCGGAAACTCCGGCGGGCACGCCAACTACGGCACCTGGTGGTTCTGGCTCGGTCTGATCCTGATGGTGGTCATCCTGCTGCTGGTCGGGAACCTCGAACGCAGCCGTGTCGGCCGCGCGTGGGTCGCGATCCGGGAGGACGAGGATGCCGCGGAGGTTATGGGCGTCAACACCTTCCGCTTCAAGCTGTGGGCGTTCGTGATCGGTGCCGCCATCGGCGGGCTGTCCGGCGCCATGTATGCCGGGCAGGTGCAGTACGTCGCACCGCCGACGTTCAACATCATCAACTCGATGCTGTTCCTGTGCGCGGTGGTCCTCGGCGGGCAGGGCAATAAGCTCGGCGTCATCTTCGGTGCGTTCGTCATCGTGTATCTGCCCAACCGGCTGCTCGGCGTGCACTTCCTCGGCGTCAACCTCGGCGACCTGAAATACCTGTTCTTCGGCCTGGCGCTGGTGGTGTTGATGATCTTCCGCCCGCAGGGCCTGTTCCCGGTACGTCAGCAACTGCTGGCCTACGGGAAGTCCGCGCGCA
>ERZ724514.1294-NODE-1294-length-11132-cov-4.525052_pt1 | contig 11132 bp, 9 predicted proteins | sample MGYA00376047_ERZ724514 | MGnify/ENA primary metagenome ERZ724514 (study PRJEB28724, sample SAMN07190883) | activated sludge metagenome | isolation source: activated sludge of sewage treatment plant in Hong Hong | place: Hong Kong | collected 2016-03-17 ...
TTAAAAATAAACTAAAAAATATCTTCATACTTTGTTGGTGATGTGCAAAGAAACAAAAATCAGTTCTTATAAATATTAATTATGGTTGCATAAATTGAACCTCATGAAGGTGAGCATAAACTCCTTTCTTTTTTTTTTTTTTCTGATGGTTTCCGTCTTCGACAATGCTACCTTTTTGTAAAACAATGATACGGTCGGCCTTTTCTATTGTTGATAAACGATGGGCAATAATAATTGAAGTACGGTTTTTTGTGAGCACTTCCGTTGCATTTACCAAAAGCTGCTCCAACTTACTGTCAACACTGCTTGTTGCCTCATCGAGAATAATTAGTTTAGGATGATGTGCCAGTACTCTGGCAAATGACAACAACTGCCTCTGCCCGGTACTGATTAACCCTCCCCTTTCACCCGGATTGTAATGAAGCTGACCGGGTAACTTTTCTACAAAATGCCAAGCTCCTGTTTGCTTCAACAAGGCTTCAATCACAATGTCATCTTGTTCTTTATAGAGTGTAATATTGTTTTTTATGCTGTCAGAAAAAAGAAAGACATCCTGAAGGACTACACCAATAGCATTTCTCAGGCTGTATAAATCATATTCTCTGATATCAATGTCATCAATTAAAATCCGGCCTTTTTGAATCTCATACAAGCGGTTAATTAAGCTAATGATGGTTGTTTTTCCTGCACCGGTAGCACCAACAATTGCCACAGATTGTCCTGCAGGAATAGTAAAAGAGAGACCACGCAATATCCACTCCTCATTTTTATAAGCAAACCAAACATCCCTGAATTCAATTTTTCCGATTATTTTATCTGCACTTTTTTGTCCCGAGTTGACTTCTGTAAATGGTTCATCAAGCAGCTTGAAGACTCTTTCTGAACTAACCATGCCCATTTGTAATGTGTTAAACTTATCAGCAAGCTCACGAATCGGTCTGAACAACTGGTTGATGTACTGAATAAATGCTACAAGCAAGCCAAGGCTGATAGAACTTTGAAGTACATTTAAACCACCATACCATACAATTAGTCCAATAGAAACAGCTGAAAGAATTTCTACAACCGGAAAAAACAAACTGTAATACCATATTGATCTGATATTTGCATCACGATGCTTAGCATTTATGTCATAAAACTTATTTAACTCCTCTTCTTCGCGGTTAAAGAGTTGTACAATACGCATGGCAACTAAATGCTCCTGAACAAACTCATTTAATTTTGCTACCTGTATGCGCACATCATTGAAAGTTTTTCTGATGTTTTTCTGAAACACTCTGGTAGCAAGCAGCAGAACAGGGATAGTTGATAATGAAATTGCAGCAAGTAAGGGATGGATGTAAAACATTACAGCAATAATTACCACTACCTGAAGCATATCACTGATGATAAGAATCAACCCGTCTGAAAAAATATCAGCAATGGTTTCCATGTCGCTTACCAATCGTGTAATTGTAATCCCAAGCGGAGTTTTATCAAAATAGGCAAGCCCAAAAGCGCTCACTTTCTTAAACAAATTATTACGCAATGAAAGAATTACTTCCTGCCCAAGTCGGTTTGTTAAAGTTGTATATACAAACTGAAGCAGCGACTGTAGTAGAAGAACACCAAACATGAATGCAACAGTACGTGTAAGACCTTTGATGTCATGTTTTGCAATGTCAATATCAAGTGCCTGCTGTGTAAGCCAGGGCCGTAAGGGTGCCAGTACGGCAAGCAATACAGTGATAACCACTGTAGCTACAAAAAGAAACCGGAAAGGCCTTACATAGAACATAATCCTGTTCAATACCTTCCAGTTAAATGCAGTTCCGCTTGTTGACATTATTTTTTGAATAGGATGCAAAATTGACACTCTTATTGATTAGTTCAAAATGATATGCTCTGTTTCGGCAGGTAAAGTTCATCTGTAATTGCTATTTTTGCGCGATAATGACAATGAAATCTACTGTAGCTTTTCACACCTTAGGCTGTAAATTAAATTTTGCTGAGACTTCGACAATTGGCCGTCAGTTGCAAGATGCAGGCTACAAAAAAGTGTCATTTTCAGATGCCGCAGATATTTATGTCATCAATACCTGTTCAGTTACTGAAAATGCTGACAGAGAGTGCCGGCAACATGTAAACAGAGCTTTATTATCAAACCCCGAAGGTTGTGTTATCATAATTGGCTGCTATGCACAGTTAAAACCGGATGCAATTGCCGCAATACCGGGTGTTAGCCTCGTATTAGGAGCAAGTGAAAAGTTTAACATTCCACATTATTTACAAAAGCTTAAAAAGAAGTCAGAAGCGCAGGTTTTTTCTTGCGACATTGCCGAACATCATCAATTTACAAGCAGCTATTCCGAAGGAGACAGAACACGTGTTTTTCTGAAAGTGCAGGATGGTTGTGATTATGGCTGTACTTTTTGCACCATACCAATGGCACGTGGTGCAAGCAGAAGCAATACCGTTGAGAATGTTATTGAAAATGTAAAACAAATTGTTAATAGAGGTGCCAAAGAGATCGTACTGACAGGGGTTAACTTAGGAGACTTTGGCAAACTTCCCGGTGAGAAAAAGCACACAACAGAATTTTTTCAGTTGGTTTCTGCATTAGATGCTTTAGATGCTGATATCCGATTCAGAATTTCGTCTATAGAACCAAACCTATTAACAGATGAAATTATTGAACTGGTAAGCCAGTCAAAAAAATTTATGCCTCATTTTCACATTCCTTTGCAGAGTGGCTCTGATAAGATTCTGAAACTGATGCGCAGGCGATATTTAACTTCACATTATACAACACGGATAAATAAAATTAAAGCGTTAATGCCCGATGCCTGTATTGGCGTTGATGTGATTACCGGATTTCCCGGTGAATTAGAAGAAGATTTCCTTCAGACATATCAATATTTGAATGAAGCCGACATTTCTTACCTGCATGTTTTTACTTATTCCGAAAGAGCAAACACACCTGCTATTGAAATGAAACCTGTTGTTCCGATTGCAGAACGAAAGAGAAGAACCAATATGCTGCGCATACTTTCAGAGAAAAAACTCGGAATATTCTATCGTTCACAACAAGGCAGAACAGCCAAAGTACTTTTTGAACACGAAGACAAGAATGGAATAATGTCAGGTTATTCCGAAAATTATGTAAGAGTTACCACACCTTTCAATAACCAAATGGTAAACAGAGTGACAGAATGTATAATCGGTGCAACCGACAATGACAGTCATGAAGTTAACTGTACAATTTTAGAATCTATCCCGGCTTAATAATTTCTGTCCATGTACCCTACTTTATCCGATGCACTCCATGATTTGCTGGGCATAAACATCCCATTGCCAATACAAACATTCGGGCTCATTTTGGCATTATCATTTTTTCTGGCTGCATATATTTTGATTTTAGAGTTTAAGCGTAAAGAGCGAAATGGTTTATTAAAGTCTTTCACCGTTACAACCATTAAAGGAAAACCTGCGTCAACTTCAGAGTTGTTTTGGTCAGGTGCTGTGGGATTTTTAGTTGGCTTTAAATTGCTCGATGCCATTTTGAATTACAGTGACCTTGTTAATGATCCACAAGGATTTTTATTATCATCAAGAGGCAATGTCATTGGAGGGATATTACTCGGTGCATATTCGGTGTGGAGCAAATACAAGGAAAAAGAAAAACAAAAATTAGCAGTTCCCCAAACTGTAACAGAAGTTGGCTACCCACATCAGTTTGTAATGAATATTACCATTGCAGCTGCCGTAGCCGGGTTAATAGGCGCTAAAATATTTCATAACCTTGAGAATATTGATGATTTTCTTAAAGATCCTGTTGATGCCTTGATTTCATTCAGTGGATTGACATTTTTTGGTGGATTGATTTGTGGTGCTTTAGCAGTGATTTGGTATAGCAGCAAGAAATTAAATGTTCCGCCATTAGTGATGTGCGATGTTGCAGCACCTGCCCTAATGCTGACTTATGGTACAGGAAGATTAGGTTGCCACTTTTCTGGTGATGGTGACTGGGGAATTGTAAACACATTAGCAAAGCCATCTTGGTTTCCTTTTCCTGACTGGATGTGGAGTTACAACTACCCGCATAATGTAATTGGCGAAGGTGTTCCTATTGAAGGTTGTGTTGGTAAACATTGTTTTGAATTGATACCACCGGTATTCCCAACACCACTATATGAGGCGATTGCATGTATTCTTCTTTTCTTTATTTTATGGAAACTTCGAACAAGAATAGTAACCCCCGGTGTTCTTTTCTTTGTTTACTTGCTTTTCACAGGTGTAGAACGATTAGCAATTGAACAGATCAGGGTCAATACAAAGTACCACATATTTGGAAAGGCTATTACACAGGCAGAGCTTATTGCTGTTGCATGTATTATTGTTTCAATCGTTGGAATTACGCTTTTAAAAAGAAAAAATTCCGGTTCGTCTTAAAGCTTATTGACTTTAGACTAATAATGTGGTATTTTGGTCAAAATTTTTAACCAAAACCTTTTCATGCTCCATAAAAGTTTTTTTACGGCAATAGTTTTTTTGTTTCTGTCAACCTCACTTTTTTCGCAAAAGCGAATCAAAATTCCCGTACTGGATTATGGTTCTGTTGATGAGTTTGTACTAAAATTAAAACCAGAACAATGCGTTAACATTGATACATTAGCTGCTGTCATAAGCAGAGAATTTGACCGTCCACATTTTCGTTTCAGGGCTGCATTCAGATGGGTAACTGAAAACATTATGTATGACATAAAAAACAAACGTCATCCGCAGAAATCAAATAGCAATGCCAACGAAGTTTTTAAAAACAAAACAGCATTAGCTGAAGGCTATGCAAATATTTTGAATGCCATCTGCGCTAAAATGAATATCACATGCCTATCGGTAAATGGCTATTTGAGACAAAATGAATTCCCCGGAACAAAAATTAAAAAACCAAATCATATCTGGAATACAGTAAAACTATATGATAAATGGTATTTGATGGACGTGATGATGGCAAGTGGTTATTTTGAAAATGGTGATAAGATTTTTACAAAACGCTTTACTGAGAGATATTTTGCATTGCATCCGCGTCAGGTAATTCTGACACATCTTCCATTAAATGGAAACCGTCAATATTTAGATACAATTGTTGACAAGAACACTTTTCTCAGGTATCCTAAAGTTTATGATTTCTTTTTTGATAACGGCATTTATGCATTAAGACCTGCCGATGGTGTGATACCTGTTTTCAAAGGACTGAAGAAACGCTTTTATTTCAAATCAATGGATAGCCTTGCTATTGGTAAGATTGAAATTCGTGACGGAAAAAAATCTGAGAAGATTCAAAACACATTTACTCAGGTTGATAGTCTGTTGTATTTTGACTATGTATTTGAATCAAATAAGAAAAGGACATTGGACGTTTTTGTTGATGGGCTACCTCTATGTACTTATTCGATAGTTCCTGATAAAAAGAAGAAACGGTTAGAAGACTAACTGTTGTAATTTTCGATTATCCGAATTTTACAGAAGTCATATTGATTGAACCGGCAACTAACTTATCGTTAAAAAATTCTGCTTTTTCATTTTTTTGTTGCAACCCGAGAATATACATTAACGGAAAATAATGATCCGGTGTGGGTACAGCCAGTAATGCAGATTTACTAAGAGAAGAATAATTAATCAGTGCCTGATGATTGTTATCTGTAATTTTAGATTTAAAAAGTTGATGCATTTCAACAGCCCAATCATAACCAAATCCAACTTCATCAATTTTGTCCCATGCAATTTTTCCGAGGTTGTGAACCATATTACCACTTCCTATTACTAACACCCCTTTTGTTCGAAGTGATGCAAGTTCTTTTCCCAGTTGATAATGAAAGGATGCCGGTCTATTAATGTCAATGCTGATTTGAAGCACAGGAATATTTGCATCAGGATACATTCGTCTGGTTACAGTCCATGCACCATGATCGAGCCCCCAATCGTGGTCTAATTCTGCATTTACTGATTTGATCATATTTTTTGTTTCTTGTGCCAACTCCGGACTTCCTGGTGCATTGTATTGCACATCATAAAGTTCTTTTGGAAATCCACCAAAATCATGAATGGTTTTAGGGCTTTTCATTGCAGTTATCCAAGTGCCTTTTGTAAGCCAATGTGCAGAAACAATAACAATTGCCTTTGGAATGGGTAACGATTGACCTAATTTTTTCCATTGATTACTGAACTCATTATTTTCAATGCCATTCATTGGAGAACCATGACCGATAAATAACACAGGCATCTTATCGGAATTACTCAGGTCATCAGTAATATTTTTAAAAGAACTTAAAGTTCCAATAGCTCCAATGCCTGCAATTGATGATAAAAATTCTCTGCGATACATTTGATTTTTAGTAAATATTGATAACGTTTACAGCTTAAACATTGTTTACTAGTAACAATCAAGAATCAGTAAATGATTGTCTGAATTAAGTAGCCAAAAAAGAGATATGCAAAGACTAATTTTTAAACATGCTCAGTAGCTGACCAATGGTATCTTTTAATTGTCTGCGGTCAACAATTTTATCTAAAAAACCATGTTCAAGAACAAATTCTGAAGTCTGAAATCCTTTGGGTAAATCTTTACCTATTGTTTCTTTCACAACACGCGGTCCGGCAAATCCAATCAAAGCTCCGGGTTCACCAATGTTTAAATCACCCAGCATGGCAAAAGATGCTGTTACACCACCCGTTGTTGGGTCTGTAAGTAAACTGATATATGGCAAGCCTGCATCTGCAAGTCTTGTTAGTTTAGCAGATGTTTTAGCCATCTGCATCAGGGAAAAGGCTGCTTCCATCATACGGGCACCACCTGATTTGTTAATAATCATCAATGGCATTTTATGCTGAATACTGTAGTCAATTGCTCCTGCAATTTTTTCTCCCATTACAGAGCCCATGCTTCCACCAATAAACTGAAAGTCCATGCAAGCAATAACTAAGTTGTTTCCGTTTACTTTACCAACTGCAGTACGCATAGCATCTTTCAACTTCGTTTTAGAAATGGTATCACGCAAACGATCGGTATATTTTTTTGTATCAACAAAACCTAATGGATCAGCAGAGGTTAGTGCTGCATTAAATTCTGTAAACTGATTATCATCGAAAAGTATTGCAAAATATTCTTCAGAACCAATTCTGTCATGATAATTACATTTCGGACATACATATTTATTTTCTTCATGCTCCAATGATGGAACAATAGATTTGCATGTAGGGCATTTATACCATAATCCCTCAGGAGTTTCCTTTTTCTCTTTGGTGGAAGTGGTTATACCTTCTTTAATTCTTTTAAACCATGTCATGTATGAATCAGTTTACGTTAATGATATGTTGGGTCTATCAACTGATGTACTGTTTAAAATTTTATGCTAATGTAACTTCTTTTGAAAGATATACATCCTGAATGGCATTTAACATTTCAACACCATCTTTGAACGGCTTCTGAAATGCCTTACGTCCCGAAATCAATCCCTGACCACCGGCTCTTTTATTGATAACTGCTGTTGTTACTGCTTCGGCCATATCTGTTGCACCTTTTGATTCACCTCCTGAGTTAATTAATCCCATACGTCCATTATAGCAATTTAACACCTGATAGCGGCATAAATCTATTGGATGGTCAGAAGAAAGTTTGGTATAAACATCCTTATGTGTTTTACCGAAATTAATTGCTGTATATCCACCATTATTTGTAGGTAGTTTTTGTTTGATGATATCGGCCTGTATAGTTACACCAAGATGATTTGCCTGTGCTGTTAAATCAGCTGCAGTGTGATAATCTACACCATCCTTTTTAAAACCTGGATTACGTAAATAACACCAGAGAATTGTTGCCATTCCCAGTTCGTGCGCTCGTTCAAAAGCCTGTGCCACTTCTACTATTTGTCTTGAAGATTCTTCACTTCCAAAATAAATTGTTGCACCTACTGCCACTGCACCCATGTTCCAGGCTTCATCAACAGTACCGAACATAATCTGATCAAACTTATTTGGATATGTCAGAAATTCATTATGATTGATTTTAACAATAAATGGAATCTTATGAGCATACTTCCGGGAAACAGATGCCAGTACTCCATAAGTTGAAGCAACTGCATTACATCCGCCTTCAATGGCTAACTTGACAATATTTTCCGGATCAAAAAACATTGGGTTTGGAGCAAAACTTGCTCCTGCTGAATGCTCTATGCCTTGATCAACAGGAAGAATAGACATGTAGCCTGTATTCGACAATCTACCATGATTATAAAGTGACTGTAAACTACGCATAACCTGATTGCTTCGGTTTGACGGGATAAAAATGCGGTCAACAAAGTCATTGCCCGGCTGATGTAATGTTTCCTTTGGAACCGTTTTACAAACGTGATTTAATAATTTATCGGCATCCTTGCCAAGTAATTCGGTAATTTTGTTCAACATATTATGCGTTTAAATATCAGTTAAGTGTGGCAAAACTACATTTTTTTTTATTCCATGCCATCAGACTTGTACTGTTCTGTACTTTAATATTTTTGCTTAAAATAATTTGAAATGAAAATAGTAATTCCTGTTGCAGGTATTGGAACCAAGCTTCGCCCACATACACATACACAACCTAAAACATTGGTACCTGTTGCTGGTCATCCCATTCTGGCCCACATCATTGATTATTTTGTGCAGTCCGGGTATGATGAGTTTGTATTCATTATCGGATATATGGGTGAAAAAATTGAAGAGTTTGTAAAAAGCAAGTATCCTTCTCTAAAAGCGGCATTTGTAGTGCAAGAACCACGCGAGGGCACCGGCCATTCTGTTTGGTTTGCCCGAAACCTTGTTCATGCAGAAGATGAAATGCTCATTGTATTGGGTGATACTATTATTGATTTTGATATTAATGTTTTTAAGCAATCCGAACAATCACTTTTAGGAGTAAAAAAAGTAGATGATCCACGCAATTTTGGTGTCGTTGAACTAAATGATGATGGCTTTGTTTCCAAATTACATGAAAAACCGGTAATACCAAAGTCAAACCTTGCACTTGTAGGAATCTATTTTATTAAACAAGCAGGGCATTTGTTTGAAGCATTGAATTACATCATTGAAAATAACCTGAAAACAAGAGATGAATATCATCTGACTGATGCCATGATGCGAATGATTGAAGATGGTGAGAAAATTAAAGTCTTTCATGTGGGTAATTGGTTTGATTGTGGAAACAAGGATAGCCTGCTTGAAACAAATGCAATTTTATTAGACAGAATTGCAGAAACAAATCCTAAACCACAGAAGTTCCCAAATACTATCATCATTCCACCCGTGAGTATTGCCTACAATTGCGATATCTCCGATTCCATTATTGGCCCGCATGTTTCTATTGGTGAGCATACCATTGTAAAATATTCTATCATTAAAGATTCAATTATTGGCTCTTATTCGCAGTTAGAATCTGCCGTTTTACATCGCTCTGTTATTGGGAGTGATGCATTCTTGAAAGGACTAAGTCAGAGTCTGAATATCGGTGACAGTACGGAGATTGACTTTAGTTGATGTTATTAACATATTTATTGAAATTAATGGTTATATTTTATTAAAAAAAGATTGTTGTTTTGATAATTATTTTAAATAATAATCTACTTTTGATTTGTAAATTTCAAAATCAATAAAATATGAAAAAATTATTTACGCTATTAACGGCTTTAGCATTAGGAAGCCTGACATCTAATGCACAACTTATATATGACAATGGTTCAATTGTTAATCAGCCTGGTGCTGGGGCGGGTGGAGCCGATGTTTCTTCCTTACATGATGGGTTGAGTTCATTTGGTATTGGACATGCTGTTTCAAGTGGTTACCGCGTTGCAGATGATTTTATCATTCCTGCAGGCCAAACCTGGACCATTGATTCCATTGTGTTCTTAGCTTATCAAACAGGCTCGGGTAATACTTCAACAATGACAGAAGTTAACTGTGCTATTTATGATGGTGCACCGGATGTTGGAATATTGGTTTTTGGAGATCAATCTACCAATATGATGCAGAACACCTATTTTTCTAACATATATCGAACAACAGAAACGACATTTACAAATACTGATCGTCCGGTAATGCGCAATGTTATTGTACCACCATCAGCATGGAGTCTTAGTGCAGGAACTTACTGGTTAGATTGGCAGACAAATGGAACTTTGACATCTGGACCATGGGCTCCTCCATTGACCAATGCCAACACTATAACAGGTAATGGTATGCAGTTTGATGCTACCAATTCTGTATGGGGACCATGTAATGATGGAGGCACTCTTACACAACAAGGTTTTCCGTTTGAAATTTATGGCACCATTACAACCTCCATCAACAATGTTGAAGTAGAGGATATTCTTACAGTAATGCCCAATCCTTCAAAAGGGACATTCAGAATTAATGCAGCTTTTACAGGAAAGACGAATCTGGAAATTAATGTTACAGATTTGATGGGTAAAACGGTTTACTCCAATATGCTGAATGATATTTCAGTTGTTTCAAAAACAATTGAACTAAAAAATGCCGCTAAAGGTGTTTATGTTTTAAAATTAAACAGCGATTCAGGAAAAACATTAACTAAGAAAATTGTTGTTGAATAAGTACTAGTCAAAGAGTATTTGTAAAGGGCGGGCTCAAAAGTCTGCCCTTTTATTTTAAGTTTCTTACCCGTTACTTTAACCAATTTAGATAAAGTAAAACCACATAACCATCTTCTGCCAGAACTAAACTATCGGGATATGGGTTTTCAATGAGTGAGTCACCTGCAACAACAGAAAAGTTAAAAGATTTCATTAAGGTTGAATCATCGGCAGGCGTTGAAAGACTCTTTTCATAATCATAGATATCAAACTGTACGTTACTGCCAATAGCACGTAACTTATAGGGCGTGGTTAAAAAATAAGGCAAAGGCAAACTGTCGGGATTTACATTTTCAAAATGAAAGCTTTGCGCAAACACCGGATAGTCGGTTGAATCTATATCACTAAACCGATAAAACACATCTGCCCTTCCGGCAGAATCTGTACTATCAGCCACATCCCAACTGTTTCCCGATGGATCTGTTGCCGGCATTTGTGCCAAAAGTATTGCACGGATAGAAACACCACTAC
>ERZ724514.1297-NODE-1297-length-11120-cov-8.775147_pt1 | contig 11120 bp, 11 predicted proteins | sample MGYA00376047_ERZ724514 | MGnify/ENA primary metagenome ERZ724514 (study PRJEB28724, sample SAMN07190883) | activated sludge metagenome | isolation source: activated sludge of sewage treatment plant in Hong Hong | place: Hong Kong | collected 2016-03-17 ...
TCTCAAATTCATATCTGATAAAATTGTAATCAAAATTAACATTGTGGGCTACAAAAATGGCGCCCTCTGTAAGGAGTACAATTTCACGTGCCACTTCATAAAACCTGGGAGCGTTCTGCACCATTTCATCTGTGATGCCTGTGATTCTGGTTATTTCGTGAGGTATGGATCTTTCAGGATTGATAAGGGTAGAATATTGGTTGAGTATTTCATAACCGTCTGTGACCACGATGGCTATTTCAGTAATTTTATCCCGCTTAGCCATTCCTCCGGTGGTTTCAATATCAATGACAGCATATTTTTTAACACCCTTTGTTGTCATGAAGTCACAATTTTGTATAGATAACTTGTTACAGATAAGCTTGCATCCCGGCTACCACCTGCATGCATTCTTTTCTAGCCGCCTCAGCGAAATCCAGTCCGGCCGATGCATAAAGTATGTTTCTACTACTATTGATTAATAGTCCGATGTCACTGTTGATACCACTTTGACAGGTGGCATTAAAATCCCCTCCCTGTGCACCTATACCTGGTACCAATAAGAAATGATTGGGCACAATGGTTCGCACGCTTTCCATCCAGGCGGGTTGCGTAGCACCTACCACAAACATGGTATTTTGGTCATTGCCCCAATTTGCGACCGAAGCAATCACCTGCTCATATAGCCTGCCTTTTTCTGTTTGCAACATCTCAAAATCGTTGGCACCCGGATTGGACGTAAGGCCCAAAACGATTACCCATTTACCTTCATATTGAAGAAAAGGTTCGATTGAGTCTCTCCCCATGTAAGGGGCAACGGTAACGGCATCAAAATCGTAATACTCAAAAAAAGTACTCGCATACATAGCGGATGTATTTCCGATGTCGCCACGTTTGGCATCTGCTATGGTAAAACAATGCTTGGGAATTTCCTTCTTTATCTTTTCCAGGGTTTGCCAGCCTTTGGGGCCTAAACATTCAAAAAAGGCAAGATTGGGTTTATAAGCAACAGCCAAATCATTTGTCTGGTCAATGATTTGTTTACAAAACTCATAAATAGGATCGTCGTAGTCGAGTAAATGGGAAGGGATTTTTTTTAAATCAGGGTCAAGTCCTACACAAAGAAAACTTTGCTTACTATTAATGGTTGCAATGAGTTCATTTCTTGTCATGTCATTCTACACCTATCATGCCGTTGATGGCCTCCACATTTCTGATCTCGGGTACCCTGCTACGAATGGCTTGTTCTACTCCTGCTTTCATGGTCATGGTACTCATCGAACAGAATTCACAATTGCCTAACCATTTTATTTTTACAGTTAAATCATCTGTTATTTCTATCAATTCTATATTTCCTCCATCAACCGCGAGATGAGGCCTTATGTCTTCAAGGGCGTGGTTGACTTTTTCCAATAATTCCGCTCCAACTGGCATGTAAACTAATTATAAAACAAAAGTAATAAATTGTGGCAATTGCGCCTAAACAGAAAACATCAGATCACAGGTAAAGTTGCAAAACGGGAGCTAGTACCTAATTATCTGGAAAATACAAGCCTGGATGCTGCTCCGTTGTCGTTTGCAATGGTGATGATGTATACCCCTGATGGCAATTTATTTTGATCAAGATATAAAACCTTATCACCATAGGCCGGTACATTCAAAGCAGTTCGAAAATAAACCTGGCCAATGGTATTGGAAAGGATCAGATCATAATCGGATTCGTCCGGCGTTATGTACTCTACCACCAACTCTGAACCAACTGTGTTTAATGACAAAATGGCCAATTCTCCTTTTGGAGAAGGAAGCAATAATTTCCCATCACAAGGTGTATCCATAAGTGCAAGTGCCGCCTCACCATTCAAATAGCCTCCAGATCTGGTTTGATCTTTTAGCTCATTAGTCTTTGTGCTACCCATAAGTATGGCATCACGTACTGCAAGTGCAGCTGCTGCCTTATCGTGGTTGATTAAATCTGAAAACGCTTCACAAGGTGTAGAAAAAAGCAAAGCTATTGTACCAGCTACCATAGGGCTTGCCGCCGATGTCCCTGAGAATTCTTTTACATAGCTGTTGTTTTTTGCGAGCGTATAAATTTCTTCCCCCGGTGCAGCCATAGCAATATATTTGGTTCCAAAGCCCGCTCTGAATACTTTTTTCCCGTTTTTGTCCAAATTGGTGGTTGAAATGAAATAAGGTGAGGTACACGTACTGGGCATGTCACCAATTACATCCACATTTATAGGCTCATTGTCGGTAGCACCTACACTCAATATCCCCTCAGCTCCAAGAAGGTCGTACATAGCACACCATTGTTTGTATGGCTCCACATCTCCCCAAGCTTTCGATATTCCACCCGAATAGTTGGTCACCACTACAAAGGCTCCTTTATCTCCCTTACTGCTTAAATACAGCCTTTTCATCTTCAATACATAAGAATAGGCCATGATGATTTCATCCAATTGATTGACCCCGAATATGGGCAAAATTTTAATTTTCCAGTTGATACCGGAAATGCCCAGTTGGTTATTACCAATGGCTCCTATGATGCCTGAAACACCTGTTCCGTGATTTTGAGCCACGGCCGTGCCATTGCCTAGGTCAATATTGTAGCCCTTGTAATCATCGATGTAGCCATTACCATCATTGTCTATCTTATCGTTGGGAATTTCTTTGTTGTTGATGAAGATGTTACCCATCAAATCTTCATGATTTACATCAATACCATCATCCAAAACGGCTACAACGATTTCTTTTTTGTCGAATGTGATGCCCCCTGTGGTAACATCCCAAATTTTAGGGATTTTGGAAAACTCAAGTGCCCATTGTTCACTATAAAAATCATCATTGGGTTTTTGGCGGCTGGTCAAATACTGGTTGTTCGCCAATAATTTGCAGCCCTGCATTCCCGCTATATTTGATTTGAATGTCTCAATTTGATCTTCTGCAACTTTACAGCCAAATAAGCCAAGGTCTTCAGATAAGATCCGTAATTCGATTTTACTATTTCTGGGCATCACTCCTGAAATGGCTTTTAACAATTGTGCTTCTTCCAGCCTGCTTTCTATGATAAAATCATTGGGAATTAGCTGTGCTGTGAGCAACAGACAGGTAAAAGAAAGCTGCAAAGTGAAAAGTAGTTTTTTCATATTATAAGTTGTATTCAAGCGTTGAACATTCAAATTTAATGGCTTTCTTTGAATGAAGGAAAGTTTTAACACAAATTTGTCGTTTGGGATCAGGGATTTTGTGACCTTAACAGGTCTTCTGCTTTGAGTAAATCTTCCATGGTATCAACCCCAATGCCTTGATGATTGGCTTCTAATCCATAAATTTCGAAGTCGTTTTCCAGCCAGCGCAATTGTTCCAACATTTCAGATTTTTCAAGTCCGCTTTGGGGCAATTCACAAATTTGCAGCAAAATTTTTCTCTCAAAACCATACATACCGATATGCCGATAGTAAGGACTATTATGCATCCACCGCTTAAACGGAAAATCACGTTGAGCAGGGATGGCAGCTCTGCTAAAGTACAGTATCTTCCCACTTAGAGATACCGTAAGTTTTACAACGTTGAAATCAAATAATTGACTTTCATCCCTTATAGCATCATACAAAGTAACAATTCCATGCCCTCCATTTCTGTAAAAATCTACCATCTGCTGTATGGTAGTTGGGCTGATCAATGGTTCGTCTCCCTGAATATTGATAAAAACATCGTATTCTTCAAATTGTCTTGCCACTTCACCTATTCGGTCTGTGCCTGTAGTATGCTTCTCTGAAGTCATCACCGCATCACCGCCAAAACCCACCACATGGTTGTATACTTCGGCGCTGTCTGTTGCAATTAAAATCTTGTCTACTCCATTTACTTTTTGAGCTGCTTCATAAACCCATTGAACCATGGGTTTGCCAAATAATGGTAAAATGACTTTATTTGGAAGCCTCGAAGAAGCAAGCCTTGCAGGTATGACAACACAAATTTTCAATTTATTTCTTATATCTCATTTCTACCTGGAATCTGGAATCCAGGGCACCCAATGATTCTGCCGCCCCTTCCGAAAGTACAATGTCTATGTCATTTCGGTAGGTTTCATCCGGAATGCGACCAATCACTTTTGCGCGAACTGTTCTTTTCAACATTGGATTGTACAGCTCAATTATACTGTTAATAGCTGCTGTATTGTGTAATACATATTTATGAGCGTTTGACCTGTGACCATGTTGCCAATAAGCCACTCCCTTATCACTTACCCAAACTTCTGAAGATTCATTGGCATCAACAATTTGATCTTCTTTGGTTTCTTCCTCTTTGGTCAAAATCTTTTTTTCAGATACAACTTTTTTAAATACAGTAGGTTCATCATCTGAACTGACTTTATTTTTTACAACCACTACTCTTGCTCCTGATTTTACATCGGTTTTTGATACGTTTTGCGATAAAACCTGATTTGATTTTTCTTTGGCAGAACGCAAGTCAATCCATCCCACAAGTACCTCGGCACCAACTTTTAATTGGTTATTTTCAATTTTATTTCTTTCATAAAACCCGTTGAGGTCGTCCTTCAAATTGACTTTAACGATCCGATAAGCAGTCTCTCCTTTTTTAATAGTGTAATAAAGAGGCAACAAGTTATCATACCTGCCCTTGAGGTTTTTTTTAATGATTTTATCAGGACTTACCGGCACCTGGAGTGTTGTGCCAAAAGTAAGGTTCTGACCGGTACTTAGATGATTTTTTGATCGCAAATCGGCTTGAGAGCAGCCAAAATTTTTACAAAGTTCTTCCTGCGTATCACCCTTTACCACTGGATAAAATACAAAGGGTTTTTGGTTTTTATCAAATTCAAGTTTTAAATATGCGGGTCTTTGGGCACTCAAAGCAGTTGAACCCATAAAAAACCATAGCATTAAGCCAGCAAATTTTGAGACCATTTTCATAATAACCTAAATTTAAACAACAAATATATTACAAATAATTGTAATATCAAAATTATTCTTTCCTAAAAATGAATAATTACTTGAAAATGTGTTGATTATACTGTTATTTGAAAGATCATTCTTCCATCCTTACAATTTTGGTTGGCTCCATGCTCTCATTCCTTATGTAGACCTGTCTGGCCAGTTGTTCCGCTGCCCTGAGGAAAAAACTCCTTCCCGGGTGACCATCCTGAGTCACACAAGGCACTCCCGCATCACTCCCTTCCATAACTGCCTGAACCAGGGGGATCTGACCCAATAAAACGGTACCGGCTTTTTGCGCCAGGTTTTTGCCACCACCTTTGCCAAAAAGGAAATATTGGTGATCCGGCAATTCAGCCGGTGTAAACCATGACATGTTTTCAACAACTCCCAGAATTGGAACATTTACATTGGGAAGCATAAACATATTCATGGCTTTAATGGCATCGATAACAGCTACCTGTTGTGGGGTGGTCACCATGACTACTCCTGTAACAGGAATTGTTTGTACCAAGGTAAGTTGCACATCGCCAGTACCCGGAGGCAAATCAATAATAAGGTAATCTAACTCAGGCCACAGGCAGTCTTGCAGGAATTGGCGGATGATGCCCCCAAGTCTTGGTCCTCTCAATACAATTGCCTGATCCTCTTCTACAATAAACCCAATAGACATCACCGGGATGCCAAATGCCTCCAGTGGTACAATCTTGTGTTTACCATATAAGACCTCTATTTGTGGCCTTTGCCCTTTGAGTCCCAGCATAGTAGGCACCGAAGGTCCATAAACATCGGCATCCAGAATTCCTACTTTTGCACCCAACTCCTTTAGAGCTAATGCTATATTGACAGAAACCGTAGACTTGCCTACTCCACCTTTCCCTGAACCAACAGCTATCACGTTTTTTACCTGTGGAAGAATAGAATTACTTTGGTTCTGGTCTGATTTTATTTTCAAATGAATATCCACCGAAGCAGCAGGAAAAATCCGCTGCACGGCTTCCATACATGCAAAATTGAGCTGACTCTTGAGGTTTTGATCATTTCCTGGCAGGACGATCGAAAATTGAACGTGATTGCCTTCAATTTTTAAGTCTTCTACCATTTTTGCCTGAATGATATCCAACCCGGTTTTTGGGTCTTTGATATCTCTAAGCGCGGCAACTATTTTATTGGCATCCATAATTTATTTTACAAATCTATTGATCCATGAATTTTTTAAAGGCACCAGCCATTTTTTTAAAAAAGCCTCCTTGTTGGGCACCAGATGATCGAAAAACAAGGTGTCTTCACCAAATTCACCATTTTGATAATGTTGCTTCAAGTCGGTTAGTTTCCAGGGCTTGATTTCATCATTTTGCAGGGAATAGACCCAATCTCTTTGAAAAAAATCCACTCCCAACTCATTTGAAAGTGACTGCACAAATCGAGAACAGGTATCTATAGAGCAGCCGCTGGCAGCTGCCATGGATTCATCAACAAATATCGCTAAAAATCTGCGGTGAAAGACGTTGCCATAAGTGAGTAATGCTTTGGAATGACTGGTCCATTCCTCTAAAAAAGTATGTAATTTTTCCCTGATATCATCCAGTTCGTCGTACGAAAACGCACGTTCTGATGCAAATATCCAGACACGTGCCGAGGGTTCAAGTGCTATTAATTCTCTTACCATGAATGTAAAAACAAGCCTTTGGTTTAAATGTTTTGAATGATCATTTCTGAGAGATCAAAAACCATAACTTCATCTTGTTTGTCCATGGCTTTTAATCCATCTGTCAGCATTGTGATGCACCAGGGGCAGTTTGCAGCAATAACCTTAGCGCCAGTGGCAACCGCTTCTTCCACCCTTTCCAGATTGACCCTTTTGTCTCCGGGTTCGTCTTCTTTAAACATTTGGGCACCACCTGCCCCGCAGCACAAGCCATTTGCCTTACTCCGCTTCATTTCGTGAAGGTCTCCATCCAAAGCCTCAATGAGTGATCTTGGGGCAACATACTCATCGTTGACCCTGCCTAGATAACACGAATCATGGTAAGTAATTTTTTTACCTTTAAAGGCACCACCACTCACTTTCAATTTACCTGTTTCAAACAATTGATTCAGAAATTGGGTGTGGTGCATTACATTGTAATTTCCTCCCAATTCAGGATATTCATTCTTTAAAGTATTAAAGCAATGAGGACACGCTGTAACGATGGTTTTTACATTATAAGCGTTTAGCACTTCAATATTTTGGATGGCCAGCATTTGGAATACAAATTCATTGCCTGCTCTTCTGGCTGGATCTCCGGTACATTTTTCTTCCTGGCCAAGAATGGCATAGGAGATACCTGCCTTTTCAAGGATGGCACAGAATGATCTGGCTACCTTTTGAGCCCTGGCGTCATAACTACCAGCGCATCCAACCCAATAAAGTACTTCCGGTTGCTGGTCACTGCCAGCCAATTCAGCCATTGTACGTATCATATCAATTCTTTGGTTTTATGAATGAATCCATGCATCTCTTTCTTGTGGCACTTGCCATACACAACCCTGGTTCTCAAGACTTGTAAACATAGGGGTCCATGATTCAGCCGTTTGCGATTCGGTAAGTACTTCATATCTTCTCAGTTGCAAAATGATGTCAAGTGGGTTAATCAATACGGGACAAGCTTCTACGCACGCATTGCAGGTAGTACATGCCCTGATTTCCTCTTTTGAAATATAACTGAATAAATTTTTTCCATCATCATATGCCGAACGCTCTCCTGACGTTGAAATATTTTTTTTAAATTTCAAAGTATTGCCTACTTCTGTTGCCCTGTCTCTTACATCCATCATTATTTTTCGGGGTGAAAGTTTTTTGCCGGTCAGGTTAGCAGGACAGACAGAGGTACAACGGCCACACTCTGTACAAGTATAGGCATCCAAGAGATTTTTTCTACTCAGATCAAAAATGTCACTGGCTCCAAAAACGGGTAATTCATCACTAACAGGGGTTTCTGGTCCCAATCCAAACATCGACTTCACTTCATCCATAATGGCCGGTATGTTTTCCATTTCACCCCGCGGCTTTTGGGGGCGAAAATAAACATTTGGAAAAGCCAGAAAGATGTGAAGATGTTTGGAATAAGGCAGATAAAGTATAAAGCCAAAAACCACCAAAACGTGTTGCCACCATCCGAATCTCTCCATAAAAACCAAAGTAGAAGCATCCAGGCTGCCAAATAAGATAGGGCCCAAAATACCGCTGACTGGTAAAAAAACCGATGGATAATGTTCTGGAGAAATACTTTGTAGCAGGTGGTCAGCGCTATTCATTGTAAAAATGCCAAAAACCAATAAAATCTCACCCAGAAGGATTAGGTTGGCATCTTGCTGTGGCCAGCCCAATAACTCAGCTTTAGTAAATCTAGGCAGTCGAAGAAGATTCCTCCTCGATAGGAAAATAAGCGTAGCAAACAGGGCAAGGAGCGACAATACCTCAATGAGGCCAACAACCAATGAATAGAAACCTCCCAGGTAGGCCGCAAAGAATCGGTGACTGCCAAAAATACCATCTATAAATATTTCAATCAATTCAATTTGAGTTAGTAAAAAAGCCAAATAAATGAACAAGTGAAATATGGCTGCCAGTGGGCGATCAAACATTTTTTTCTGCCCGAAAGCAATAAGCAAAACGTCTTTCCACCTACCTGCTTTATCCAGGTCGCTATCAAATGGCTTTCCCAATTGAATGTTTTGATATACCCTGAAAAATGCACGGAATGAAAAATAAAAGACTACCGATGCAATAATGATGAAAGCAATTGAAGACATTACAATGAATCAATGGTTGGGATGCAAATTAGGAATAAATAGGGGATTAACACAAAATTATTTCATCTCAGCCACCAAAAACAGGTATCCTTGCATCTTCTAATCAAAGCTTCTGAAATATGAAATATGACTTAACAGAGTTAGTAGATCGATGCAAAAAGCACGATGTAATGGCTCAAAAAGAGTTGTATGAAGCTTATAAATCCATTTTATTTGGAATTTGCAGGAGGTATTTGCTGCACTGGGAAGATGCTGAAGATGTTTTGACTGAAAGTTTTGTGAAAATCTTTACAAAGCTGGACGACTACAAGGGTGATGGAAGTTTTGAAGGCTGGATGAAAAAGATTACGGTCAATGAAGCCCTTATGTTTTTGAGAAAAAACAAGATTCATTTTCAGGAATTAGATGCTCATCACCTTGCTTTTGGGGAGGAGCCTGATTACGACGATAAAATGGAAGAGAAAGATGTATTGAAGTTGCTTGAATTGCTACCGGTTGGTTACAGAACGGTGCTGAATCTATACGATGTTGAAGGCTTTAAACACAAAGAAATTGCCGAAAAACTGGGCATCAGCATCAACACTTCAAAAAGTCAGTTAATTCTGGCGAGGAAAAAAATGAAGGAATTAATTGAGAAAAAATTAAATATTACAAATAACCCATAAATCATGGCACAAAAACTTAAAAATTGGGCAGATAACTATCAGGAAAGTCCTGGTGAAATGGTATGGCAAAAAGTTGAAAACCGTTTGAACAAAAAGGCAAACCGTGGCGGTTTACGAATTATTTCACTGAATCTGATGAAATATGCTGCAATAGTTCTTTGTATTGTCGCCTTTTTTACCTTATGGACCAATGTGCTAAACCCATCAGAAAAAACAACGGCCACTGCAGCTAACTTTACAACAGAACCGCTTGATTTACAAGACATTTCAATTTATTGCAATCCCAAATATTTGAGCGATTTAAAAAGCGCATACCGTAAATTAAACAGCCATTGATATAAATTTAAATTTCAATTCCTTAGAAACTCCTTAGAAAGTGCATAAAATTGGCTTAAAAATTGGATAATGTGAGTATTCTCACGCTTAAATACGGCTATAGTTGCTTATTTTTGAGCTCATAAAAATTAAACCATGTTTTCAAGAATTACACTTTTTGCAGTTTTAGTACTTGCCATCAGTGCATGTCAAAACGAAGCTAAGGTAATCGAAGAAGATGAGCTGGCACAGCTTATCTCCAAACATTCCCCCACAAAGTCGATTGATTGGTATATAATGCCAGAGAGCGACGATTTTGCAAAAATTCCCAACCAAGATCCAAACAATAAGGTAACAGCAGCAAAAGCCGAATTGGGGAAATTACTTTTTTTCGAGACAGGAATCGGCATCAATGGGCTTAACCCGGAACTTCGTGAGACCTATTCTTGCAGCACTTGCCACATACCAGAAAAATCTTTCACCCCAGGTCGATTCCAGGGTATCGCTGATGGAGGCATGGGCTTTGGGCATTTGGGTGATGGCAGAATTAAAAATCCAGCTTATGATGGGTCTGAAGTTGATGCTCAAGGAGCAAGGCCACTGCCAACTATAAACCTTGCTTATGTAAAGAATACCTTATGGAATGGATCCTTTGGCAGTTCTGGAATGAATACAGAATTCCAAGATGTATTTGGTGTCGCAGACCCTTTGACTGATATCAATAGAAAAGGGATAGAAGGTCTGGAAGCCAATAATCATCGTGCTTTGATTGTACACAGGCAGGAAATTAAAAAAGAGTTGATGGACTACTTGGGTTATACTCCCATGTTTGAGGCTGCATTTCCAAACGTTCCTGCTTCGGAGCGTTACACATTGCAAACTGCTGCAAATGCAATTGCAGCTTATTTTCGGACAATCTATACAAATCAGGCTCCCTTCCAACGTTGGTTGAAAGGTGATAAAAATGCCCTTTCAGAACAACAAAAACGTGGAGCAACATTATTTTTTGGTAAAGCTGGTTGTGTCAATTGCCACAATAGTCCCTCACTGAATGGACAACGTTTTGCTGCTTTGGGTGTAAAAGATCTTGATCAAAACGGATATGAAGTTTTTAAAGCTGCAGACGGCAGAGCTAAAGGCAGGGGTGGTTTTACACTTAGGGATCAGGATTTATATAAATTTAAAGTACCCCAGTTGTACAACCTCAAAGACTTTAGCCACTTCTTCCATGGCTCCAGCAAAACAAATTTGAAGAATGTAGTTGAATATTTCAACAATGCAGTTTCAGAAAATGAAAGAGTGGAAAAATCAAGAATCGACCCTCTATTTATACCACTTGGACTCACGCCAACAGAGGTGGATGACCTCACAGAGTTCCTTACCAACGGTCTTTACGATCCTAACCTTA
>ERZ724514.1300-NODE-1300-length-11110-cov-5.536137_pt1 | contig 11110 bp, 14 predicted proteins | sample MGYA00376047_ERZ724514 | MGnify/ENA primary metagenome ERZ724514 (study PRJEB28724, sample SAMN07190883) | activated sludge metagenome | isolation source: activated sludge of sewage treatment plant in Hong Hong | place: Hong Kong | collected 2016-03-17 ...
GCCGGTCACCCACGAGACCTCGCCGGTCACCCACGAGACCTCGCCGGTCACCCACCACACGCCGCCGCCGGTGAACACCGACAACCACACCATTAAGGCACGGTGCTTGTTTTGCGGGAATTTCCAAACGGTCTGGGCGAGCCAAACGGAGTACGTGTGCGAGCAATGCGGCAGGAATGTTAACCGCAACATCCACATTGGGTAGACGTGACGCTCAAGCAGGTCTACAAGGTCACCTACCCGAACGGGATGATCTACGTCGGCATGGACGTGACCGGAGCGATCACCTACTTCGGCAGCCCCAGCGACAAGAAACGCATCGCTGCCGATCTCGCCGAGCACCGCCTTGATCTGACCGTCCGCAAGGAGATCCTCTGGGAGTCCGCGACCGCCACCGATGCGGAGGTTCGGGAGATGGAGCGGCACTACATCCGCTTGCTCGGTGCGAATAACCCGGAGATCGGTTACAACCTCGTGCCCAGATTCACCGAGTAGCTAAGGACCAGGCCTTAATCCTGTTCTGCGAGATAGCGATACAGCGTGGTCCGCCCGATTCCCAGCGTCTTGCAGATGGTGGCGGCGGTCTCTCCACTTTCCTTCATCCGCCGAGCCAGGGCAGCCTGGTCGGCATTGAGCTTGGCCGGACGACCGAACTTCCGGCCAGATTTTCTAGCGTGCTCCAGCTTGAGGGCGGTGCGTTCCCGGACTAGTTCTCGCTCGTATTCGGCGATGGACATCAGAATCCCAGCGACCATCCTGCCGGTGCTGGTTGAAGTGTCCACACCGTCGTGGAGGGACCTCACGGTGACTCCACGCTCGGTCAGCTCGTGCAGAGTGTTGACGATGCTGCGCATGTTGCGGCCCAGCCGATCGAGACGCCACACGACGAGGGTGTCGCCATCGCGCAGATAGTCCATGCATTCCGCGAAGCCTGGTCGATCATCACGGGCACCCGACATCACGTCATGGAAGACCTTGCCCGCACCGGCAGCCGTCAGGGCTTCCGTCTGCTGCTCCAGCGTCTGGCTGATCGTTGACACCCTGGCATAGCCAATGACCGTGGAGACGGACGTGGGCGAGGTGGTGGTAGCCATGCCAACAGTGTACCGAAAGTGTCCGACAAGATAGTTTCGGGACACCGATTATCGGAACGCACTTTCCGAACAGCCTGTAGTGGAGAAACAGAACTGCTGTAGAACGCTGCCAGCCTGTCCCGTTATCGAACCTTTTCGGCACAGGTGGCAAGGCCAGAGCTATCGAGATAAGCAACTAGGCCCGCCAGATCACCGCCCAGTTGCTCTTTGAGTAGATGTGTCGAAAGTCCCTTGCCGCTGGGCCTTGAGGGAGCGGAATCTCTAAGCGTGTAGTTGCGGAAAACTGCGGAATAAGGGGCTGAGCGCGTGGTGACTTGTTCGAGCGGCCACCAAAACCCATCAGGGCAACACTTCTGCGGAGAATGCGGCGCGGCTCTAGAGCCACCTACCGTGCTCTGCAAGAACGGACACCAAAACCCACCGGGCCAGCACTTCTGCGGAGAATGCGGGGCATCTCTTGCAGCCAGAGGGTTGACCACACCGCCAACGCCGACCATCGGTCGTCCGAGTGGCAAGAGGCAGCATCAATCGGGCCAATCGGTGACGAAGCGCACCGCACCGTCACGTAGAGCAAAAACACCAACGGCCACCAGGGCAACCCGATATCAGCCTGGCGACACAGTGAAGGTGGTGGCACCCGGCGACCAGCATCACGGACAAACTGGCACGGTCGAAAAGATCAACGAAGGGGCGGTGTGGCTTAGATTCAGCCCTCTTTCACTCCACATCTTCGGATACCAAGCTAGCCAGCTGAAAGCGGTCGCTCCGGGCAGCAACCAAAATTCGACCATTGCTCCACAGTCCGAAACGCACCCTCAAACTATGCGACAACGTCAACGGGATGGGAGCAAATCGGCGGCCGATGCCTTGGCATTGGCTGCAAGAGCGGAGGCCAAGGCCGCTGAGGCCGAAGCACGAGCTACCGCAGCCCATGCGCGTGTGGAGACCATACGACTCAAGGCCCTCCAGGAGGATTTCCCGACCGCGAAAACTATTGAGCCGTCACCGAAAACCGGTGCCTCACCTCGAACGGCCCAGCATCGCAACATGCAGAAACCTCATAATCCTCCGGAGAAGTCGGGTCCAGGCGTCATGAGTATCGGGACTCGACGTTCCCCTTTAAAGTCCAAGAGAACGATTGGATTCTTTGGACTTGGTCTCTTGGTTCTTGTGGGACTAGGTGTGTTCGTCATCAGGGCTACGTCGCTCACGTCTTCCGAGAAGTACTACCTGAAAGTGATCCACAATCCCTGTGGCCACACAGAAATTTACGACCCCAGCATTGTGAATTACGGATGTCCCAATTACTTCTGGCAGGGCAGTGATAGGGAACAAGTTAAAGAGGGGCATGAAATCTGCTCCATCGAGGCTAGTGTCGGGCCTGGCAACGGCCTGGACGCGGTCCATCGGACGATAGGCCCTCGTCACCCGTACTACTCGGACACCCAGATCAACACCGAAGAGATCGCCGCAAGACAAATCCTCTGCAAATAAGAAGGATTAAGCGGGACCGCTCTTCACTTTTCGCGCCATCCGTGCAACAACCATCTCAGAGTAACTATAGCTAGCCGAAGAATGCTTCGGATGATCTCAGCCGGTCGCCCAAGCCAGCATCCGGGCCAGACCGTCCACATACGTCTTCTCTAAAGCAGGGTCATGCTGCCGAAGTATCCAAGAGGGATGCTTGGCGAAGATGAGCGCGGGAGTCATCGGACTTCGAGACTTCCGGTAGTAAGCCGTCAGTGCTTGCGCCGCATCTTCCCCCAATCCGATGACTACCTTGGGCTGGACAATCTCCAGTTCCTGGTGCAGGTAGGAACTGCATCGCCTGATCCAAAGTTGCAGCGATTCGCGGTTCTTGGGCGGATGGCAATGGACGACATTGGTGAGGAAGAGCTTTTTCTTCTCAACCCCGGCTTTCGCGAAGCTCTTGTCAAGCAGCAACCCGCTGCCCTTATAGAAAGGTTCTTGTGCGTCCATACACTGCCGACACAGACTCTGGCCGACCACCACAACCGGCGACCGTACCGAGCCAAAGCCCGGTGCAGCCTGAGTCTCCCCCTTCACATTCATCCCTGGACAGCGTGTGCAAGACCTGATTTCCTGCGCAAGCTGATCCATACGCTGTTGCCTAGAGTCCCCCACGGATCGAACCCTATCGGGGCACCCGGTGGTTCTGCCGTGAAATTTCCAATACATTCGCAACGGAATTGACCTCATTCGATCCAGCCCCAGTCGATGATGGCCCTGTGTCTGAAAAGCCATATCAGCGGTGCCCCGATGAATTGCGCGACCCCATCTGGAACGCGGGGAGATTTACGGCGCACCAGTTCTTCAGGGTCGCAGCCTGGAAGTCAGCGCAGGGTCTCGGACTGCTCACGCTGAACTCAGAAGCCGAGATCGCTGAAGGAACAGAGAATGCCATCGCTGCGATCCGTGGGTGGCGGAACACGAATATTCTTACGGAAGCGGTTGATTGGGAAGCTTGGAATCTGGCGGTCGCGACCGCGATTGGCCGGAAAGGGGAGCCAGGAGAAGCCGTGCCAAGTGGAACCGGACTACTTCGCCTCAGCGGCGTTGGATATCCCAGGGCCACATCATTCCTCGCCTTCCTTGCGCCAGCAGCCTTCCCTGTAATCGACCAATGGACCGTCAAGGCCATCTACGGAGATCAGGTCTACAGGAACGGCAAGTGGAGACGCGCCGCCGTCTACAAACACTTCACGAACGAACTGGTAAGCAATGCGCACCATTTTCCGTCATGTTCGACTGTGCATCGCGTGGACCAGATGGTGATGGACATCGCGATGGAGTGTGAGCGGAAGTACGGGCACGTCACGAGACCGTGCAGTTGCTATCCAACAAGGTGGCCTGTTCCGCTGCCGGTATGACTGATTGCACCCACCAGTGAGGAGGCAAATCCGGTCGGACCAGTTATCTCCCGGGAACGTTAGGGCACAATTCGCGCAAGGCGATGGAAGCTATGTTTCCGGTATCGGCCTGAGAAGGCTGGTTACCTCTCCTGAGCAGTCCAACCAACCGTTTCGGTACGTCGCCCTAAAACATGTCAGTACTGGAGGTACGAGAACTCTGGGCAGTACCAGCCGATAGCGAGCTGGGTGAAGATTCTCCCATGCTGCTGATCGATGTTCCACCAGATTTCGTCGTCAATCTGCTTAGGGGACATGTGCTGTAGGCCAATCATTCGGCAGATATCCTGCGCCAGCTTCGCGTCACCTTCGGCGGCATCCACCGGATCGGGCAAATGGCTATCGATACCTTTGCTTTTCAGCACGGAATAGAACGCCATATCGATCGCGCACCCCACTTTGTCGCCGTGCTCGCAGGGGTAGTACCAGCTGTGCCAGTCGGCGGACGCATGGCCAGCGAGAATGATGCCAAGGACACTCAAGCTAGCCAGCCAGGCCGCTACGCGCCTTGCCGCTATCACGTCGCTACCTCCTATGGGTGGACCCAGCACAGGTCAGTTGTCGCCGCTGCCACCACGGCCGCCGCAGTGTCAACCGGAGCATTGAGCAATTGCTCAAGTTTCTGCATTTCGTTGGCTACCGATATGCCCTTGCCTCTTACGTCTTGGCACACCAGATCGCCCAAAGTCATCAACTGGTGGATATCGTTAGGCGTCTTCGGTTGTGGGATACCACTTGACACAAGGTCTTTGATGTAGCAGGTCGCTGGGTCAGGTTCGCACCAAGGCACGCTTGTATAAGCAGATGCGCGGGGGGCCGAAAGCAGTTGCAACACGGCCGCCGCCAAGAAGAGGCTGGTCCCTAGCGATACCCTCGCCATGCGAGGCTCCCTCCGCGCGGTAAGTCCGCTGCCTCCAGACACAGAACCAGCTGGGTCCGTGCACATTTACGAGGCTTGCGGAGCTTCATGGTTGCCACGGACTCTTCCCAACACGAGAACTGGGGTAGACCGCAACAGCGGTGGGACATACATCGTTGTATGCAGACCGAATCAAGTCCTGGGCCTGCTGAAGACTCACCGGGTTGAGGTTATTTACCCAAGTGAAAGCTGGATTGGCCTGCGGGTTGTTATGGATAATCTCCTCCGCGATAGCCGCAGGCAGCACACCCCGATACATCTCCCCACAGATCTGGTAGCCCACGAAGACAATCGCCTTATCGTTGCCATCTAAAGATCGCACGCCGATCTTCTTGGCGTCGTCTATAAATGCGGAGTCCCCAGGGAGAGAACGGGGTGCTTCGCTGCGTTGAGCAGGAGCGTCGATTGGCGGGCTATGCATCGCGCACAGTCCGAGTTTCGAGGCCAAGTCCTCCGAGAGGTTGTATTTGTTCATGATGTTCAAGCCCTCTTGTGGGGCAATCACCTGACCGCTCTGCACCGCGAGATAGAACTCGGTGCCGATGGCCACCGCCTGCGCAGGATCACTGGGAAAGATGCTGTAGGACTTAGCTAGACAGTTGAGGTAGCTGTTTGCGTCTGCCTGTGCGACAGAGGGATTACCCATTAGCGATTGTGTGCACAGCAAGAGAGCACCAATCCACAGCCTGAATAATGCTGTCAACGTTGTTCCCCGCCCATCTCCAGCAAGGCTCCTCGAAGTCCGAGAAAGTTCACCTGTCTACCAGATTGACCGTTTCACGTGTCGCTCTGCTGCTCAAAGAGACTTTTGGCCCTAATGGACGGAGACCACTCACCACCTCTAGAACCGACTCATAGTTGCTATAGCTGGCAGAAAATCCGTCGCAATAACCGGGGCGTTCTGACAGTTCGGCATAGTGGGTCCCACGCCCCTTGCCCTTTACGGAATTTGGCGGTCCTAACCCATGCGGTCGCCGAGCTTCCGTGAAGACGATTCCTGCTTCAGCTAGAGCGACCCTATGCGATTCCAACGCCAGTCCTAGCGATCCCAATCAAGAAGCTGGGAGATTATTGCTAGGCGACAATCCATCTGCGCGACAACAAGATTCAGATGTTGGAATCATTCCATAGCCATCGTGGGTGGCCAGATTCAAAAGACGAGGTAGGCGACCAGTCGCGCCCTGCAAAGCCTCGCCGATGCTCCTGCGTTTCTCGTTGAAGCTTTTCTCGTTCACCAAGGCCGTAGGCAGCCCGAACCAGGTGGTCATACTTGATTATATCTAGATAAGCTAACTGTTTTTACGCGCCCCAATAAGGGCTGCTGGTCCGGGTGAAAAGATGGTCACATGGCGGGTCATCTTTCACTTAAGGGGCGATCCGGCGTGATGGCCGCTACACGTTCGAAGAACACGAAGCCGGAGTTGGCCCTCCGCGCCATGCTGTGTGATGCAGGGGTCACCGGCGCGTGCCCACATACTGCCCACAATTTACCCACAAAGGCAGTTATCTGGTGTGACTCTCCGTTGGTTGTTTGCGCAGCTAGAGCGGGTTCGGACGGTCTGACCTGGTCGCCGAATAGGGTTCAAATCCCTCCGCCACCGCCATAAGCCTCGGACTGTTTATGCAGCTAAGGGGCTAACTCTGTGCTATTCCCGCTCCCCCTCTGCGGTCCGTGCCCACATTTTGCCCACATTGTCAGGCGAGTAGGCGTTATGCAGAGATACGGCAACCGCATCTAAATCGGTGTCGAACAGGTCGGCGTACACCCGCAAGGTGATGCTTGGGTCCTTATGTCCGAGCATCCGAGCCAGGGCAAGGACGTTCGCCCCGCTCGACACCGCGAGTGAGGCAGCGGTATGTCGAAGGTCGTGTGGGGTGACCTTCTGAACCTCAGCGCGTTTGACAGCCCCTGCAAACCACCCGCCGGAGGATTTCGGTCGCGGCAGATAGCTGCCATCTCGGCCAGGGAACACAAGATCGTCAGGTGCCTTGCCCTCGCACTGCTTCGACACCTCATTGAGTACGAATACGGGCACGGGCACAGAACGTGCCTCTCGCCCCTTTGTCTGCCCTAGAGCATGCTCTACGCCCAGCTGGACGGCGTTCTCAGACACGTTCAGGCGTTTCCGCAGGAACTCTATGTCCCGGACTCGCAGGGCGATGGTCTCGCCCCACCGAGTTCCGCAGAAAGCGAGGGTGAGCACCAGGGCGCGATGTTCAGCGGACTCTTCGGCCAGCCGGTGAACTTCATCCGCCGTCAGGTAGACATGTCGGCGGGCCGTCTTGCGGGGAAGATTTGCCACGGCCCTCGCGGGATTGACCGCCAGGCGGTTGGCCTTGACGGCGTCAGTCAAGAGGCCGGAAAACACCCCGTAGGCCCGGTGGACAGTAGTTGCGCCCCCACCTGCGGCCACCATGCCGGTAATCCACGCCTCAATGCCAAGGACGTCGATCTCGGCCACGCTAACCGCCGCCCACCTTGGCCCGACATGCACACGCCAAGCCGATTCCAGCGTTCGGTAGTGGGAGGGTGCTGTCGCCTGCTTCTTGCGCGCAAGCCAATCAGTGACCAGCTCGCCCACTGTGATGCGCCCCATGGACGGCATGACGTACTCGCCGCGCATCTTGGCGACCTCGATGCCGTTCGCGTATCGATCCGCATCTCGCTTGGTGAGGAACCCGCGTTTATCAGTCTGACGATTGTCCGGTGTCCGGTACCGAACCCTGTATCGCGTTGCACCGCTTGCCGTTTGGTACCTACTCACTGTTGCCATACCAATAGCCTCTGTCCTTAGGCCGACATTCCCGTCCTGATTATCAGCTTAGTCCACGGCACTTGACGAAGGCCCAGCCGGTATGCTCCGATAGCAGCGGCGCACACGTCACGCCAGCGAGATACTCACGCGGACAAGAGATTTAAAGAGAACTTTTTCAGAGATTTTGACGTGGCTGTCCTGTTCTCTGAGCGTGAGGAAATACCGATGAAGCCATCCATTCCGGCCGATCTCGACACCGCCCTTCCATCGCAGGTGGCCGAAGTGTTGATCACTACGCCAGCTGGACTGGCCGAGATGCGCTACCGTCGCAAGGGTCCCAAGTACATAAAGCGCGGCTCCCGTGTGCTATACCGCTGGAGCGATGTCCGCGAGTACCTAGACGCTAATACCGTTGCAGGACAGAAGTGATGGGCAAAATCGGCGACCTGACGCAGACTGACGGAAATGGCCTCTGCGAAGAAAAAATTGTCAGTCTTTGCCTTTGCCCCAGCACATCGCGAAGCGACGTGGTCGATGAGACTCCGAGAGCAACGGAGACGGTCGAGCGCATCATCGCGAAGATCCTGGCCGATGCGCTGCCGTTGACGGACGAACAGCGTTCTCGGATAGCTGATCTGCTCAGAACTGCGGTCGGTGGCGATGCCTGAAAGAGAAGTAGCCGGACCCGAAGATCCGGCTACCACCGAGACGATCGCCATCACACGATCACATTTGAGTGTAGGTGAACCGAGTCCCATTGCGGTAGAGGAGGATTTGAAGTGTTTCTTCGAGTCTCTCTACGGCGACAGCAACGGCTATCTCCACATGACCTATGCGGCCCAGCCGTATCTAGCCGCCGACGGCAAGGTTAAGCACCGGGTGTGGTCGGAGAGGCTCGGAGAACGCTATCCATTCGAGTATCCGGGCCAGGTCGATGACGCCATCAGGGCGATCCTGGACTTCTCAGCGCGTGGTGTTGATGTCTATGTTTCCACCAGTCTCCTGAGCAGCAGGACATCGCGCACCGAGAACAAGGTAGTGGCCCTGTGGTGTCTTCACGCTGACTGTGACACGGAGGATCTCGATCTCGATGAGATTGCTGCACAGGGCTGGTGTGTTGTCGGTTCAGGCAGTCCCGGCCATTACCACGTCTATATCCCGCTGTCAGAACCCGTCACCCCTGCCCAGTTCCGGGTCTTGCAGGATGCCCTGGTCGTGCTGTTGGAGGCCGACCCCAAGAAGGCCGGGAACGACGTGTTGCGGCCACCGGGGACGAGGAACTGCAAGGACACGGTCAGGCCCGGCGGCGAGTCGAGACCCGTCGAATGGGTGGTCACGCCGACTGGTCAGCGGATCGACCCCCGTGTTCTGGCCAAGATGCTCGGCGTCGATCTCGATCGGCCTCGCCCATCGACATTGGCAGCAACAACCAACGGGCAGGTCCATGGTGGTCGTGCCGAGACCGAGGAGTTCGACCTGGACTCCTATCCGAGCGTCCAGGCTGCGCTGGCCAGAATCACCGATGATCGGTCTGCCGATACCCACGCGCTGGTGGGAGCCTGCTGCCGGGCGAATCTGACCTTTCCCCAGGCGTGTTGGGCGGTCTACCAGTCTGACCGGCTGGCTAGTCGGCTCCACGAGCGCAGGGAGGCCGACGAGGCCGATCTGCTGCGGTGCTGGCTGAGGGTGGTCGATGACCGACAGAGGGAAGCCCAGGGCAGAGAAAATGCCGACGAGGAGAAGCCTCTTGTGCACCTGCGGGACCGGCTGCTGACGCTGACCAACCTAGAGAATCTCGTCCCGCCGAAACCTCTGATCAGTGGCCTGATCTACCAGAACACCGCTGCCCAAATCTCCGGCCCACCAGGCAGTTACAAATCCTTCATTGCCGTCGGCATGATGTGCTCCCTGGCCACGGGTACGCCGTTCTCCGACTTTGAGGTCCCCCGGCGGGGCAAGACTGTCTACGTCGCCGCTGAAGGAGCCAGCGGGATCAGAAAGCGTCTTCTGGCGTGGTGTGAGCAATACAAGGTGGATCCCGAAGAACTAAACGAGAACCTCCTGATTCTGCCGATTCCGCTTCAGCTTGATGACCGGGACCAGATCGCTCAGATGATCGACATCGTGGGGGAATTCAGGGCCGACATGCTGGTCCTCGACACCAGGGCACGATGCACTGTGGGGCTGGAGGAGAATTCAGCCACCGCACAGGGTAAAGCGATCGAGGCTCTGGACCGGATCAGGGACGGCACCGGGTGTACTCCGCTGGGCGTCCACCACTCCTCCAGGACCGGCACTGCGGGGCGGGGGTCCAATGCCTGGGATGGGGCGGTCTGGTCTGATCTGCGCGTGAATGGCAGCCACCAGGTCGCCAAACTCCACTGCGAAAAACACAAGGACATCCCCGATGGGTGTGACCACCACTTCGCGTTCCTGTCCCGCACCGTGCCGGAGAAGTTGATGCCGGGGATAAGTCTCCAGGACCGCTCCACCCTGGTTTTGTCCAGAATAGGGTCTGGATTTTCGGGACCGACAGCCAACTCCCGCCAGGTGATCCTGGACATCATCCGGACAACTGCGCCGGTTGACGGATTCACACCCACCCAGATTGTGGAATTCGCCAGTGAGTACAAGATCGCCAGAGCCACTGCCTACGGGGCACTGAAATGGCTAGTAGATCGGGGAAGAATCGAGAATGTCGGATCCGACAAGCGTGCCCGATACGTTGCTGACACCCAATCCGATGATCCCGAAAAGGTGTAGTGAGGGAGATGAAAGTCCAGGAGTCCAGTCGAAAGTCCGGCGCAATGTCCAGCTTGCCAAAGTCCAGTCCAGCCTCCCTCTCTATAGGAGGCGGACGTTGGACATTCTGGACGAGACCCCCATGTGTGCATACAGACCGTAGTGCAGGTTCGGGCTTGCCGGGAACTCAGCCAGGCAGCTGATCTTTTCGATAAGCCCGGCAAGGTCCTTCTGTCTGACGGAAGTGGACATCGATATCCTCGCCGCTTCGTATCCTCAGCAGGTGTCTTTCGTCTTTATATTCGTGTTCTGGGGACTTCTCTGGGGTGCTGTCTGCGTCATCATTGGGCAGAAGAAGAACCTCTCGGCGGGTGGTTCATTCGCTTGGGGATTCTTCCTGGGCCTCATCGGCGTCATCATCGTCGCTGCGAAGGCCCCGGAGTTGCCATCCGCACCAGATGGCCTCCGCGCCATTAAGTGCCCCCGTTGCAACATGGTCCAGAACGTGCCTTACAACGCCCCCACATTCGACTGCTGGCAATGCCACCTGGTGACCCCATTACTGGGCGCGACCGCACCCTCCTCCTACGCTGCCAATGCGGCAACCAACGACGCCTCGCCGGTCACCCACGAGACCTCGCCGGTCACCCACGAGACCTCGCCGGTCAC
>ERZ724514.1301-NODE-1301-length-11109-cov-6.695133_pt1 | contig 11109 bp, 8 predicted proteins | sample MGYA00376047_ERZ724514 | MGnify/ENA primary metagenome ERZ724514 (study PRJEB28724, sample SAMN07190883) | activated sludge metagenome | isolation source: activated sludge of sewage treatment plant in Hong Hong | place: Hong Kong | collected 2016-03-17 ...
AACGACATGACCGCACCGACCGACCTTCCCGCCGTCATCGGCGGAGACCAGGTTGCCGTCCTGGAGGCCCTGCTGTCGCAGGTGCCGCCGACGGACGCCCCTGCCTCGAAGTCGACGGTGGCCACCCGCAAGGAGGCCCAGCGCAAGGCCATCGAGGAGTTCGACGTCGATCGGCTCCTGGAGCTGCAGGCCAAGATGACCCGGCTGATCGACGTCATCACCGCCAACGACATCGTGTCCTGGGACGTCGTCCTCGACGGGGCCCGGGCGGTGGCCCTGATGGCCGAGTTCCTCGACGAGCGCGACGTGAACGAGGCCCTGGATGCCCGCCGGGGCATGATCAAGGAGGCCGTCTTCGACCACCTCGACACCGTCGGGGAGCCCGGCCAGAACGGCAGCATCGAGGTGCCCGAGCTGGGTAAGAAGTTCTGCCGCGAGGGTGCCGGGACCAACCCGCCCCTGGTGGACGAACAGCGTCTGCAGGCCCTCCTGGGGGAGCGCTGGATCGCCGCCTGCGACGAGGAGATCGTCCCCGAGCAGCACATCCCGGCCCACATCGAGTACCGCTTCTCCCTGGAGCGCCTGCTCGACCTGGCCCGTACCGATCACGAGATCCTCGAAGCCCTGCGCACCTGCCTGGTGCCCGGCAAGGCCAAGACACCCCGCTTCGCGGTGCGCGATCTCTAACACAAAGGAAGGAATCTGATGGATCACTCACTCCTGGACCCGCTGTTCAGCGACACGGCCCACCCTGTCGCCAAGGAGGCGGCGGTCCAGCCGGTGGTGTTCCCCGAGGGCGAGGAGCGGTACTACTCCACCTCCGAGACCGCCGAACTATTCTTCGGCAAGAGCACCCAGTGGTTGCACTGGGGGTCGAAGGCGAAGGGCAAGAACGGCCAGGCGGTCGTCCCGGTCTTCACCTACAAGGACGGCACCCTGATCGAGCCGCTCTATGTCGGCAAGGGCCGGATTCGTCGGTACAGTCTGCCGATCATCCGGGAGATGGCCAAGGCCTGCTACCGCCGGGGCACCCTCAAGGAGCCCGAGCTGGAGAAGGTCCTGGCCCGGATCGCGATGGCCGAAAAGACTCCCCTCGCGGAGGGGACGACGGACCCCACTGCTGAAGACACCTCCCCCGACACCGGGGAGTGAGCGCCGAGGCACTCGCCGAGCAGACCGCCGCGCGGCTCGCCGCAGCCCGCACCCTCCTTCCGGGTGAGCACACCTTCCCCGTCGGCAGCGCCGCCGGGGCCTTCGTGCTGCTGGACGCCGGTCGCCCCCACCTCGACTTCGCCACCGGTGGCGAGGTCAACATCCTGGGGCACTGCCCTGCGGCCCTGACGGCGGAGATCTGGCGGCACTGCCACTGGCTGACTTACGGCGGCGAGGACATGGCCGACACCTCCTCGGTCCACTACGCCGAAGCGCTGGCGGCCCGGTTCCCCGAGCCCCGTCAGGTCCTGGTACTGCCCTCGGTGGCCGACGCCTGGTCGGTGGTGCGGACGATCACGGGGGATCGCTACGTCATCCTGGACCCGCTGGCGACCACGACCACCCCGGGGGCCTATGTGGTGGCCGATGAGACCCGGACCGGGTTCGGGCGCACCGGCAGGCTGTGGGGGTACCAGCACGGGAGCACCACCCCGCACATCGCGGTCCTGGGCCCGGCCGGGGGCGGCGGACTGCCCTATGCCGCCGTCGTCGCCACGCCCGAGCTGTTCGAGGGATTCTCCAACCTCCCCCCGATGTCCTGCCACCCCCTGGTGTCGGCGGCCGCCACCTGGATCCTGGACCACCTGACCGACGACCTCCTGGAGCACGTCCGGACCATGAGTGAGGTGCTCCACGGCGGGATCGGGGAGTTGGCCGGGCAGTTCCCTGCTGTCATCCGGGGATCCAGTGGTGTAGGATTGAGACAGAAGTTATCCATCCACGAGACGAGCAGGACACACGAGTTCCGCGCGGCATGTCGGTCGGAGGGGCTGTTGCTCCACCCCGATCTGGTGATGACGCCACCCCTGACCATCAGTGAGCAGGAGGTGGTCCACGCCGTCGACATCCTCGCGGCGGTGTGTCTGGAGTGGGAGTAGGCCGTGAGCGCAGCGCAGGACATCCTGAGCCAGTACATGGCCTACGCCGTAGACGGCACACCCCCGATGGGGGAGGGCACCACGCCCCTGGACGGCAAGCGGGTGACCCACCAGGGCGACGACACGGTCGGCACCGTCCTGGGGCCCTCCCGGCTGAAGGGACACGCCTGGGTGGCCTGGGACGGCGGCCCGACCGGCCTGCACCGGATCGCACAACTGAGGGAGACCGAGTGACACCCTTCAACATCCGCACCACCTTCCTGTCCGACGAGGAGGCCGACCGCCTCTACGAACGCCGCCCCGAACTCAAGGAGGGGGTCTGCCCCACCTGCCGGGGGACCAAGACCTACCGGTGGAAGGGGGAGCAGCACGACTGCGACTGCGGGATGCAGGTCCAGCTGGCCAAGCACTACTCCGCCTCCGGGATCGGCATGAACTACCAGACACTGGGATGGAGCGACTACGCACAGAACCCACCCGAGGAGCTGGCGACCTACCTGCGCCGTCACGAGGACTTCATCAGCCGTGGGGTGGGCCTGCTCTTCACGGGGACAGCGGGGACCGGCAAGACTCTCCTGGCCACCCTGATCCTCAAGGAACTGATCAACCTGGGGTATGACTGCTTCTCGACGACCTTCGCCCGGACGATCGAGTCCTTCACCGCCACCTGGGGGGACGCCGAGGAGAAGTCGTGGTTCGCCCGGAAGTTCATGTACTCCGACGTACTGCTGCTCGATGACCTGGGCAAGGAGTGGCGCAATTCCTCCCGGCTGCCCCAGTCCACCTTCGACATGATTCTGCGCAGCCGCGTACAGGACGGCCGTCCGACCCTGGTCACCACCAACTGCACGCTCCAGGAGCTGGAGACGGGTTATGGTGCGGCGGTCCTGAGCCTGCTCTCCGAGTGCAGCATCGTCCTATCCTTCTCGGGAGAGGACTTCCGGCCACAGGCATCGCGGCGGACCATCGACGAGATCAGCCTCGGGGAGACCCGCCCTCTTGTCTAACGACCTGGAACACCAGCTGATCACGATTCTCGTGGAGGACGTCGACGAGATCGCCAACGCCCTGAAATCCGGGGTGCGCAGCCAGGTCTTCGAAGACTCCCCGTGCCGGGCTGTCTTCGACCTGATCGTCGGCTACTGGCAGGCCAACGGGACCGCCCCCACCCGCTACGTCGTCGACACCGAGCTGCCCGGGTTCCCCTGGGCCGAGGACGTCGACGTCGCCCCTTCCTGGCTGGCCGAGCAGCTGCGCAAGCGGTATGCCGTCAACCAGGGGCAGGCCCTGATCATGGAGGCGGTCCCCGGCCTGGCCGAGGACCCCTACGGGGCCCTGAGGACCCTCTACAACGGGGCCTACGCCGTCACCGAGACCATCACCCCGGGGCGGGTGCGTTCGGACATGAGCGATGTCGCTAGCCGCCGGGAACGCTACATCACCCGCACCGAGCGAACCGGCGGTGTGGGTCTGCCGCTGGGTATCCCCCAGCTCGACGAGCACACCGGCGGCACCATGCCCGGGGAGCTGGTCGTTGTCGGCGGCCACCCAGCCGGGGGCAAGAGCTTCTTCCTCGTCAACGCCGCCGTCGCCTTGCGCCGGGCCGGGTTCACCCCGATCCTGTTCACCCTGGAGATGTCCATCGCCGAGATGGAGGACCGGGTCGACGCTCTGTGGTCGGGGGTCAGCTACAACCGGCTGTCCCGGTCCAAGCTGACCGACGAGGAGCTGCTGCGCTACCGCGACGGGCAGGATCAGCTTGCCGAGATGGGCGGGATCCACATCGAGTCCCCCGAGATCGGGGACCGGACCGCCGGTGCCCTGATCACCCGGGCCCGGCAGGTGCGGGCCGACATGGCCCTCATCGACCAGCTCTCGCACATGGAGGCCGGGCACTCCACCAAGGACCTCAAGGAGCACCACGGCAGCATCATGAAGCAGCTGAGCATCGAGATCTCCCGGCACGGTCAGGAGATCGCCTGCGTGCTTGCCGCCCAGCTGCGCCGCCCCGACAACAACCAGCGCGGGGGCGGCCCGGATGCGGCCACCATCGAGATGCACCACTTCGCGAATGCGGCCGAGATCGAGCGGGAGGTCGACCTGGCCATCGGCCTGGCCTGTACCGGCGAGGAGCGCCGCCAGGGGACCAAGCGACTGCACATCCTCAAGGGCCGACGGTTCAACACCAAGAGCTGGATGCTGAGGTGGGCGCTCACTGACGAGAGCCGGATCGAAGTCATGAGCGAGCTGTGAAGGCCGAGGAGTGGTGAAGACAACCGACATCGCCGGGCTCATGGAGAAGCACCGGTACCGGGAGTACCTCAACCGGCTCGACGCCCGGGAGGTCCTCGCCCGATATGGGGCCGAGAATGTCCGGGAGGCTCCGGGGTCGGATGGCACCACAGAACTCATCCACTCCTGTCTCCTCGACCGGGTGAGCCCCCACCACAGCAATGCCGATCGCAACCCGAGCGCCTGCGTCAACGTCGAGCGGCGCACGTTCGTGTGCTATTCGAGTGGGTACGGGTGCGATCTCCTGCACCTGATCGCCCTCCTGGAGGGCAAGGAGGTCGTCCTCGACGCCCTGCCGGTCATCAGCTCCCTGATGGTCCCCTCCGTCCGTCCCGCCGACGAATTGCTCCGCCAGATCGAGAAGTTCTTCGCCGAACCGGCCACCGCCACCCTGGAGTTGCCGACCTACCACGAGCGGGTGCTGCAGCCCTGGGGTCAGTACCACCCCTACCTCGCCACCCGGGGTATCACCGGGCACGGTGCCGAGGTACTGAGGCTGGGGTGGGACCCTCAGGAGAACCGCATCGTCTTCCCGCACTTCTGGAACGACAAGCTCGTCGGCTGGCAGAAGCGCGCCATCCCCGCCACCCCGGACTGGCCGGGCACCGTCCCGGACTACCCCAAGTTCCGTAGCAGTATCGGGTTCCCGAAGTCGGAGACCCTGTACAACTACGACACCGCCCGGCGGTTTCGCAACGTCATCGTGGTGGAGTCCCCGATGAGCGTGGCCCGGGCCCGGAGTCTGGGGGTCGACAACGCCGTTGCCACTTTCGGGGCTAAAACTTCGGACCTCCAGCTGGCCCATCTCCGGGAGTTCGGCACCGTCTGGGTGTGGTTCGACGCCGACAGCGCCGGGTATGCCGGGGAGCGCAAGGTCGTCTCTGGGCTGTACCGGCACTGTGAGGTCAAGGTGGTCACCCCCGACATCGCCCGGGACCTCGGGGACAGCCGAGACGCCGATGAGATCTTCGCCAAGCTGGAGGCTGCCGTCCCTGCCGCCCTCCGCGTTCCTGAATACGGAGAAGGGAGACGCCATGGCCGAGTCCACCCAGAAGGTTCTGCCCTCCGGCGAGATCGTCCGGGTCGATCCGCCATCGGATGACTTCCCGCAGGGGCGGGAGGTCCTGGTGTCCGCACCCGACGCCGTCGCCGACCGTCTGCCCTCCCTGGCCGCCGATGCCAGCACGGGTTATGCCGCCCTGAGGGCTGCCCAGCAGGAGCGCTTGCGCAAGGCAAGGGCCGCCCAGAAGGGGACTCCGCCCGAGAAGAGGTTTTTGTAGGTTCTTGATCCCTTTTGTCCCTGCGCTGTGGTAGGGTTCGGAGTAGGCCATGATGAAGAGCACCACCGGCCGACGATGACATCCACTTCACAGAAAAGATCAAGACATTGACTGGATTCTCGACCGGCTTCGCCGCCATGAAGAAGATGGTGGACGACGCCAAGTCCCGCAACAGTGACTTCTCCGGCCCCCGGCTGACCTACTTCAACTGGAAGAACGGCGACCGCAAGATCGTCCGCTTCCTCACCAACGAGATCATCTCGGCGAACGTCTACTCCTTCGTCATCACCAACGACGGCAAGTCCCAGAGCTTCCTGGTGAAGCCCGGCGAGGACTACGTCCAGAAGTACATGAGCAGCACTCCCGGCGGCCCCGGCTGGCAGATCAACTACGGCACCAAGCAACCCGAGCCCGCCAGGCCCAAGGAGCAGGGGATCGGCCTGGCCGTGCTGCGCGACCTCGTTCCCCGGGCCGGAGGCGGATTCGACGTGGTGGACGTCACCGCCCCCACCGAGTTCAAGGGCCAGACCTTCCAGGCCCGGACCTTCGGCATCATCCAGCAGAGCCCCAAGAACTTCTGGGGGTCCCTGCAGGGTTACCACGACATCTACGGCACCATCACCGATCGCGACTACCTCATCGTGCGCGAGGGCGGCGATAAGGACACCCGCTACATCATCACCCCACTGGACGCCATCGAGGAGCTGAAGGATCCGGCCGCGCTGCAGGCCGCCTACGGCTATGGCCACCCCACCGACACCGAGGACCCCGACCGGTTCATGTACTGCCCGCAGACACTCAACGAGTGGGCGGAGTGGTTCTCCAGCGAGGAGCGCGCCCGTAGTCTGCTGCTCCCCGGTGCTCCGGCCCCGGCGGCGACCGCACCGGTATCCGCACCCTCTTCGGTCCCCCAGTTCGCCCCCACGGCGGTGGCACCGGTGATCACGGCCCCCGTCGCGCCTCAGGCTGCCACATCGGGTCTCGGGGAGTTCCATCCGGCCACCACCCATAACCCCGCCGACGAGGCCCAGGCCGCCCCGCCGGTGGTGGCCCCCTCGACGCAGACGGACTTTTCGTCCATCCGTGAGACGCTGCTGGCTCCTCGCCAGTGAGCAAGCAGGTCAATCTCCATCAGCACCTGGAGTTTTCCTTTCTGGATGGAGCGGCCCGGCCTGAAGAGGTTGCCTCCCGGGCCAATGAGCTGGGGCAGCGTGCGGTGGCGATCACCGACCAATGGAGACCTGTTGTGGGGTACGAGGGCTTCTATGAGGTATCTACTTCGGGGGGTGTTCGCTCTTTGGAGCGGGTTGTTAGTCATGGTGGTCGGTTAGTTCGTCGTAATAGTGCTCTATTGACCCCAAACCTTAGCAGGGGGAGACGGTGTACGAAGGGGCATTTAAGGGTTTACCTATCTCGTGACGGCAAGACTAATGGCTTTTATGTTCATCGATTGGTGCTAGAGGCATTTGTTAGTCTTGCCCCCCCGGGGGCAAAGGGCCTTCATCGTGATGATGATCCATATAACAATTCTGTTGGCAACCTGTATTGGGGGTCTGATCAGGAGAATGCCATAGATATTATTGCGAATGGAAATAATCCTAATGTAAATAAGACTGAGTGCAAGAGGGGGCACGCACTTCATCCACCCAATCTATCTACGGCCCACCTAGTCCACGGTCGTCGTTCCTGTGTGGCATGCAGCTATGCGAGGGAGCGTGCCCGGAAGAATGGCCGCCCGGGAGACGAGGCTTATATACAGGAGGTTTCTGACCAAAAGTATGCGCTAGTTCTAGGGGGTGCCAGGTGAGCAAGCAGGTTGGCCTTCATGTCCACAGCGAATTGAGTACTCTGGACGGGTTTTCCAAGGTCTCCGATATCCCCAAGCGTGCCCGTGAGCTGGGGCAGCAAGCTGTCGGCCTGACAGACCACGGAGAGTGTGCTGGTCACGTCAAGTTTCAGAAGGCATGCCGGGAAGAGGGAATCAAGCCGCTGTTCGGGATGGAGGGCTACCACCACCCCGACATCGCGGCGGCCATGGCGGCCAAGGTCTACCCCAAGGACAACTCCCACATCTGTCTGATTGCCCAGGACCAGAGGGGGCTGAGCAATCTGTGGGCATTGTCCTCGGTGGCCTACGACAGCAAGCACTTCTACCACCGGCCGATGGCCGATCCGGCGTTGTTGCGGCAGTACGCCGAGGGGTTGTACGCAAGCGACGGGTGCGCCATGACCGGGCTGGGGGCCGCCGTGCGCGCCGGGGACGAGGCGGCGGCCCGGCAGTACATGGGGTCCCTGCTCGACATCTTCGGCGACCGGTTCTACGTCGAGCTACACACCTGGCAGTTCGTCAACCCGAGTAGTGATGACAGGGTCAACTTCTTCGATGTCGAGATGAGTACCGCTGCCGTCAATGCACAGATGACCGAGTTGAACCAGGCCAAGCTGAGTCTGGCCGACGAGTTCGGCATTCCCTTCGTCGTCGTCAACGACTGCCACCACTCCTGGCCGGAGGATTGGCAGAAGAAGGACATGGCCAACCGGATCAACAAAGACAAGGGAGACCAACTCAGCGACGGTCAGAAGGCCGATCACCACATGGGCGATGACGAGCTGTACTTCTGGATGGAGCGCCACGGGATCGGTCGGGCTACTGTGGCTCAGGCCATCGACACCGCCTGGGATATCGCCGAGTCCTGTACCGCCGAGATCACGCCGATGCTCACCTTGCCCACCTTCACTCAGGGGGAGCAGGAAGACATCGCCGCCCTTATCGACAAGGTCGAGGTCGGATTCAAGCGCAGGGTCATCGATGGCGGCCTGGACGCTGAGCGCTACTTCCGCCGTATGGAGTCGGAACTGTCGCTGATCTGCGAGCGGCGCTTCGCCGGGTACTTCCTCACGGTGGCGGACTACGTCCGCGCGGCTAAGGATGGCAGCTGGAGCCAGTACGTTCATGGCCATCCCGCACCGATGCGTGTAGGTCCAGGACGGGGATCGGCAGGGGGGTGCTTGGTCTCCTGGCTGCTCGGCATCACCAACCTCGATCCCATCAAATACGATCTCCTCTTCGAGCGATTCCTGAATCCCGATCGCGCTGGATACCCGGACGTGGACGTGGACTTCCCCCAGTCCAGACTGCGCGGGATGTACCACTACCTCCAGGCACGCCACGGTGAGGATCACGTTTGCGGAATGAGCACGGTCGGCCGCAATGGGGCCAAGGGGATGCTCAAGGATATCGGCCGGGCCATGAAGGTGCCCTATCCCGAGCTGGAGCAGATGACCAAGATCATCGAGCAGGGCATGGCCATCGTCGCCGAGGAGCGGGAGAATGCCGACGAAGAGACCGGCGAGGATGACCTGGGATGGGATGAGATCTTGGCCACCAAGGGTGGCGACCTCATCCCCTGGGTTCAGAAGTACCCCGAACTGTTCGAGCGGATCGGGGAGATGTCCGGAGTGGCCCGCAACTACGGAAAGCATCCGTCGGGGATCCTCATTAACGACAAGCCTCTTCTGGGCCTGATTCCTCTGCGAACCCGCCACCACCGCACCCCCGACGAGGTCGTTACCACCCAATGGGACATGGGGGACATCGAGGAGATGGGCGGGGTCAAGTTCGACCTCCTCGGACTGCGCCATCTCGACACTCTCGACCAGGCCGCCAAGCTCGTCGAGGCGTCCCACGACACCACCGTGGACTTCGAGTCCTTCAGCGATGCAGACTTCTCCAACCCTGACATATGGGACCCCATCGGGCACGGGCATACCACCGGACTGTTTCAGATCGAGACGCCTGGAAGCACTCGGGTGGCGATGGAACTCAAGCCTCGTAGCCTCCTTGACATCGCTGCGCTTATCTCCATCGTGCGGCCCGGCGTAAAGGATGCCGGGGAGACCGAGCGCTTCCTGCGCCGCCGGGCCGGTGCCGAACCCGTGACTTATGACCATCCCCTGATGGAGCCGATCACCTCTGGCACCAACGGCATTCTGGTGTATCAGGAGCAGATGATCAGGGCAGCTCAGGAGTTGGCCGGGTTCACCCCCGGAGAGGCTGATGATCTCCGCAAGGTGACGGCCAAGAAGCTGGCCGACAAGATCGGTGCCTTCGAGGAGAAGTTCCGGCAGGGATGCCTGACCAATCCCGCCTTCATGGATCCCCTCGGGGGCGACCAGAAGCTCGCCGACCGGATCATCGCCAAGATCTGGGCCTCAATCAACGCTTCGGCTAGGTATTCGTTCAACAAGTGCGCGTCCAGAAACACTCTAGTCCGCCTGGTGGCGTCCGGTCCTTACGGTGGTGGTGAGATGACCATCGGTGATATGTACCGTCGTCTCACCGACGATTCGCGGCTAGAGGGCCAGCCTTGTTGGTATGGGTGTCCGCATACCGGTTACAAGGGGAAGTGCCAAACCTGCCGGGTGTGGCGGCAGAAGTTCCGCGACCCCCGTCGAGGCCTACGTGCGTGGTCTCTGGGCGATGACAACCGCTTGCACCCCAATCGCATTGTGGACGTCCACCACAACGGTGTGCGGCCGGTGTGGCGTGTGGTGCTTGCTGATGGCAACTCCATCACCACCACGGACAACCACCGTCACTGGACCCCCATGGGCTGGCGCGAGGTTCGGCAACTAGTCGTCGGTGACGTGTTGTTGGTGTGCGGGGGGTATGAGTCCCAGCAGTGGGAGCCCGAGAAGATCCGCACGACCGTGGGAGAGCGACAGAAGAAGGCTGTCGCTGTCGGTGCTTCCTATGGTCCGGGCAACTTCATTGACGGTGGCTACAGCGACCTTATGTCTTGGACCCAGGGCCAAGAGTGGGTCTGCAGCGAGCCCGGATGTACACGCACCAAGGCGGCCGGTGACCGGATTGAGCGTGCGCACCTGGACGGCAATCGTCGCAACAATGAACCCTCAAATCTGGCGATGAAGTGTGCTTCTCACCACAAGCAGCACGACTATCGCGTCAATGGCCGACGTCGTCGCGGCGACAAGGGTTATCCCATCGTTCCCACCGCCATTACTTCTATCGAGTACGTCGGCGAGGAGGAGGTCTACGACCTGGAGATGGCCGACCCGTATCACAGCTGGGTGGGTGACAATATAGTCACCCACAACAGTCACGCCATGGGGTACGGGATGGTGTCGGAGTGGGAGGCCTGGTTGTCGGCTCACTATCCGGCCGAATACCTGACCACTCTCATGTCCACCGACGACAAGGGCGTCACGAGGTATGTACGCGATGCCCGCCGTCGAGGTATTGACATCCTGCCACCAGACATCAACGAGAGCGAGCTGGGATTCATCATCGGGGCCCAGGGGATTCGGTATGGTCTGACCGCCCTGCGGGGTGTGGCCGAGAAGTCTGCTTCGGGCATCATCCGTCGGCGGCCCTACGTCTCCTTCGAGGACTTCTTGAATCGGGGCTCCTCCAACAAGACGGTGGT
>ERZ724514.1310-NODE-1310-length-11051-cov-3.757275_pt1 | contig 11051 bp, 7 predicted proteins | sample MGYA00376047_ERZ724514 | MGnify/ENA primary metagenome ERZ724514 (study PRJEB28724, sample SAMN07190883) | activated sludge metagenome | isolation source: activated sludge of sewage treatment plant in Hong Hong | place: Hong Kong | collected 2016-03-17 ...
CGAGTAGTCGACTTCGAGGTCCCTGGCCTCCACGGTGAGGACTGACTCGGAGTTGGTCCGGGTGAGCTGCCCGAGCCGATCGGACAAATGCGGTAGCGCGCCTTCCGACTTCATGGTGTGCAGAATCCGCTGAGTGCCCAGCGTGCCGGCCGCGAAGATCACGTGGTCGGCGGTCACCTCGGAGCGCTTGGGAACGCCAGCGCCCGGACCGGACGCACGCATCGCCACGCGATAGCCGCCCTCGGGCAGCGGGGTGACGGACTTGACGGTCGTCAACGGCCGGATCTGCGCACCGAGGTTCTCAGCCAGGTGCAGGTAGTTCTTGGGCAGCGTGTTCTTGGCTCCGACTCGACACCCCGTCATGCAGGCGCCGCAGTCGGTGCAGGTGGTGCGGGCCGGTCCGGCGCCGCCGAAGAACGGGTCGGGCACGTCCACGCCGGGCTGCTCCCCGAACAGCACTCCGACCTGGGTGCGGTGGAACGTGTCGGCCACACCCATGTCACGGGCCACGTCCAGCATGATCCGGTCGGCCGGGGTCTCCACCGGGTTCTCGACCACGCCCAACATCCGCTTGGCCATGGCGTAGTGGGGTGCGAGTTCGTCGCGCCACTTGGTGATGTGGCGCCACTGCTGGTCCTCTTAGAAGTCGTCCAACGGCTCGTACAGGGTGTTCCCGTACACCAGCGAGCCACCGCCCACGCCGGCACCGGAGAGGACCAACACATCGTTGAGCAGGTACATGCGCTGGATGCCGAACAGACCCGCCGCCGGCGCCCACAGGAACTTGGGCAGACGCCACGACGTCTTGGGTAGTTCCTCATCGGTGAAGCGCCGGCCGGACTCGACCACGAGCACCCGGTAGCCTTTCTCGCTCAATCGCAGGGCGGCCACCGATCCGCCGAATCCGGATCCGACGATGACCGCGTCCCAGTGCTCCGTGTTGTTCATGCCCGTCTACCTCTCATTGGTGATCCACCTGTATAGCGAACGCTAGATATGGTCAATCACTGTGCGCGAAATCGTCCGGCCGGCCGATCGGTGAGCATTCCGGGCATCGGTGAGCATGCAGGGCGGGGTTTGAACGTCCGGGACGCTAACCGATGCCCGGAATGCTCACGGATTGCGATTCAGGCCAGGCATTGGACCCACTGTGCCCCGAGCTAGGTGGCAGCTCCGACGACAGCGCGGTTACGCATCAACAACCCCAGCAGATCCTCCGGCGGACCCACCACGTACGCCTGGTCGCCGGCCTGCAGCATGGTCTCGCTGCGAGGCAGGTGCTCCAGCCCATCCTCCCGGGTCAGCGCGATCACCCGAGCCCGGATCGGCAGGTCCAGCATCGACACCCCAGCCAGCCCGCCTTCAGCGCGAACAGTCAACCTGCCGGCGATGAACGGCTCCTGGTCCACCGCGAACGTGGCGATCACCTCAAGGCCCAGCGCTGCGGCCACGAACCACGGCGCAGCTACGGCCGACACGCTGCGCACGTGGTGGAAGTTCAGCCGCTGCTCCAGCATCGCGCCCAGCCGCCGGTCGAACACCCGCATGACTACGGGGACGTTGGGCGCCCGGGCGCCGAGTGTGTCCCGGATGGCAAGGCCGGTCTCGATGTTGGCGTACTCGTCGGAGGTCAGCACCGTCACCGCCCGCGCCGCCGCCAGGTTCGCCGCGACAAGGGTCTCGCCCTGAGTGGCGTCCTGGGTGATCACCGGCACCCCCAAGGCCCGCGCCCGGCCGATGTGACGGTTCGTCGGATCTCGCTCGACCACCACCACGTGTTGACCCATCGCGACCAACTGCTCCAGAACGGCCAGCCCCAGCGAGCCGAGACCGACCGCGATGATGTGGTCGCGCATACCGGTCACCCGGGTCAGACCGAACGTCACAGCGATGCGCCGGCTGACCAGGTATTCGGTCACCAACGCATACAGCACTGCCAGCAGGATCGTCGTAAGAATCATCACCACGATCGTGGCGATCCGCAGATAGGCCGGCTGGCCGTCCAGCGCGAAGTCCCCGTAGCCGATGGTGGCCAGCGTCTCGACGGCGAAGTAGATCGCATCCAGCAGGTCCATCTGATCGGTCGCGGTATTGACGTAGCCGACCGCGAGCAGCCCGGCGAACAACACACCCAGCAGCACCAGAGCGACGATGGTCCACTTGAGCCCCCGGTTGGCCCCGTACACCAGATCCGCGACAAGGGTGGGCAGCGGATTCCGGCGTTGCCGGGGCGGTTTGGCAGGTGTCCCCAGCGGTTCTCCGGGAGCGCCCTGGAACTGCAGCAGTTCCCGCTCCTCCCCCACCAGAGCCACCAGGTCGCCGGCCTGCACTTCATCGTCCCTGCTCGGGCACACCGACTGGGTGCCATCGGTGCGGATGACCAGGATCGGGGCCAGATCACCGAAGAGATCCTGTAGCCGGCCGGACGCCGTCACCTCGATCTCGCGGACCACGAACGGTTCGGCGCCGATGGTCATCCGGTGCAACCGCTCGTCCAGAACGGACTCGACGAAGGTTGGGGCAGCGAGTTCCGCCGGGTTGACGACCAGCCCGGGATTGATCGCCGAACTGACCGCACGGCCCACGGCGGCGTTCGACTGGCGCACGATCACCCGCTTGTCGGGAGCGAGTTCCTGGATCAGTAGCGCTGACTCCAGGCACCGCAGATCGTCGTCCTCGACGCAGACCACCGCCAGCGCCCCCGCCAGGCCCGCGGCATACAGGCTCTCGGGGTTGCGCGGACTCTCCAGGATCAGCGGCACACCGGCGCTGCGCAGGGCGCGCATGTGGCGGTCCTCGGCCATGGTTCCCACGGAGATGACCTGAATGCCCGCGGAGTGCAACAACTCGGCGACGCGAACCCCGAGCCCCTGCATCCCGCAGACGATGACGTGTCCGGTCCAGTGCCGGAGATCATGGCGCTCCATTGCGCTTCGCAGGTTACCGATCTTTGGGCGAGGCACGCGGGATGAACGGGACCGGGCTCACGTTCCGGCCGAGATCATCCGATGAGCACATCAGGAGGACGCACATGGCCAATCGCCTCGGGGACATCCTGGTGTCGTGGGGAGTCATCACACCCCATGACCTTGCGCACGTCCTGCGCGTGCAGTCCCAAGAAGACCCGCGTCAACGCCGGCGGCTGGGCCGGATCCTGCTCGACGAGCAACGCGTCACCGAGATCACCCTGGCGGCCGCCCTGGCGCACGCCTATGGATTGCGGTCGCTGGATCTGTCGGTCCACGAGGTGCAGCCGGAGATCGCCCGCACCCTTCCTCATCAAATCGCCCAGCGGGCCTTGGTGTTGCCCGTGGACCGGACCGAGACATCCGTGACACTGGCCGCCGCCGACCCGGTCGACGTGCTGGGGCTGGACGACGTGCGCATGTACTTGCGGCAGTCTCTAGGCGACCTGTCGATCGAAGTCGTCGTGTCCCCCGAAAGTCAACTGCGCCGCAAACTGGCCGCGGTCTGGAACGAAGCACACGCGGTCGATGCCCTCAACGAGATGAATCATCAAAGCGTCAAGGGCGCTTCCGATGGCCATGAGGGAGCAGTCACCGCTGTACAGCAGATCCTCAACGCTGCCTTGCGACTGCACGCGACCGACGTCCACATAGAACCCCTTCCGGACGAGGTCCGAGTGCGGATGCGGGTGGACGGCGCGCTGCGCACGGTGATGTCGCTGCCGCCGGCGGGCCTGGCACCCTTGACCTCGCGGATCAAGATCATGGCCAGTCTGGACATCGCCCAGCGACGGATCCCCCAGGACGGTCGCGCGCAGGTAACAGTGAACGGCCTAGTGCACAACCTGCGCATCTCGACCCTGCCTTCCCTGCGAGGCGAGACAGTCGTCATCCGGCTGCTCAACGACATCGCGGAACTGCCCGAATTGCGCTCGCTGGGCATCCCGGAACGCATGGTTCCGGTGGTGCACGCGACGTTGCGCGCCTCCCAGGGCCTTCTGCTCATCACCGGACCTACCGGTTCCGGGAAGACGACGACCCTGTACTCGGCGATCAACGAAGTGGTGACCGGCGAGCGCAACCTCATCACCGTCGAGGACCCGGTCGAGATCGAACTGCCCGGGGTCACCCAGGTGCAGATCGACGAGAAGTCCGGGATGACGTTCGAGGCTGGCCTGCGAGCAATGATGCGGCAGGACCCCGACATCATCATGGTCGGCGAGATCCGGGATCAGCAGACCGCGTCGCTGGCCATCCGGGCGGCGCTGACCGGTCACCTCGTCCTTGCCACCGTGCACACCAATGACGCGGCCAGTGCCGTCACCCGGTTGGCCGACATGGGCGTCCCGCGGTATCTCATCGCCTCGTCGTTGAGTCTGGTCCTCGCCCAACGCCTGGTCCGGCGGCCCTGCGTGCACTGCCTTGAGCCCGATCGGCCGACCGGCGAGGTGCTGGAACGGTTGCGGCTAGATCCTGCCCGAGCCACCAAACTGGTGCGCGGTCGCGGATGCGAACGGTGCGACGGCCGTGGCTATCGGGGCCGGATCGGCGTCTTCGAGGTGCTGCCGGTCACCCGGGCAGTGCAGGAGGTGCTGCTCAAGAGCGGCGACGAGGGGCAACTCACGAAGGCGGCCGAAGCGACCGGCTGGCAGTCACTGCTAGATGCGGGAGTCCATCTGGCCTGTGAGGGTCGCACGACGTTGAGCGAGGTCCTGCGCGCGATCCCGCCCGCGTGATGGTCAAGGTCGGGCGGCAACGGCTGGTCTGGCGGCGGGTCGCAATCCGTTAGCACGCTGGGCATCGGTGAGCATGCCGGACGCGGAAACCCCGTCCGTGCCGCTAACGGATGCCCGGAATGCTCACCGATCGGCTGCGCGGCGCCCGACGAAACCGCACTAGTGCTGTTCGTTCGTAGCGGCAGGCCGGCCCCCGATGTGATGACGCAACACCCGGGCCTGATCAATCGGTGGTTCCTTCACAGATCCGCGACGATGAGCGGGCGCAGGCTGCCGGTCGTCAGCCCAGTCCCCAGCTGCCCGAACGGGTTGGCTCCCCAGCAGTAGGTGTCACCGCCGGTCACGGCGCAGGAGTGGTACCCGCCAGTCGCGATCGACGACACGCCACTTGCAATAGCGGGCCGGGTCGGGCTCGAGTGGTCCACCTCAGTGCCGTCGCCGAGCCGGCCGCTGTTATTGCGGCCCCAGCAGCGCATCGTCCCGTTGTCCAGCTGAGCGCACGTGTGATACGCGCCGGCCGAGACCGCGTCCACGCCACTCAGCACGTTCGCGGGAGTGGTGTGGCTGTTCCTAGTGCCGTCGCCTATCTGGCCGTAGTCGTTGCCTCCCCAACAGGCGAGGGTGGCGTCTGTCAGCACTGCGCAGGAGTGCGAGACCCCGGCGGCCGCCTGCGACACCGCGCGACCGCCCAGGTTGACGGTGACCGGGGTGGCAGTATCGGTCGAACCGCTGCCCAGCTGCCCGTCGGAATCCTCCCCGAAACACCGCAATGTCGTATTCACGACCACGGCACAGGTATGGGCCCAGCCAGCGGCGACCGACGTCACGTTGGTGAGGATTGCGGTCCCACGCGGACTGAGGATCGGCTCCCCAATGCGAACCCCGGACTGGCCCGAATCCGCAGCACCCCAGCACCGCAGCGCACCGGAGTCGGCGACCGCGCAGGTGTGCTCGCCACCGGCCACGACACTGCTGGAGGCGGGCAGGTTGACCAGCACCGGGCGGATCGCGTCGTCCGTGCTGCCGTCACCGACCTCGCCGGAATCGTTGGCGCCCCAGCACCACACGTCCCCATCGCTTTGCAGTGCGCAGGTGTGATCGCCGCCCGCGCTCACCTCGACGACATCGTCGAGCGCGACTTCTCGCGGCACGTCGGAATCACTCGTGGTCCCATCCCCCAGTTGCCCACGGGAGTTCGCGCCCCAGCACAGGACGTGGCCGGTGCCACGCAGATCATCGGGCACCAGAGCGCAGGTGTGATCGGTGCCCGCGGTGACCTGCGAGGCACGGCCGGTCGTGTGCACGGTGACGCTGGCCGGTGGACTCGCGTTGCCGGCGGTGTCGACCATGAACACGCTGTAGGTGTAGGTCGTGTACTGGCGCAATCCACCGTCCACCACACTCTGGGCCGAACCGTCGACAGGCACCACTCGCCCGTCATCCAGCCCGGTCGAGGCGGCGGAACCGGTCTTGCGCCGGATGGCCACCCCTTGCAAATCCGGTGCCTGACTGTTGACCCAATGCAGCGAGATGCTGGACGTCGTGCGGCCACTGACCGTCAGACCGGTGACCGGGCCGGGCGGGTAAACGTCGGTCTTGGGGTTCCACTGGTACTGCACCCGTAGCGTGGTGGCCTTGCGCTTGGGAACGCGCACCCGGATCGGCAGATTGGGCACGGCCGCGGTGCCACCGTCGACCACGATCGGAGTGGCCCAGACCCGGTACGTCCCTGGCTTGAGGTTGCGCAACGCCCCAGCACGCGGCAGCTTCTTGCGGTACTTCTTACCGGCAACAGTGATTTTCGCGGAACGTCCCTGCGGGACCCCCTCGGCGACCACTTTGAGCTTGCCGCGATCGGCCTTCAGTGGGAGCGCAGATGCTGGCGCGGTGGACAATACGGAGAAGGCAGCTGCCCCGGCCATTGCCGCGATCGCTGCCTTGGACATCGACTGCTGGATCCTCATGTGTAGGCCCACGGTACCTGCTGCATCGGCGACAACCCCGTTCAGCGCGGGGAATCGCCGCCGTTTCGACCCGATCGAGTGGTGAGTAAGTACCCCGCTCCAGCACCCGCGCCGGCCCACACCGCCACGGAGGTGAGGGTGTCGCTGTCGAGCAGCCGGCCGAGGCCGAACACGATGATTGCGCAGCCCACGGCCACGAGCAGGGACACAAGGATCGTTCTGGCCATGCGTTCGAGTCTGCACCACGCAAGCAGTGGGCGGGCACGGGCGTCAGCGAAGAGCGCACGATATGAGCCTCTGCCGGTCATAGCCGCGCGGTTGTCTGACTAGTCGGATCCTCGCAATCGGTTAGCACTCTGGGCATCCGTGAGCATTCCGGACGCCAAAAGCCCGCCCAGCGTGCTAACCGATGCCCGAAATGCTCACGGATCGCCCCTCCCGTGCAGCACCCGCGCCAGTCAGCCCGCGATGCTTTTGAACCCCCGCAGCCGCAGGCTGTTCAGCACTACGAACACCGACGAGAACGCCATCGCACCGCCGGCCACCATCGGGGTCAGCAGCCCGGCCATCGCCAGCGGAATGGCCGCGGAGTTGTAGGCGAACGCCCAGAACAGGTTCTGCTTGATCGTGCCCAGCGTGCGCCGGCTCAGCCGAATCGCGTCGACGATGCCTAGTGGCTCGCTGCGCACGAGCGTGATGTCGCTGGCGGCAATGGCCACGTCCGCCCCGGCACCCATCGCGATTCCCAGATCAGCCTGCACAAGCGCTGCGGAGTCGTTGACCCCGTCCCCGACCATCGCCACCGTCGCGCCGGACTCCTGCAACCGGCGCACGTGCGCGAGTTTGTCCAACGGCGTCACCTCGGCGATCACCTCGTCCACACCCACCTCGGCTGCCACCTGCTGGGCGGGCACCCGCGCGTCGCCGGTGAGCAACACCGTGCGCAGTCCAAGACCGCGCAGTTGCCGCACTGCCTCTGCACTGGTCGGGCGAACCGTGTCCGCCACCCTGATGCGTCCGGTGACCCGACCGTTCCAGGCGACGACGACGGAAGCCTCCTCGGACACCTCGTGACCCAGTTCTGCCAGCCAGGCGGGAGTTCCCGCAACCACCTCGACGCCGTCGACCCGGCCCCGCACTCCCCGACCGGGCACTGCCTCGAAGTCCTCGAGCTCTCCGCGTTCCGGTAGTGCCCTCGCAATCGCCCGTCCGACAGGATGCTCGCTGGCGCTTTCCAGCGTCCCGACCAGCCGGCCGAAGTCCGGCTCACTGCTGTCCACCTCGACCTCGATGCGGCCTTGGGTCAAGGTGCCCGTCTTGTCCAGGACGACGGTGTCGATCGTGCGTGTGCGTTCCAGCACTTCCGGGCCGGAGATCAGGATGCCCATCTGCGCCCCCTTGCCGGTGCCCACCAGGATGGCGGTCGGCGTGGCCAGCCCGAGGGCACACGGGCAGGCGATGATGAGCACCGCCACCGCCGCGGTGAAGGCCTGCGTCCAGGAGGCCCCGACTAGCAACCAGCCAGCGGCGGTCAGGACCGACAGGATCAACACCACCGGAACGAAGACACTGGAAACGCGGTCCGCAAGTCGTTGCACCGGCGCCTTACCGGTCTGGGCCCGTTCGACAGCGGCGGCGATCTGCGCCAGTTCAGTGTCTGCTCCCACGCGTACAGCCCGGGCGATCAGCCGTCCGGTCTGGTTCACCGCCGCACCGATGATCTCGTCACCGACGCCCACCTCGATGGGCACGGATTCGCCAGTGATCAAAGCGTTGTCCACGGCTGAGGCACCGGACACCACGACCGCATCGGTGGCCACCTTCTCACCGGGTCGCACCAGGAACTCGTCGCCGACGGCGAGTTCACCGATCGGCACCTGCACCTCCTGCCCGTCACGGATGACGGTTGCGTCTTTGGCGCCCATCTTGAGCAAGGCGGTGACAGCCTGCCCGGCACGGTCCTTGGCGCGGCTCTCGGCGTAACGGCCCGCGAGCAGGAAGGTCGTGACGGTGACCGCCACCTCGAAGTAGATGTGACCGCCGGTCAGGATGGCCACCAGCGACCAGACATAGGCGGCGATGACGCCGAGACTGACGAGCGTGTCCATGGTGGTGCCGCCGTGGCGCGCCGCGAGGAAGGCCGCGCGGTGGAAGGGCCAGGCCCCCCAGACCACAACCGGCGTGGCCAGCGCAGCGATCAGCCACATCTGGGTCATGGATTCCGGCATTGCCATCGACAGCACGATCACGGGCACCGCCAAGACGGCAGCGACGATCAGCCGGCGCAGCAACGTGGGGTCATTGTGATCGTGCTCACCCTGGTGTTCCGCCGCGCCGTAGCCAGCCTTCTCTACGGCCTGCACACAATCCTGCACGGTGATGTCGCCGGGCAACTCCACGTGTGCGGTGTGGGTTGCGAAGTTCACGGTCGCTTCCACCCCGGGCAACGCGTTCAGCTTCTTCTCGATCCGGGCCGCGCACGATGCGCAGGTCATGCCTTCCAGGTCCAAATCCACGGCACTCACAGCCGGGTCAACGGCACAACCCCCGGCGGGTATTCCCCTTACGCGTTACGGACGAACAACCCCAGCACCGCAGCCAACGACAGCACCGACCGGGGCTCGTAGGCAGTGCGCCACAGGCCGCCGTGGTTGGCCGCGTCGGCGAACAGGTCCATCGGGTTGTGCAGTCCCTGGTCGGGGTTGGCGGCCGAAGCCGGGTCCCGCAGATCACGTACAAGCAGCGCGGCCATAAGCGTGTTGGCCGTCGAGGGCGCGAAGACCTCGATCCCGAACTGCCCGGCTCCTGCGTAGGCCGCAGCAAGCGCCCGGTTCTTCACCACAGACCTGGTCCGTGTGGCAGGCGCGACGTTGAGAGATACGCGATGCCCCTCGGCGCGCGCGACGATCGCCCGCCAGCGTTGCAGACGCTTGGCCAGGGCGTAGTTCGGCCCCTGTTGCGGGACGATGCAGTCGGCGATACCAACCTCCCGTCCACTGTCATCGATGACGGTGTCCCGGTAGTTCGCCTCGAACATCCGCGCCAACTGCAGTGGTGCCTGCAGCACCCGCCGGGTCCGACGGTCGTTCCAGCGCATGCGGGCCATCGCCACTGCATCTTCCGGGACTGCGAAGACATCGGTGGGGGTGGCCAGGAACGCCAGCGACAGGTCGCTGCTGGTGCGGGCAAGCAGCGTCGTGACGGCGTCGATGGCCATGGAGACCTGGACGTGAGCGGCGCCGTCGGCGTATGCGTAGTTCCCCAGCGTCAGTGGCCCTTCGACCTCCCGCAGCCAGGCGAGCAGGGCGTCGGTCTGCCTGATCACGTCCATTCCGGCGACCTGTGCAACGCGGGTGTCCGGGGCCGTGTCGAGCTGCACACTGCCGCGCGGCACGGGGACGGCCAGCCGGCCCGCGGAGTCCTTCGCCGTGCCCATCACGCGTTCCCACAGTTCCGGGTTGGGCAGGTCGACCGCGTACACCGTGGCGCCCCAGTCGAGCAACTGGCGTAGCGGCCCCATTTCCGCGCCGGCCCCGATCACCGCGATCTGCAGGTCCCGCAGATCCAGCCATTCCGGATTGGCCATGACCGCCCGCACCGCGTCGGCGAAAGTGGGTTCGGTGATGCCGTGCGCCACCCACGAGTCCAACTGTTTGTGCAGGTCGCCCGCGGCCAGGCGCTTGCCGTGGTACGGCACGGAGAACTCGGTACGGCGCTCCTTGCGCCCGATCACCTCGAACGTGTCCATCCCCTCGTGAGCGCTCACCGTGAGTGCCGACACCAGCGGCCGGTCGCTGCCGTCTGCAGTCCAGACGAAGCGGTCGTGCAGCGAGTCCAGCCCGTCCCGGGAGACCGCCAGGGCGGCGTCCGCGTTCTTCGCCGCCGCCACGACGAGCTCCCGGATGGCTGACAGGTAGCCCTTGCGCCAGTCCCGGATCTGCTCGACCCGCCGCGCCGCCGCCGGATCCACTCCGCGCAAGGCGTCGGCGATGACGGCCCGGCCGGTGGCGGTCGTACTGCGAGCCCCGTCGTTGGCCGCGGGGAAGTTCACTCCGGTCGTCATGGAAGCGAATCTAGACGAGCCAGAGGCATCTGTGCCGCTGTTGGGCTGCTCCCATGATCATCGCCGCGGAACGACAACGGCGGGTCGTCCTCAACTCGGGGGCTCAGATTCCAGACCGTAGAACACCCGCTCCATCACCTGCCGTGCCCGACGGGTCAGCCGGCGGTAGTCCTCCAGCCAGTAGAGGTTTCCCGCGGCGTCGAACACCGGCTGCGCGTCGGCCATCGAACTGCCGATCGTTCGCAGCACCTCGGCGCTGGCGATCTCGCGCTCCAGGGCTTCGCGGGTTTCGTTGATCAGGCGCACGTTCTCGATCGCGATC
>ERZ724514.1314-NODE-1314-length-11028-cov-4.263465_pt1 | contig 11028 bp, 7 predicted proteins | sample MGYA00376047_ERZ724514 | MGnify/ENA primary metagenome ERZ724514 (study PRJEB28724, sample SAMN07190883) | activated sludge metagenome | isolation source: activated sludge of sewage treatment plant in Hong Hong | place: Hong Kong | collected 2016-03-17 ...
CGCTCAAGCTGTACTTTACCTTCGAGGCCGGGCAGGACCGCGTCGAAGAAGGCGTTTTGGAAGAGGGTCAGCACCAGTTCCCAGGTGCTCGCTTGGGGGTTTTCCACCGTTCCGGACAGGTCAGTTTTCGTGGCGACTTCATCCCGCGGGGTGTTTTTGAGAATTTCAGCTAACGCATTGATGGTCTTTTCGTACAGCTGGTTGAGCATCCCCTTATCCCGGTCCTGTTGCGGATCATAGGCCGTCACATCCTTAAACAGGGGCTTTAAGTATCCCTTGACGGTGCCGTTTTTGACGCTCACCTCGCTGAACAGCGAAAACAGGCCGGCCGCGGCATCCAGACCCCCGTAGGCGCGCAACAATTGATTGAGAGATTTCACCTGCGTTTTGACGATCTTCACAGAAAGGTCAAAGTCCGGGGATTCGACTTCCGGCCTGAACGCCCCGGTAATCTTGGTCGCGCCGGTCCCCATCAACATGCCCTTGAGTTGCACCCGCGCCGTGCCTTCGGAGAGCTGGTTGCTCCAGTTCTCAAGCTCCAGCTCCGTCCCGCTGATGAACAGGCGATAGGAAGGATTCGTCGCCTGGTTTACAAACCCGAACTCACTGCGTTCGACTTTCCCCTGGTCTATCCGAAGGAGGAGCGTCGGATGGTTGGCAGCTTTCGCCGCCGTCCGGCTCACCTGTTGTGCCGTACGTTGCTCGCGCTGTTTCGTCCGGGCTGCATGAACAAAGTCCGCCTTCACATCATGGAGGTTCAGCGAAGCGAGCCGCACTTCTTGCGCCGCAGGGGCAAATTCCACATGACCGCTAGTCGTCAATGAACCTTGGGTGAGGTGGATTTGGCGTTGAGCGGTGAGGGGGAGCAGGTCGGCCAGGTTGATGTCCTGCAGCGTGATGTCCACATCGACGCCCATCGACGGTTCGGCAAAAAAGTCCGCATGCCCATCGACTTTCATGTGGCCTCCACCGGCCACCATCGCTTCGACCTGCACCCGCGAGGGGTACTGTAACGGTTTCGACCTCACGTTTCGAATGTTCTCCGCCAGGACCTGAATGTTCGTCAGGCGTATGGGATTGGACGTCGCGTTCTCTCGATAGGTCACGTCGCCGTTCTTGATACTGAGTTCATTGATTTGTAGCGGGTAGACGGCGAAGAGGGCCTCCTGCCAACTTTTCTTTTGAGCCGGCGCGTCCTGTAGTTCTTGAGCCGCTTGGGGTCGGGTGAAGTGAATGAGAGGACGGGTAATGATGTGATCGCTGACCAGGCGGCCGGATAGCAGCCCCTGCCACTGGATGCTGGCATGCCATTCCGCGATGTGTGCGAGTGGTGGATCCGGATGGGCCTCCTGGATAACGGTTACGTTTTCCAAGTCCACAGACAGGCCAATAGGATGAAAGTCGAGCGTACCGATATGGAAGGTGTAGCCCGCGATACGGCCGTTCAACTGACGTTCGGCATAGACCCGCAAGGGTTCATCGACAAACCATAACCCTATTCCACCCAGGAGAATCACGGCCGCACAGGCAGCCATGACCCAGCGCCACATGCCGCGATGGTGTTTCTTGACAGACGATGCGGCATGCAGACTCTCACCCGTGTAGGTCGTCTGTCGGCTATCGATCCGAATGCTCATAACCGTCTGACCCGCTGAATAACGACACCTACCTCAAGAAACCCCCGACCTGTCGGCGGAATAACACGACATGGACATTGCGCTCGGATCGTAGTGCCGCTTTGCCTGCTCGGCTACTGGGAAGGCCCCTGGTTTCGAGAAGGCGTGCAGCCGAGAATCGGCCCTTTTCGGCTCTAGGGTAATGCCGAGTTATGCGCGGCAGACGGAGCGTGACAGTGTAACTGCGGACGTAAGCAGGTGAGGATCGCTCTACTTCTCGTCAGCCGAATTGAAGCGTCAGGTCCTTACGATTGGCATCTCGCTAGACCCTGCCATTACGAACGATCATTTCACGTCGAGAGGGGCCCGCAAGATGGCACACACATGGAAGACGCTGCTGCAACCGCAATCCTTGTGGAAACTGCTTCAGGAAGCTTTCACGGCCTGGAGTGATGACAAGATTCCGCGGCACGGGGCCGCGTTGGCCTACTATACCGTGTTGTCGCTGGTGCCTCTCCTGATCGTGATGATCTCCCTCATCGGACTGATCTTCGGGCGGGAAGCGGCGCAGAAACACATTTTGGATCAAACCACCAATCTGATGGGGCCGCAAAGCGGGGACGCGGTCAAGCAAATGATCGAGCATGCCACGCAGCCCACCACGGGAACGATCGCCATGCTGATCGGCGTAGCCACGCTGCTGTTGGGCGCGTCAGGCGTATTCGCGCAACTCCAGGACTCGCTGAATACGATCTGGAGAGTAGAGCCGAAAGAGGGGCGCGGCTTGTGGGGACTCATTCGCGATCGATTTATCTCGATCAGCGCGGTGCTGGGTACAGGGTTCCTGCTGCTCGTGTCTCTGGTTCTCAGTGCGGCATTGGCGGCCTTCGGGAAATGGTATAGCGGGTGGCTTCCGGCGCCCGAGGTGGTGCTCCAACTCTTGGAAATCGTGATTTCGTTGCTGGTGATTGCGGGACTCTTTGCCTTGATGTTCAAGGTGCTTCCCGATGCCCGCATCGCGTGGAATGATGTGTGGGTAGGAGCCCTGTTGACGGCGTTCCTGTTTACGATCGGTAAATTCGCCATTGGCCTGTATCTGGGAAAAAGCGATGTGGGGTCCGCCTATGGGTCGGCCGGATCACTCGTCATCATGTTGGTCTGGGTGTACTACTCCGCGCAGATCGTCCTGTTCGGGGCAGAATTCACGCAGGTCTATGCCAATGAGCTCGGGAGCCGGATCGTCCCGACGGAGAATGCCGTCCCGGCCGATGAGCCAAGGGCCGGACGCATGCGCCCAGCACCGACACAGCCAAGATTGCAGGCGGCATCCGGTCGGCAAGCACAGGCTGCCTCAGCTCAGCGTCAGCCTGCAGAGCGCCTCCCTTGGTGGGGAACAGTCCTGCTGTTATGGGTGGCAGTAACCCGCTTCCCACGGCGTTCGGAATGAACAATGAACAGGGACCGAGATGGAATGGAGGAGCGGCCAGAACCGCGTGAACGATTGAGGTGAACGGTTGAGAGGGCAGGCATCAAACGACGATATGAAGAGAGGAACAACACGTATGGCTGGAAAGCAGGATATGAAGACGAATCAGGGGCATGGTGGAGAAACGCATCAGCAGGCAGGGGGACCCAAAGAGCCGGTGTTGACGACCGACCAGGGCATTCCCATTTCCGACAATCAAAACAGCCTCAAGAGCGGTGCGCGAGGCCCCACGCTGCTGGAAGATTTCGTGCTGCGGGAAAAAATCTTCCATTTCGATCATGAGCGGATACCGGAGCGCATTGTGCACGCGCGGGGATCGGCCGCGCATGGATTCTTTGAAGTGTACGAATCGCTTTCATCATTGACGAGCGCCGATCTGTTTCAACGCAAAGGCGAACGGACGCCTGTCTTCGTGCGGTTTTCAACCGTCGTCGGTGGCGCCGGCTCCGTCGATACTCCCCGTGATGTGCGCGGTTTTGCCGTCAAGTTCTACACCAAGACGGGGAATTGGGACCTGGTCGGCAATAATATTCCTGTCTTTTTTATACAAGATGCCATGAAGTTTCCCGACCTCGTCCACGCCGTCAAGATGGAGGCAGACAGCGGTTTTCCGCAGGCGGCCAGCGCGCACGATACCTTTTGGGATTGGGCGTCGCTCATGCCGGAAAGCACGCATATGTTGATGTGGGCCATGTCCGACCGGACTCTTCCGCGATCGTTTCGTATGATGGAGGGCTTTGGCGTTCATACTTTCAAGCTGGTCAATGACAAAGGCAAAGAGACGTTCGTGAAGTTTCACTGGAAACCGAAACTCGGCCTGCAATCGACAGTCTGGGAAGAAACGCTGAAGTTGCAGGCGGCCGATAACGATTACCACCGGCGTGATTTGCGGGAGGCCATCGATGCGGGGAATTTTCCGGAGTGGGAATTGGGCATCCAGACGTTCGATCAGGCGTTTGCGGATAAACAGCCGTATGACGTCCTCGATGCGACCAAACTGATTCCGGAAGAACAGATTCCTGTCCGACGCATCGGGCGCCTGGTGCTGGACCGCAATCCTGACAATCACTTCGCGGAAAACGAACAGGTCGCCTTTTGTCCCGCCAACATCGTGCCCGGCATTGATTTTTCGAACGATCCGCTGCTGCAAGGACGGTTGTTTTCGTATCTCGATACGCAGAAGTCCCGGTTGGGGACCGCCAATTTTCACCAACTGCCGATCAACGCGCCGAAGTGTCCAATGGCCAACTTTCAGCGCGACGGCCAGATGCAGATGCGAGTGCCGACCGGCCGGGCCAACTACGAGCCGAATAGTCTGGCTGCCCATGGGGAGGAAGGTGGTCCCAGGGAAAGCCCGCAGGGATTCACCACCGCACCGGGCCGTGACGATCGGGAGGAACAGGGCGATAAACTCCGCGTTCGTCCCGAACTCTTTGCCGATCATTACAGTCAGGCCCGCATGTTCTGGAAATCCCTCACGGACAATGAGCAGGCCCATCTCGCATCAGCGTTTGTCTTCGAGCTGGCGAAGGTCAACCTCGACGAGGTTCAGTCACGCATGGTCGGCAGGCTGCGGAACGTGGATGAGGGGCTGGCGAAGCGGATCGCGGATGGTCTTGGCATGCCGCTTCCTGGGAAGATTCGCGCGGCCAGGGAGCCGATCGAGATGAAGCCGAGTCCTGCTCTCTCGATCCAGAAAAACATGCTGGCGACGTTGAAAGGACGCAAGGTCGGCCTGCTCTTTGCGGAAGGATCGAACGGCGGGGACATCGATCGAATGATCAAACAGGTCGAGAAGGCCGGCGGGACCGTCTTTCTTGTTGCGCCCAAGCTTCACGGGACGAAACTGGAGAACGGCAAGGAATTGAAGGCCGACGGGCAACTGGCTGCCTCACCGTCTCAGTTATTCGATGCTGTGGCCATCATCCTCTCGGCCAAAGGCGCGCAGATGTTGCTCAAAGAGGGGGCGGCGATTCAATTCGTCATGGATGCGTTCGGGCATCTCAAGGCGATTGGCCATTCGGAGGCGGCGCAGCCTCTGTTGGACAAAGCCGGTGTGGTACCGGATGAAGGCGTGACCGATCTGCGAGGGTCATTCGTGGAGGCAGCCGCCAAGCGCTTTTTTGCTCGCGAACCGTCCGTGCGTACGTTGGCGTAGCAGGCATCCTCAGCGTTGGAGTGGAACCACGGACAGGTATGGGGGGAGTGAAAGCCCGGGCTGGTGTGCGATGCCTCTATCGACAGACATCGCACACCAGCAGCCGTTTCTGCTTTACTGAACCGTGATGGAACCTTTCGTGTCAGCCATCGTTGTTCGCGTATCGCTCGAAGGCCTGACCGAGTAGTTCACGGTGCCGACCCGGCTGAAACAGAGTCCGGCCGTTTCATTGCTCGCCAACGTGGTGGAATTATCGACGCCCATCCCTAGCGCCTTGGAGAATCCGTTGCGGCAGGACACATTGTGCTCCAGGGGGCCGTCAATTGTGACCGTCACGGAATCCTGTCGCTGATTGATCCAGCGAACCTCGTCGCCCGCCCGTACCGTCAAGGCATCGGGAGTCAGCGTATCTTTGATCACGATATTTTTCACCATGCCTGTTTTGGTGCCTACGTCCATTTCTGACCGGGTCTTCGAGGCGGTTGGTGAACTCGAGCAGGCGGCCAACGACACCAGCGCGAGGGCAAGTAGTGAGTGCATCAATGTCTTCATGGGTAATCCTCCTTGGTAAGATGAAATGATCGCGACGTCACCGCGACGTGCCGCTGATGCGATAGGCCATGTGTCCTCTGTGGGAGTGCGAGGCCTCCATGCCCACAGTACTCAGCACGATGACGACTCCGTACTCGGGAAAGCCCCAGTATGCGTCAGGCGGCCGGATGGTTATTCATGAAGAAAGACTGAATGGGTGAGGGGGCATGAGTCCATCTGAAATCATTCGAAAAAGCGGAGGTTCAGCGTTCCATCGGCTGACGGGCCTGCTACTCACGCTCGTCTTGCTCCTGAGCGGCTGTGCCCTCTCCTTCGGGTATCGGCATGCTGACTGGCTCATCACGAGGCAACTGGATCATTACTTGGACTTAACGTCGAGCCAGCGGCGCATCGTCAACGCCCGCCTGCAGCCATTGCTCTGGCGGCACCGCATCGAAGCGTTACCGCAATATGAACAGTTTCTCAAAGATCTTCACGCCCGCATCGGCAGGGGATTGACCTCCGAAGACGTGGAATGGACTTTTGCATCCTACGATCGGTTTCGGGCAGATCTGTTTGAGCGGGCCATTCCCGAAGGGACGCAGCTGGCGATGCTCCTGAAGAATAACCAGATCACCTATCTGGAACGGGTGTTTCGCAAGGAGGAGGTTCAAGCGGAGAGTCTGGCGCGACGATCAGTTTCTACGCGCCTTGATGAACGTGCGAGAAAAGGGATCGCGACGGCTGAAGAATGGCTTGGACCTCTGAGCCACGAGCAATCCGTTCAGCTTCGCGAGATGATGTTGGCTCTGCCTGACAGTCAACCGACGTGGTGGCAGTACCGTCGACAGCGGCATGGTGAGGTGCTGGCCATGCTCCGCACTTCCACCTCCGCCGATCAGATTGCGGAGCGGTTACGATACCTGTTTGTTCAATCCGATCAGACGGCCCCGACCGGTTACCTCAAGATGATGACGGAAATGCGCGCGGCACTGACGCGTATGGTCCTGGACGTGGATCGCATGCTGACACCGGCTCAGCGACGTCATGTGCTGGTCGCGATTCAGAAGGTGATCGACGAGGTACATGCATTAGCGCACAATTCGTAACTAGAAGTGGACCACCCCGAAAAGCCACAGCAACAGAATCAAACTCAGCGGCACGCCAAGCAGCCATAATATAATCGGCATAGTCTCTCTCCTTCGTCATCACACTCGTTGAAATGATCGGAAGGGAGGGGCACCGAACTGGGTTCGCTACCCCTCGCCCTCCGACAGAGCGGACATTCCCGGACGGATGGAAATGTGCGCTGCTATTGTCACGATGCAATGGAACAGTGTGATGCGGTACTAGGTGAAGCCCTTGGGAACGAGATGCTGGGCTGCGGGTATTACGCAGGTTCGATCCCTGTGGCAGGTACCGTGTACTGTTCTTCAATGGCCGCGCGAATGAGCCGCCGGCTTTCCTCGGCTGAGAGCTCCGGTCGGGCTTCAATGTCGTGGACCACCTTGGAGAGGGTTTCATCCTTAATCATGTCGCTGATCCACGTGGAATAGTCATGGGCGTTCAGATGGTACTGCCAGGTTTGTTCATCGACGCCCTCGCCGAGCTGCATAAAGAGCAAGAGGTTTTGCGCCCGCAAATTCAATTTCCCCGCCGGACCTCTAAAATAAAAACTGCGGTCCGGCGGAAGTTCGCCTTCCGCATACTTGCGTCTATGTCTCCGGCGTTCAGTGCTGCTGGGGGCAATTTCGAGGACTTCAGGCGCGACTGCTAACGTTGGATCCCACATGAGAGTCTGACCGGCTTCGAGTTCTGTTGAGGGCAAGGTTGGAGCTTGCTGTCCTCTTGCTTGGCAAAAGGCCTCGATGGTCTTCCCCGGTGATTGCCCGAGGGCGAACACCAGATCCACTGTTTTGAGAATGGCCGGGTCAATCTGATCGGGGTGTACGGTCACATACATCATGCCCGTGCAGTCTTGCGTCAGGCCCGGGGCGCCGGGATTGCCGTCGCGCGGGAGAAGATGGTGCGTTTCATCGATCAAGATCCAATGCGGGCGACCGCTTGCCGCGCGCAATTCCAGAATCTTGTGGAGCAGACCGAAGAAAAACGCCGGCCGGTCATGTAACGGAAGCCCGACGAGGTTCACCACGACATGTGTCTGCGGGTTTGCGAGAGCTGTCAGGATTTCGGTGAGGCTGGGACCATTCTGGGCGGTGCCCAGGATCACCGCCTGCGGGACATTGTCATAATCCCCTTCAGGATCGATGACGCAGAGTTGGTACCCTTGCTCGCCGAGCCGCTCCAAGAGCCCGGTGGCAAGGGTAGACTTTCCGCTCCCGGACGTGCCCGCCACAAGAAGATTCCGCCGCCCGAAGGGGAGCGTCACCTCTTCACCGCTGGGTCGACGTCCCAATAGCAGCCCGTGCCTCGACACGTCCGCTTCTGCCGCGACTAGATCGTCCAAGAGCAAATGGTCGATGATTTCGATGACCCCGCCTCCATGGTCACCGGCAGTGGTGCGATCCGCTGTCTCCTTGAGCATAGGAACGGCATTGGCCACCGCCACGCCGTATTCAGATAACGCCAGCATGGCATGGTCGTTTTCCCCATCGCCGATGGCGACCGTGTTATGAGGAGACAGCTCCAGACGGGCCAGCGCCGCCGTCAACCCGGTGGCTTTGTTGATGCCATGCGGCAGCACCATGACGGCGCCCTTATTGAAAATGATGCGAAGTTCCAGTCCAAGATCGCGGATGATGTCGAGGATCACGGTTTCGTAGGGGACACGGGTGGCGACAATGACATGTCCGAGGCTGAGATGCTGGACTGCGCGACGTTGGACCTCTTCGAGAAATGCCGGTCGTGGGGCGTCGGCCAGAAGAGTCACCTCTTTTGTGGCGGGGCGGTACAACACACCGCCGTTCTCTGCCACCACCAATTCGCACAACGAAATCTGCGGAAAAATGTCCAGCAGCTCCGGCAGGATTCGACCCGTGACGAGAATGAGTTTGCGGCCGGAAGCGACGAGCCGTTCGAGGGCGGCGACGGTTTCGGGGTACACGGCTCCGTCTGACGCCAGGGTGCCGTCGTAATCTGCTGCCAAGGCCATATAACGCATCGGTTCGTCCTTCCCCCAATCGTTTACCCGTGACCCAGTGCGATGTATACAAGCTTCCATCAGTCGGTGGAGCTAGGAAGGAGCCTAGGGAGTTTCCGAGTCGGCGGGCATCTGCTTTCATGCCAGAAAAAGATGAGCGAATATCCAATGAGTTACAGTGGAAGGATTCATCTCATCGCGGGGTGGTGCGGGCTTGTGCTGATCGTCGGTGGATGCACCACCGTGCTTCCGCCAGCCGATCATGGTGCCGCCAACGAGTCGAGCCAACGCTGCGTGCCTGCGATGACGAAGCGGGCGCGAGTGGCTGCGGCCGGGGATGAAACGCCTGTGACACCCACCACGGAAGCCCGCTCCAGATTCAGTTCAGATGCCTTGCAGGTCGCGGAGGTCGTGGGTGTCCTCCCCCTGGTCAATCACCTTGCGAGTGACACCGGATCATCGCGGCGGGATCCTCTGGCATCCGTCGTTCTCCGTCAGCGGCTCACGGAAATCCTTCTGCTGACCCTATTTGAGATCACCTCGACGACGGCCGAACTCACCTGCGAACGTGATCGAGCCGATCAAGTGGCGGATCGCATCGATGAAATCGATGGAGCCCGGGTGAAGCGGTTGACGATCGCCTCGATCCTCTTCGGGGGAATTGCCAGCATCGTCTCGGGGGGGATCGGGTTGGCTGCTGGCGCTAGCGTGGGCGGGGAGGCTGCCGATGTGGCCGGAGGGGCTCTGGCGTCCTGGTTCGGGGTGTCGGCCTTATTCACGCATTCTGAGGTGGAATTCCGCCATGAGCGCAACGTGCTCCAGGAAATCTGGGAAGATCCCTCGCAACCCCGCCTCTTTTCTCCCACCATCTGGCGGTACTTGCATCGAGCGCATGACGAAAAGGGAAAGCTTCCGCGGGAGCAGGTCCTTGACTCATGGCAGCAGGCAGGCAGGATGGGAGAAAACGGGTCAGCCGCCGAGCAGGAACGGCGCCGCTTATTTTTCGGCGCAGGCGGCCGGTACGGGGCGGCGGAATTACATGCGCGCGCGTCTATGCTGGAGACGCTGGAAGCCTCGATCCGGTTGCTCTATGAAGAGTTGGAAGTGCTGATGCGTGAACTGGCCGAAGAGACCGCCGACGTCTCATGAATGTCACCAGAGGAGTCAGACCATGGTTTCCAAACACACGAAAACGCGGGATTCAGGACTCTTCGTGCGGTTTGCCAATGAGGCTTCGCGGGTGGTGGGCAGCGCCGGCGCGTTCGGCGTGGCGATTGTCGTGGTGTTGCTGTGGAGCCTGTCAGGGCCGCTGTTCGGTTACAGTGATACGTGGCAACTGGTCATCAACACGGGGACGACCATTGTCACCTTCCTCATGGTGTTTCTGATTCAGAATACCCAAAACCGGGATAGCGCCGCCACGCAGCTGAAACTTGATGAACTGATCCGCTCGACACAAGGTGCCCACAACGCGTTGCTCGACCTGGAAAAGCTGAGCTCGAAAGACCTCGAAGACATCCGGATGCTGTATCAGAAGTTGGCAGACCGGGCCCGCCGCGAAAAGAAAGGCGGGTGGGAAGACACGGATACGCCTGAACTCAAGCGGGTGTGAGGCCGATCAAGTCGGCGTACGTTCCTTCCGCTTGACCGGCGCGAGATCAGTAATGGCAGGTCCATTCAGGACCTTCCCGAACCGATCAAAGCGCGATCCATGACAGGGGCAATCCCAGGTGTGCTCGGAATGGTTCCAGGAGACGATGCAATTGAGGTGCGTACAAACAGCCGAACAGGTGTGCAGCGTGCCATCGGCATCACGGTAGGCCGCAATTTTCGTGAGGCCGTCTCTCAGTACTGCGCCCTGATCGTTGGCAATATCCTCCTCCCGTTCGACATCCCCTTTCGTCACCCAATCGGTATATTGCGCCACCACATTGAGCGACTCGCGCACAAATTCTCCCATCGCCTTCACGGGCTGGCGGGAAGGATTGTAGAGCGATGCCCAAGGGCATTCCCGGCCCATGATGAGGTCGGTCAGGAGCAGACCGGCAATGGTTCCGTGGGTCATACCCATCCCGCAGTCACCGGTCGCAATGTAGATATTGTCGACATCGCCCGGATTTTTACCGATGAACGCCAA
>ERZ724514.1320-NODE-1320-length-10996-cov-5.933827_pt1 | contig 10996 bp, 9 predicted proteins | sample MGYA00376047_ERZ724514 | MGnify/ENA primary metagenome ERZ724514 (study PRJEB28724, sample SAMN07190883) | activated sludge metagenome | isolation source: activated sludge of sewage treatment plant in Hong Hong | place: Hong Kong | collected 2016-03-17 ...
TCCGACCGACGGGGCGGGCGTTCCGGGCAACCGCCTGGCCGGGCTGCGGGTGCTTGCCGCCGAGGACATCGAATTGAATCGCGTCATCCTCGAAGACCTACTGATTCACGAGGGCGCATCGGTGGTGTTTGCGGACAACGGCGAACAGCTGTTGGAGCGCGTCGAGGAGGCGGGCGCCGACGCCTTCGACATCGTACTGATGGATGTGCAGATGCCGGTGATGAATGGTTTCGATGCGACGCGCCGGCTGCGCGCCATGGCACCGGGCCTGCCCGTCATTGGCCTTACCGCCCATGCCCTCCCGGAGGAGCGCGACCGCTGCCTGGAGGCGGGGATGGCCGAGCGGGTAACCAAGCCGGTCGACACCGATACCCTGGTGGATGCGCTGCTGCGGCATGCCGGGCGGGCAACGGAGGCAGCAGGGGCCGCGCCGGTGGTGCCGCTGCAAAGGGCGCCGGAATCCTTGCCGCATATCGACTGGGCGCGACTGCTCGAGACCCATTCGGGACGCGAAGCCTTCGTCATGCGTGTCCTGGGCATCGCCCTCGATACGCAGGCCGCGGTACCGGGCCGCTTGCGTGCCGCGGCGGAGGCGAAAGACATGGACGACCTGGTTTTCGTCGCGCATGGCCTCAAGGGCGTCGCCGGCAGCCTGCAGGCCGGCGCGGTGCAGGAACTGGCGACGCAAACGGTCGATCTGGCGCGTGCGGGGGACATGCAGGCGTTTTCGCTGGCACAGGACCTCGCCGACAAGACAGAAGCGTTGCTGGCCGAAATTCGTACCCGCATCGAGGTGCATAGGACGCCGGGCGCGTCGACCTGAGCTCGAGGCCGGAACGCCTTGCGCCACGTTCGACGCCACGTCCAATAGCGTTCGCTGTGTTAGGGTGGCGTCCATGAACGAGTCGCTCGAACAGACCTGCGCCGCCGATGCGGACGGCGGACTCCCGCCGAAGGCCGGCGCGGCCAGCGCGACACCGGTGGCGCCGACCCTTGGCGAGGCATTGCGCTTCTGGCTCAAGCTGGGCTTCATCAGCTTTGGCGGTCCCGCCGGGCAGATCGCGATCATGCATCAGGAACTGGTGGAGCGACGGCGCTGGATATCGGAGCATCGTTTCCTGCATGCGCTCAACTACTGCATGCTCTTGCCCGGGCCCGAGGCGTGTCAGCTGGCGATCTACACCGGATGGCTGCTGCACGGCCTGGCCGGCGGCCTGATGGCCGGCCTGCTGTTCTTCCTGCCGGCTTTCGTCCTACTGTCGGGGCTGGCCGGGGCCTATCTGGCGTTCGGTGACCTGCCGGTGGTGCAGGGCATCTTCTACGGCATCAAGCCGGCCGTCGTCGCCGTCGTGCTGTTCGCGGCCTGGCGCATCGGTTCGCGTGCCATACGCAACCGGGTGCTGCTGGCGGTGGCTCTCCTTGCATTCATCGGCATCTTCTTCTTCAAGGTCGATTTTCCCTGGATCATCCTCGCCGCGGGGCTGTTCGGCGCGATCGCCGGGCGGCTTGCACCGGCGCTTTTCCAGGGCGGCGGCGGGCACGGCGCGGGAGGCAAGAATTTCGGCCCGGCGTTGATCGACGACGACACGCCTCCACCGCCGCACGCGCGCTTCAGTTGGGGCGGATTCGCTGCCATGCTCGGTGCGTTCCTCGCAGTCTGGGCGGTCGCGATGCTGGCCTTGCGCGGTCTGCCCGAGCTTTGGCGCATGGGGGAGTTCTTTACCGAGGCGGCTTTCCTCACCATAGGCGGGGCCTACGCCGTGCTGCCGTACGTGTATCAGGGTGCCGTCGAGCATTTCGGCTGGTTGAGCGGGCCGCAGATGATCGACGGCCTGGCCCTGGGCGAGACGACCCCCGGGCCGTTGATCATGATCGTGACCTGGGTCGGCTACGTTGGCGGAGTGACCAAGGCCGTGGCCGGCGGGTCCATCGCATCGGGCCTGGCCGGGGCGGCGGTGGCGACCTTCTTCACGTTCCTGCCGAGCTTCATGTTCATCCTCGTCGGTGGTCCCTTGGTCGAGGCAACGCGCGGGGAACTCAGGTTCACCGCACCGCTGACCGCCATTACCGCGGCCGTGGTTGGCGTGATCCTCAACCTGGCGGCATTCTTCGCCTGGCATACGTTCTGGCCCCGGGCGACGGTGGCTGAGCCCTTCGCCGGAACCTTCGAGTGGCTTTCCGTCGTCGCCGCCGTATGCGCGATCGTGGCGCTGTGGCGCTACAAGGCGGACATCATGAAGGTGATCGGCGCCTGCGCCCTGCTCGGGCTCGCGCTGTCCTTCGTTCGCTAGGCTGGCGATGTCGGCGACGGTGCGCCGCCTTCTGGTCGGGCGCGGCCTGCGCGCCGGGGTGGATGGCTACGTGGCCGTGCTCCTGCCGGCCTACCTGCTCGAGTTGGGCTATGGCACCTGGGAAGTCGGCGTCATCAGCACGGCGACGCTGCTCGGCTCCGCGCTGGCGACGATTGCCCTCGGTGCCTGGGGACACCGGGCGCGCGGCAGCATGCTGCTGCCTGCCGCGGCGTTGCTCATGGCGGCTACGGGATTCGGATTCGCCGGGCTCACGCAGTTCTGGCCGCTCCTCGTCGTCGCGTTCGTCGGCACCATCAACCCCGGGTCGGGCGACGTCAGCGTATTCCTGCCGCTGGAGCAGGCGCGCCTGGCGGGCGCGGCGGCGGGACGCGAGCACACTCACGTTTTTGCGCGTTACAGCCTGGTCGGTACCCTGTGCGCGGCGGTTGGGGCGCTGGGGGCCGGACTTCCCGAACTGCTGGGTGCAGCCGGAATCGATCGCCTGACGGCACTACGTGCAATGTTCGGCATCTATGCGGCCGTTGGCCTGGCAACCTGGGCGCTCTATGTGGGCCTGCCACCTCCCGCCCCGGCGGACGGCGAAGCGCGAAGCCGTCCGTTGGGGCCCTCGCGCGCGACCGTCGTGCGGCTTGCCGCCTTGTTCTCGGTCGACTCCTTCGCCGGCGGGCTCGTGGTGAATTCACTGCTTGCGCTGTGGTTGTACCAGCGCTTCGGCCTGTCGCTGGCCGCAGCCGGCACCTTCTTCTTCTGGACCGGACTCATGTCCGCTTTTTCGCAGCTTGCCGCACCCCGCGTGGCGCGACGCTTCGGGCTGCTCAACACCATGGTGTTTACCCATATACCGTCGAGCCTCTTCCTCATCGCGGCGGCACTTGCCCCCGACGTGGAACTGGCCCTGGCCTTCCTGTTGCTGCGGGCAGCCCTGTCCCAAATGGATGTTCCGGTACGCACGGCCTACGTCATGGCGGTCGTCACTCCGGCGGAGCGGGCCGCCGCGGCCAGCTTTACGGCGGTCCCGCGTAGCCTTGCCGCCGCGATCAGTCCGGCACTGGGTGGCGCCTTGTTCGGCGCCGGCTGGCTGGCCGTGCCGTTGGTGGCGGCCGGGGCGTTGAAGATAACGTACGATCTTTCGCTCTTGGTCTCGTTTCGTCATCGTCCCCTGCCTGGCGACTAGGGACCCACCCGCGCACACCCCGGCGCATGCCTTTGGCATAGGTTTTCCTGTTTAAATTTAAAGAATTATGGTAACGGATAGTAGCTATCCGCTAACCATATATACTGCAAGTGCACATATTTGTAGCCCACTGAATAATCGGGCTTTGGTACGAGGCACTGCTCTGGTGCGTCTCTTGCATGAGTACCCCCAATCCGGGATATGCGGTTGATCCGGCACTTTCTTTGGGGGAGGAAAACATGGGCGACATGAGCGAGTTCTTCGATACCGGCCGCGCGACGCTCGAGGACGTCGAACGTCGGTTGCAGATGCCACGGCGCGAGTTCCTGCAGTTCTGTGCGACGGTAGCCGCAACGCTGGGCCTGCCGGCGGGTGCCGAGGCGGCCGTTGCCAAGGCCGTTGAATCGGCTAAACGCCCGTCGGTGATCTGGCTCCACTTCCAGGAATGCACGGGGTGCTCGGAGTCGTTGCTGCGCGCCGAGCATCCGACGCTGGAAAAGCTCATCCTCGACGTCATCTCGCTCGACTATCACGAGACGCTGATGGCCGCGGCCGGCCACCAGGCCGAGGAGGCCCGCAAGGCGGCGATGAAGGCCAACAAGGGTAAATACGTGCTGGTCGTCGAGGGCGCCATCCCGACCAAGCAGAACGGCATCTTCTGCAAGGTCGGCGGCCATACCGCAATCGAGCTGACCAAGGAGTGCGCGGCCGACGCCGCCGCCGTGATCGCCATCGGTTCCTGCGCTTCCTGGGGCGGGATGCCTTCGACCATCCCGTCGATTTCGGGCGCCGATTCGAGCCCCACGGGGTCGGCCGGTGTCGCCGAGATCCTGGGCAAGCCGGTGATGACCATCCCGGGCTGCCCGCCCAATCCATACAACTTCCTCGCTGCCGTCGTCCATTTCCTGACGTTCGGCAAGCTGCCGGAACTCGACAAGCTGGGGCGTCCCAAGTTCGCCTACTCACGCCTGATCCACGAGAACTGCGAACGCCGTGCCCACTTCGATGCCGGTCGCTTCGCCATGGAGTTCGGCGACTCCGGCCATCGCCAGGGCTACTGTCTGTACAAGCTGGGCTGCAAGGGCCCGGAAACCTACGCCAACTGCTCCACCATCGGCTTCGGCGAAGCGGGCGAGAACAACTGGCCGGTCGGCTGCGGGCATCCCTGCATCGGCTGCACCGAGAAGGGCGTGGGCTTCACCAAGCCCATCCACCAGGTGGCCAAGATGCTCAACGTCGCGCCGCCGCTGCAGTATCCGCGCATCGTCGAGGAGCAGGGCAAGGCCGCGAGCTTCGCCTCGGCCGCCGGAGTCGCCGCGATTGCCGGTGCGGCCGCAGGGGCGGCAATCATGCTGACGCGCAACCTGGGGCTGTCGCATGCCGCCGAGGAGGCGGAGCGCGCCAAGGCGGCTACGCCTTCTGCCAAGGCCGGAGAGTAGCCATGGCCTCCCGGCGCGACTTTCTCAGGGGCGTGATCGCCGGCGGCGCCGCGGTTTCCACGGGAGCCGCGACGCTTTCCGCGCAGGCGCGCGAGACGCGCGCACGTCCGCCCGAGGCCATGGGGCTGCTGTACGACGCGACGCTGTGCGTGGGGTGCAAGGCGTGCGTTGCGGCCTGCAAGGAGTCCAACAACAATCCACCCGAGTTCTCCACGGTAGACCACCTGTGGGATACGCCGCTCGACACCTCGGGCTACACCTTCAACATCATCAAGATGTACCGCAACGGGACCATGGACGCGAAGGACCAGGAGGTCAACGGCTTCGCCTTCATGAAGACCTCCTGCATGCATTGCGGCGACCCGTCCTGCGTTTCGGCCTGCCCGGTGTCGGCGATGACCAAGGATCCGGAAACCGGCATCGTCGGCTACAACCCGGACAAGTGCATCGGCTGCCGTTACTGCGTGGCCGCCTGTCCGTTCGGCATCCCGAAATACCAGTACGACTCGCCGACCGGCCGCATCGGCAAGTGCGAATTGTGTCGCCACCGGCACAAGGATGGACGCTACTCGGCCTGTGCCGAAGTCTGTCCCACGGGTGCGACACTGTTCGGGCGCACCGAGGACCTGCTGGCCGAAGCCAAGCGTCGCCTGGCCCACAAGCCGGGCCAGATGATGAAGATTCCGCGCGGGCGCCTGCGCCACGGCCAGGAGAAGCTGCTCGCCAGCAAGGACGACGGCAGGGGCGCGAAGATGCGCATGGGCTGGCGTGACGAGCCGGACCAGACCTACGAGGCTCCCGCCGGACGCTATCTGCAGCACGTATATGGCGAGAAGGAGTACGGCGGCACCCAGGTGCTCAAGCTTTCCGCGGTCAACTTCCAGAAGGTGGGCATGCCGGACCTGCCGCCCGATGCCGCGGCGGCACTGTCGGAGACCATCCAGCACACGCTCTACGGCAACCTCGTCATGCCCTTCGCCGTGCTCGGCGCAATGACCTGGGTCGCAAAACGCAACGTCAAGCCCGACGACGAAACCGGCGGGAAGGAGGAGTGACCATGGCCAATCACAATCACGCCGCGCCGGTCCCGGTCGGCGGCAATCTGGTCAACGCGGTGACGCTGTCGTGCTTCGTGCTGATCGCAATCATGCTGGCGATCCTCGTCGTTCGCTTCCTGTTCGGCCTTGGTTCGGTCACCGCCATCAACGACGGCTACCCCTGGGGCATCTGGGTCGTGGTCGACGTCGTGATCGGCTCGGCCTTTGCCTGCGGCGGCTTTTCGGTGGCGATGCTGGTCTACATCTTCAATCGCGGCGAATACCACCCGCTGGTCCGTCCCGCGCTGCTGGCCAGCCTGTTCGGTTATACCCTGGCTGCCGCAGGCGTCATCTTCGACCTGGGCCGCTGGTGGAACGTGTGGAACATGTTCTGGCCATGGTCGTTCAATCCGAACTCGGTGATGTTCGAAGTGGCGGTGTGCATCACGCTCTACGTCATTGTCATGTGGATCGAGTTCTCGCCGACCTTCCTCGAGCAGATGGGCAGGGTCGAGGCCAAGCGCAAGCTGTCGCGGGCGATGTTCTTCATCATCGCGCTCGGCACGGTGCTGCCGATGATGCACCAGTCCTCGCTGGGAACGCTGCTGGTGGTCATGGGCGTGCAGATCCACCCGCTGTGGAATACGCCGATCCAGCCGCTGCTCTACCTGCTGACCGCCATCACCATGGGTTACGCGGTGGTGCTGTTCGAGTCCTGCCTGTCTTCGTCGGCCTACCGGCGCCGCATCGAGATGCACCTGCTGACGCCGTTGGCTAAGGTCATGCTCGGCTTCCTCGCCACCTACCTGGTGGTGCGGATCGGTGATCTGGTTGTGCGCGGCGCCATCGGGCAGGCCTTCGTGCCCTCGGTCGAGGCGCTGATGTTCTGGCTGGAGATGGCCTGCTGCATCGCGCCGCTGCTGCTCGTCGGCAGCGAATCGAACCGGCGCAATCCGGCGCGCCTGTTCCTCGCCGGCCTGCTGCTGATGCTCGGCGGCTCGCTGCTGCGGCTCAACGGTTTCCTCATCGGCTACGAAACCGGCGACGGCTTCAGCTACTTCCCGACGCTCGCCGAAGTGCTGGTCACCGCCGGCATGTTCGCCGTCGAGGTGCTCGGTTACATCGTCATTACCCGCCGCTTCCCGGTGCTGCCCCGGGAAGACGTGCAGGCGGCCCGTTAATTACAAGGATGGAGACGGAAAATGTCCAAGCGCGTAACGATTGATCCGATTACCCGCATCGAAGGCCACCTGCGCATCGACGTCGATGTGGACGGCGGACGGGTGAAGAAGGCCTGGTCCTCCGGTCAGATGTGGCGCGGCGTCGAGCTGATCCTGCTCGGCCGCGATCCACGCGACGCCTGGGCGATCACCCAGCGCATCTGCGGCGTATGCACCACGGTGCATGCCATTACCTCGGTGCGTGCGGTGGAAAACGCCCTCAAGCTGGAGGTGCCGCTCAACGCGCAGTTCATTCGCAACCTGATCATCCTGGCGCACTCGGTGCATGACTTCATCGTGCACTTCTACCACCTGTCCGCGCTCGATTGGGTCGATGTCACCTCCGCGCTGAAGGCCGATCCGGACAAGACGGCGGCGCTGGCGGAAAGCCTGTCCTCCTGGCACCTCAACAGCAAGCACGAGATGCGCAAGACGCATGAGCGCCTGAAGAACTTCGTCAACGGCGGACAACTCGGCATCTTCACCAACGGCTACTGGGGCCATCCGGCGATGAAGCTGCCGCCCGAGGTCAACCTGCTCGCCGTCGCCCACTACCTGCAGGCGCTCGAGGTTCAGCGCAAGGCGAACAAGATCGTATCCATCCTCGGTTCCAAGACGCCGCACATCCAGAACGTCGCCGTCGGCGGCGTAGCCAATCCGCTGGCCACCGACTCGCAGGCGGTGCTGACGGTGGAGCGACTGATGGCGATCAAGGGCTGGATCGACGAGCTCGCCGATTTCGTCAAGAACGTCTACCTGATCGACGTGGCGGCGGTCGGTGCCTTCTACGCCGACTGGACCAAGGTCGGCCGTGGCGTGACCAACTACCTGTCGGTTCCAGACATCCCGCTCGACACCAAGGGTACGCAGTTCGCCTTCCCGGGCGGTTACATCGAGGCCGGGGACATCGGCAAGCAGAAGCCGATCAAGGCCTTCGGCGACGATTACTGGGTCAAGGGCGTGGAGGAAGCCGTCAAGCATTCCTGGTACGACTATTCGAAGGGCGGACCGCTCCATCCCTACAGCGGCGAGACCAAGCCCAACTACACCGACTTCAAGGACGATGCGAAGTACTCCTGGCTGAAGTCGCCGACCTTCTACGGCAAGCCGGCGCAGGTCGGCCCCCTGGCGCGCGTGCTCAACGGCCTCGCCGCCGGCCACGAGCCAACCAAGAAGTACGCCACCGCTGCGCTCGATACGGTGTCGGCGCTGGCCAAGACCAAGGTCGGCCTCGACGCCATGCATTCGACGATAGGCCGCCACGCGGCACGGGCAATTTCCTGCTGCGTCAATGTCGACCTGCTTACCCAGCAGTGGTCGGCCCTGATCGAGAACATGGGCAAGGGCGACCTGAAGACCTACAACCATCCGGTATTTCCCAAGGACGAGGTGATGGGCGTCGGCTTCCACGAGGCTCCGCGCGGCGCGCTGTCACACTGGGTCGTCATCGACAACGGCAAGATCAAGAACTACCAGTGCGTCGTCCCGTCGACCTGGAACGCCTGCCCGCGCAACGAGAAGGACGAGGCCGGCCCCTACGAGGCCTCGCTGCTCGATACGCCGATCGCCGATCCGGAAAAGCCGCTGGAGGTTCTGCGCACGGTGCATTCCTTCGATCCATGCATCGCCTGCGCGATCCACGTGACGGACACCGAGAACGAGACGGCGATCTCCGTCAAGGCAGTCTGAGCACCACGCCATGCGCGCCGTCGTTCTTGGCATAGGCAACATCATCCTCAGCGACGAGGCGGTGGGCGTGCGTGCCGTCGAGGCACTACAGGCCGGCTGGGACCTGCCCGAGGGCGTAGGGGCCATCGACGGCGGAACCTCGGGCATGGAACTGATCGAGGACCTGTCGCACCTCGATTTCCTGCTCGTGCTCGATGCCGTGCGCACCGGGGCAGCACCGGGGACTCTGGCGCGCATCGACGGTGACGCCATCCCCGTGTTCTTTCGCAGCAAGCTGTCGCCGCACCAGATCGCGCTGCCCGACGTGCTGGCCAGCCTCGAACTGCTCAATGCCATGCCGAAGGAGATCGTCGTGATCGGTGTCGAGTTCGAATCTCTCGAACTCGGTCTCGAGATGACGCCGGCGGTTGCCGCCCAGGTTCCCGTGGTGGCGGCAATGGCTGCGGACGAACTCGCGCGCCGCGGCTACCGGGTGGCGCCCCTGAAGAGGGCGGCCTGACGTGTGCCTTGCGGCTCCATCGCGGGTTCTCGCCGTGCGCGACGGCATGGCCCTGACCGAGTGCTTCGGCCAGCAGCGCGAGGTCAGCCTGCTCCTGTTGGACGAGGATGTCGTGGCTGGCGACTACGTACTGATACAGGCCGGCGGCTTCGCCTTCGAACGCGTGGATGCACGGCGGGCGGAGGAAGCGCTGTCGTTGATGCAGCAGTTGATGGCCGGCGGCGACGATGCGCGCGCCTGGGGCGAAGCCGCGTGATTCCGCGCTTTGCCGGCGAGAGTCCGGCGGACGCGGTGGAAGAGGCCTTTTTTCGCATCGGGCGCGAGCGCATGGCCGATGTGCCGATTCTGAACGATGCGCTTTCCGTCGCAACGGTGGACTTCCAGCGCTGGCAGGGACACTGGCTCGGTGCCGTGATCACGCCCTGGTGCATGAACCTCGTGCTCGTGCCCGGCACGGACGCGGGCTGGGAGCGAACAGGCGACAACCAGCGGCGCTTCGTCCGCTTTCCCGCAGGGGATTTTGCCTTTCTCGGTGCGGTCGAGCCGGAGGTCGGCGAATACCAGACCTGCTCGCTGTTCTCGCCCATGGGCCGGTTCTCCAGCCAGGCCGAGGCGATTGCCACTGCTCGGGCAGCGCTGGGCGCGCTGCTGACTGAGCCGGCAAAGGAGTCCACAGCGCCCCGCAGCGACGACGCACCGGCGCCGGTTTCGCACTCGCGTCGGCGCTTTCTTGCCCTGGGTTGAAATCGGGCAACCGGTTCGTCCCGGTATCCGATTAGTCCATAACCGAAACCCTGCCTGGGGGTGACGGTCGCGCCCGGCGGCGCCGAACAATACATTTATAAATAAATGATTTAGCTAAGCAGGCTTGAAGCTTGCTTATTTGACCTCCGAAGGAAAACAACCCGACGGAGGACTCGATGACCGAAACCTTTTACGACGTATTGCGCAGGCAGGGAATCAGCCGGCGCAGCTTCCTCAAGTTCTGCTCGCTGACCGCGACGTCGCTGGGCCTGGACAGTGCCTATGCGCAGAAGATCGCCACTGCCATGGAGACCAAGCCGCGCACGCCGGTGATCTGGCTCGAAGGCCTGGAGTGCACCTGCTGTTCGGAGTCGTTCATCCGTTCGGCGCACCCGCTGACCAAGGACGTGATCCTGTCGATGCTCTCGCTCGACTACCACGTCACGCTGATGGCGGCGGCGGGGCATCAGGCCGAGAAGCAGCTCGAAGAGATCAAGAAGAAATACAAGGGCAACTACATCCTCGCCGTCGAGGGCAATCCGCCGCTCAACGAGGACGGCATGTTCTGCATCGAGGGTGGGCGGCCATTCGTCGAGATCCTCAAGGAGACCGCGGCCGACGCCAAGGCGGTGATCGCCTGGGGTGCCTGCGCTTCCTACGGCTGCGTGCAGGCGGCCAAGCCCAACCCGACGCGGGCGACGCCGATCGACAAGGTGATCACCGGCAAGCCGCTGATCAAGGTTCCGGGATGTCCGCCGATTGCCGAGGTGATGACCGGCGTGGTCACCTACCTGCTGACCTTCGATCGCCTGCCGGAACTGGATCGGCAGGGCCGGCCGAAGATGTTCTACGGCCAGCGCATCCACGACAAGTGCTATCGCC
>ERZ724514.1321-NODE-1321-length-10985-cov-3.321592_pt1 | contig 10985 bp, 10 predicted proteins | sample MGYA00376047_ERZ724514 | MGnify/ENA primary metagenome ERZ724514 (study PRJEB28724, sample SAMN07190883) | activated sludge metagenome | isolation source: activated sludge of sewage treatment plant in Hong Hong | place: Hong Kong | collected 2016-03-17 ...
TGCAGTCGGTGACGAGCCAGGCCGTCCTGAAATCATCGTCGCCTGCCGCGGTGACGTTCCGGTGGGCTATTGTGCCTACCGCATTGATGCTTCGCTTCAAGCCGATATTGGTTCGACGCTCGCGGCGATCGAATTGATAGTTGTTTCATCCGAGGAGCGAGGAGCGGGCCTCGGCGTTGCGCTGTTGCAAGCTGCTGGGCGCAAAGCGGGGGCCGCGGGCGCAGACATCCTGGAGTCTTCAACTTGGAGTGGCCAGAAGGCTGCGCTGGCAGCGAATCAGGCCGCCGGTCTCCGGGTTCGTGAGACCCTGCTCACCTACCACCGCTATCTTTGAATTATGAGAGATATTTCAGAGTTGTTTGCGCCGGCCGCATCTGCACCCCGGACATTCCTGATTGCCGAGATTGGCTCAAACCACGACGGCCAGTTCGACCAAGCACTTCGCTTGTTGGACGTTGCGGCCGAGGCTGGTGCTGACGCGGTAAAGTTTCAAAGCTTTCTGGCAGATCAACTCGTCACTCCGGATAATCCCGATTATCGGCTGCTCAAGCGAATTGAACTGCCGCGCGAATGGTATTCGCGCCTCCGTACTGAAGCCGAGCAGCGCGGCCTTATCTTCTTTTCAACCGCTACCAATGACACCACGCTAGGATGGCTCGAAGAGTGCGGCGCTGCGATGTACAAGATTGCGTCGCCCAATCTGACCCATCTGCCGCTCATCCGCAAGACGGCCAGCCTGGGCAAACCGCTCGTGATGTCGACTGGAATGGCGAATCTGCAGCAGATCGACGAGGCTGTCCAGGCCGCGTTAGCGGCGGGCAACAACAGAATCTGCCTTTTGCACTGCGTAAGTGAATATCCCGCGCGACCGGCCACGATCAATTTACGCTTCATCGAGACCTTGCGAGCGATCTATCCCTACCCGATTGGGTTCTCGGACCATACGCTGGATACCGGCACCGCCGTGGCGGCTGTGGCACTCGGCGCCGCCGTGATCGAAAAGCATCTGACGCTTGATAGATCACGACCCGGTCCAGATCACCATTACGCTCTCGAGCCGGCCGAGTTCATTAGTATGGCGAGGAGCATTCGCGTTGTTGAAGCGGCGATGGGGTCGTCATTTAAGGTGATCGGAGAAGAAGAGCGCGCGAAATCCGCGCTCTACTGGCGCAGCCTCCATGCTCGTGCCGACCTGCCCGCCGGTACCACGATCCGGGCGGAGCACTTGGACGTGGTGCGACCAAACGATGGGCTGCATCCACGGCATCTCGACGATGTGCTGGGGCTTTCGTTGCGTAGGCCTCTGCGCGCTGGGCAGCCAATTACGTGGGCAGCGTTCAAGGATGAAGATGTTCGCTAAGCCCGTTCCATTTTCGACAGTTTCCGACGCGCGTCGCGACAGCCGCCTGGCCGCGGTGTTCGATTCGCGGGTACCGCCAGTTGTGGTGTTCCCGGTCTCTCATCCGGTCGGCTTGAGCGTGATCCGTACTCTCGAGGATCATGGCATACCCATCCTCGCGCTTGACTTCAAACCGCGATCCGCCGGATTGTTTTCGTGCAAAGCAGAGCCCCTGCTCATGCCAGATCTATATGCGGACGAGGAAACTTTTGCCCGTACCCTTCTCGAACTGGGGGGCTGCTTCCGGGAAAGGCCAGTCCTTTTCCTGGTCGATGACGAAGATCTGTTTCTCTCGATCAAGCGACGCGAGGAATTCGAGAGAGTCTTCCGCCTTCCCTTGTCGGGTTGGGATATCGTCGAGCCGATCGTAGACAAGGGCCAACTCTACCGAAGGCTGCAGGCTGTAGGGTACCCGGTTCCAGCAAGCTGGTTTCCGCAGTCGCTTGACGAACTGAAGGATGTCCAGTCGGTGCTGCCCTATCCGTGTATTGTCAAGCCGACGTACTCGACGGCATTTCGGCAGCGATTTGGCGTAAAGGCAAAGCGCTTCGATGCATTTGAGCCATTGGCTGAATTCGTAGCCGTACTGCTGGACGAAAAGTTCGATTTCGTCGTTCAAGAGTTCATCCCAGGGGCCGCCGAGAGCCTTTATACCTACGCTGCTTATTCCGACGATGAGGGCCGCGTGATTGCTTCATTTGCCGGCCGCAAGCTGCACCAGTACCCGCCCGACTTTGGAACCTGCCGGCTCGGAGAAAGTGTCGTGGATGCCGATCTCGAGCGAGTTGGTGCCGATCTGCTGCGGATCCTACGGTATCGCGGTATTTCGCTGACTGAATTCAAGCGTGATGCGGACGGGAGTTTCAAGTTGATTGAGCTCAACCCGCGGCCGGGCGATTGGCCCGAGCGCCTCGCCCAGCTCTGTGGTGCCAACCTCGTGCTTACTGCCTACCGCGAATCTATCGGTGAGCATGTGGTGCCTCATCGCGCCAACCGCGTGGGTGTCAAATGGGCTAACCTCGCCGAAGACTTCTATTACTGTGTTCGTGGGTATCGATTGTTCGGGCATCCCGATGAGCATCGCGGATTGTTTCGCTGGCTGCGAGAGTTAAAGGGACTCGAGTCGGGAGCTTTCTTTTCTTGGTCCGATCCTGTTCCGGCTCTTGTCCGGTTCTCAGGCATGGTGCGCGAGTTTCGCGCACGCGAACGCGAGCTTCCCAAATAGATGCGGGCGTTGCTTGTTGCTGAGGGCGGCTACCGCGCCGGACTTGGCCATATCGTGCGTTGCAGAGTTCTAGCCGGCGAGTTGGTCCGCGCCGGGCATGACGCCGCACTGGTGCTGCATGGAGATAGGAACGCACTGGCCCAGCGCGCCTGGCCGGGTGCTGAGGCCGTCACCGAGATAGGCGAAGACGCACCAATCAGTGTGGTCACGCAAGCCGTAAGTGAAAGGCTTGCGAACGGTGGGTATGATTGGCTTGTGGTGGATGGCTACCGGTTTTCGGGAAATGAAGTCAAGGCCATGCGGGGCTCCTCGGCTTGCCGTGTATTGGTTCTGGACGATGTGCCGGGTCGCGCACTGGTCGGCGACCTTCTGCTAAACCAAAACAGTACGTCATCCACGGGGTACGCCAGCGTATCCGGGCAGATTGGGAGTTTCCTTCTTGGTCCGCAATTCGCGCTGGTCGATCCATGCTATTTGAAGTCGCGGCGTGTGGCGATCCAAGGGGAGTCGGTTCGCCGGGTACTGGTCTCGTTCGGCGGCGTCGACCGCCATGGCAGAACGGCCCGCGTGATCGAGTTGCTAAGCCTGGCGGCGAATTCTCCTCTTGCCATCGACGTGGTTATTGGTCCCTACTTCCCTCATCGGACCCGGTTGACGTCTGCCGTACGCAACCTGTCGATATGCGTTCACGACAACTTGCCCGATCTCTCGGGGTTGATGAAAGACTGTGACCTAATGATCTCGGCAGCAGGATCAACGGCGTGGCAGGCCTGCTGTGTTGGAATTCCACTGATGGTCTTTCAGACGGTGGATAATCAGAAGAGTGTGGTCGACGCCTTGATGGACGCGAGGGCAGCGCTGTGCGCAAATGCGACGGCGGCGACAGCGCCGGGGTCCGGGATCGATGCCGGAGAATTCGATACTATGTTCGAGGCGATGCAGTCGCAGACCGTGCGGCTTGGCTTGGCGGAGAGGGCGGCTCGGCTTGTCGATGGAGAGGGGGCTGGTCGGGTCGTGGGAGCAATGCTTACGTATGGGATACAGGTGACGCAATGACCAAAGTACTGGTGGTATGCGCCCATCCAGGCGATGAGATATTGGGCTGCGGCGGAACCATGATTCACCACGTTCGTTCTCGTGATCAGGTTCGTGTGCTGGTGTTGGGCGACGGTTGGACATCGCGGGTACGAACGATCGAGAAGGCCAGGGATGTGATCGATCTTGAAGTGCTGGAACGGCAGGGGAGATCCGCTTTGGCTTGTCTGGGGGTGGATCAGGTCGATTACCTGCGTTTGCCTGACAACCGCTTCGACACGCTTCCACTGCTGGATCTGGTCAAGGAAATAGAACGTGTCAAACGCAGTTTCGCCCCGGACATGGTCTATACCAATTCGCCGTACGATCTGAGTGTCGATCAGCAAAAAACCTCTCGAGCCGTAATCACGGCTTTTCGTCCGCAACCTGGCGACAACATGACGGCGCTTTACTCGTTCGAAGTGCCTTCGTCGACCGAATGGAACATCGCGGAAGGAGTTGGAAATTTTGCCCCCAACCATTTCGTCGATATCTCGACGGTGCTCGGGGAAAAGATCGAGGCTTACAAGAAGCTCAGCCTGGAAGTACGTCCCTGGCCGCATCCGAGGTCGCCTGATGCCATCGGCTATTACGCCCGAAGTCGTGGGGCCGCGGTTGGACTCGACGCGGCCGAGACCTTTGTCTTGCTACGATCGGTTCGACGATTTTCGGAAGCAGCGGGGGAGCGGAAATGAGCCAAGTCGTATTGGTTGTGGCGGCACATCCCGATGACGAGGTTCTGGGTTGCGGTGGTACGTTGGCGAGGTGGGCCGATGCCGGTTCGGCAATAAGCGTTCTTTTCTTGACCGATGGTGTCGCGGCGCGTTCAAGTAACGGACCGGCGATGGAATGCCATGCGCAGGATAGGCGGCGCGCTGCAGAGAAAGCGGCTGCAGTGCTCGGAATTGCTGCAGTCGAGTTTCTCGATTTTCCGGATAACCGGATAGATGGCGTCGAGTTGCTGACCGTCATCAAGGAGATCGAGGACCGTGTGGAGCGAATCTGTCCTCAAATAGTCCTCACGCACCACGTTGGCGACGTCAATATCGATCATCAGTTGGCTCATCACGCGACGATTACGGCGTGTCGGCCTCGACCGGGCTTGTGCGTCAGGGAATTGATGTTTTTCGAAACGGCTTCGTCCACCGAATGGCGTCCCGCTGGCTCGACGCTTCCATTCGTTCCCGATACGTTTGTCGATATTTCCGAGACGCTGCCCCGGAAGCTCGAGGCGCTCAAGGCATACGATGCTGAAATGAGGCCGTTTCCACATGCTCGCTCATTGCAAGGCGTTGAAAGTCTTGCGAAATGGAGGGGCGCTACAATTGGGCGGTCCGCCGCGGAAGCGTTCGTGTTGGGCCGGCGGGTGATTTAGTCCTTACACATTGAGAGTTCCGAATCGTGCCAGATTTGCAGAGTCTTCGCCCCGATGAACGCCGCATCGAGAGGGTGTGGAATACCTACGTCCGTATTCCGCTGCCGTGGAGAGGAAATCCGTTGCAGCACTTGCACTGGAAGAAGCGGCGTGTTGGGGAATCGCACGGTCCGACGCATTACGTCGAACTCCAAAGCAGTAGCCATGTGCTGATCGATGCGGTTGCGAACCAGCTTGGCGATGCCGATGCCCCAGTCCTCGATCTTGGCTGCAACGTTGGACGGCACCTGAACGCCCTTTATCATCGGGGCTACCGGCAGCTGCATGGCGTGGATGTGCAGTCCGCGGCGCTTGAGTACAGCCGGCAGGCATTTCCAGAACTTGCTTCGGTGGCGCAGTTGCACGAAGGAACTTTCCAAACCTACCTGCCGACGGTGGAAGACCGCTTTTTCAGGGTGACATTCACTCATGGGGCGACCGTGGAATTGGTTCCACCGTTGTTTGCGCTGTGCTCACAGGTGGCCCGGGTTACGGAAAGGGCGATCGTGTTTGCCATCAGCGAGACTGGACATGCCTATCCAAGACTCTGGGAGTCGGAGTTCCTCCGTGCTGGTTTCCTGATGACGGGATTGAAGCGGCCAATCTGTCCCGATAACGGGCTATCTCTGCTGGTCTTTGAGCGAATTCAGGATTGATCAACTGAAATACAGGCTTGCTTAGGTCAAGGTCATTCAGATGCGACGTAAGGGTGGCCGGTTCTCAACTTCCATTAGAAGTACTCAAGTAAAGACATGATTCCAGCACTTATGATCGGACGCGCTGGTAGCACAGGCTATCCAGGCAAAAACGTTACCCCAGTCCTAGGGCGACCGTTATGCGCTTATCCATTAATGGCCGCACGTGCATCACGCAATGTCGACGGACTGTTCGTGTCCACGGATTCCCCCGAGATCGTGTCGATCGCAAAGGGGTTCAATGCCGAAATAATTGACCGGCCAGCGGAACTTGCAACCAGCGCGGCCCTTGGCGAGCACGTGTTCGCGCATGGTTATCATGAAATCAAGCGGCGAGTGAAAGCGACAGGCGCGGAGATCGAATTTGTGGTCCTGCTTTTCGCCAATGGCGCGACTATTACCGGCGAACTGATCGATAAGGGCATTGATCTGCTTCGCGCAGACGCTACCCTTGATTCAGCGGTGACCACATCTGGATACAACATGTTGAGCCCATTGCGCGCACGGCGAGTTACCGCCGACGGATGCCTGCAGCCGTTCGTTCCCTTTGAAACTTTTGGTGATCCGAGGACGCTCAACTGCGATCGCGATTCGCAGGGCGAAGTGCACTTCGCCGACATGAGCGTTTCGGTGGTTCGACCGCACTGCCTTGAGAATCTTGATGAAGGCCTACTGCCACAAAAGTGGATGGGTCAGCGGATTGCACCGATCCGATCGTGGGGTGGCTGCGACGTTGATTACGAGTGGCAGATGCCGATGGTGGAGTTTTGGTTGCGCAAACATGGTTTCACCGATGCCGAGCCTCCGAAGCTATGACATCCCCCCAAGAGCGCCCCATCTATCGAAAGCAGAATAGCTTTGTCGCATTGCGTGGCGGCTCGTCGGAGGCGAAGACGCAGGTACTGGCGCTGCTTTCCAAGCTGCGTGAGAATCCTGAACGAGCCAAGACGTTGACCGAAGCGCATGCGCGTCTGCTTGAGCGCGCTCTTTCAGATGTACTGGATCCAGTTGATTGTGATGACGGGCTTCGCTTTTCGCTGAGCCCAAATGTGATCGACGAGATTCTTTCTTTGGACGATGAGATCTCGTTGCCACGCTATCTAGCGCACCGATACCGCTATGAGATATTTCCGCAGCAGCGGGTGGTGGATGGCTTTCCGCCGTATCTTCAAATTGAGCCGAGCTCCATATGCAATTACCGGTGTGTCTTCTGCTTTGAGACGGACGAGAGTTTTACCCGTAAGTCCAATGGCTTCATGGGACACATGACTCTGAACGCGTTTCGCAACATCATTGACCAGGCGGTCGGTAATGTAGAGTTTCTATCGTTGGCTTCACGTGGTGAACCGTTGTTGTGTCCGGACATCGTTCCCATGCTCGAATACACTGCGGGCAAGTTTCTCAACCTCAAGATCAACACCAACGCATCCCTGCTAGACGAACCAAAATGTCACGCAATTCTCGGAGGTGGCGTAAAGACAGTAGTTTTCTCAGCCGACGCCGCGGCCGAGCCCTTATATAGCAAGTTGCGAGTAAACGGCCGCCTTGACAAGGTGTTGGCTAACGTGGAGCGCTTTCATCGGATCCGCGAAACGCAATATCCCGAATCGCGAGTTATTACTCGGGTTTCCGGCGTCAAGGTTTCTGACGGGCAGGATATCGAGGCCATGGAGCGCTTTTGGGGCGGATTGGTGGATCAGGTAGCCTTTGTCGGCTACAACCCGTGGGAAAATACCTACGAACAATCAGTAAACGAGATTTCCCAGCCCTGCTCAGATCTTTGGCGAAGAATGTTCGTTTGGTGGGATGGGAAAGTCAATCCTTGCGATGTGGACTACAAGTCGAGACTATGCATTGGCAGTGCGCTCGATGTCGGCTTAGGTGAGCTTTGGCAGTCATCTGCCTATGGGCGGCTCCGCGATTTGCACCAGCAAGGGGGGCGCTCTCGGCTGGAACCCTGCTCGCGTTGCACTGTGACCTAAGGTAAGTTTGACATGGTGAAATTCAAGTCTTGGGTGAAAGACGTCCATCGGGTCCGCGGGGAATTCATAACCCGACACGGCCATCTGCGCCTGGACAAGAACGAGCGCGTCACGCCCTTCCCTGACTCATTCCTGGCTCGCCTAAAGGAAACTTTGGACTGGGAGGCTATCACTGCCTATCCCGAGACCGAACAGTTGTATTCCGCTTTAGCTACACACCTAGGGGTAGCGAGGGACCAGATTGTCCTGACCGCCGGCTCCGATGGAGCGATTCGCCATTCTTTCGATCTTTTCGTCACCCGCGGCGACGAGGTCATCGTGCTCGAGCCGACCTTCGCCATGGTCGACGTCTATTGTGGCCTGTTCGGCGCAAATCGCCGGGCAATTGGCTACGATCAGAAACTCAATCTAAATGTACGCGGACTTATTGACGCCATCAATACGCGGACCACATTGGTGGTTATCGCCAATCCGAACAGCCCGACAGGTACGATTCTGACTGAGAGTGCGCTGATCGAAATACTTGAGAAGGCAGAGGCACACGGCGTCCCGGTCCTTGTAGACGAGGCGTACCATGGATTTTCACGCTTCACTGCACTTCCTTTGCTAATCCGGCACCCCAATCTCATTATTAGCAGGACATTTTCAAAGGCCCATGGTTTGGCAGGGCTCCGGGTCGGCTACGTGGTTGCATCACCGGAAATCGCCCAAATGTTGTACCGGTTTAGACCCATGTACGAGGTTAATGCGATAGGCGTACTTTGCGCACTTGAAGTCTTAGCCCACCCCGAAGTGACCGAAGAGTATTTGAGCGCTACCGAGGAGGGGAGGTCGTACTTACTCGGGGAAATGAACCGCCGAGGAATTGCCACACGTGACACGGCAACGAACTTCGTCCATGTTGATTTTGGGGAGAAAAAAGCAGCAATTGGTGATGCCTTTGGCAAGCATGGGATTCTCGTTCGGGGAGGGCTGCCAATATCTGGGTTTGAGGGGTATCTAAGGATTTCGTTGGGACCTGCTGCAGCAATGGCCGCTGTTGTTGCCGCAATTGACCACACTTATTCAGGGAAGGGCGCTAGCTGATTCCAGATGCGAATTGAAGACGACTTTCGATTCTGCCAAGCACTTACTGCAGGGCCACTGGAAAATCCTTGGCACAGCCATGTCAGGCGAGTTAGTTGCTTGGAGTTTATTGGACGGCGAAACTATTATGGTTCAACCGTAAGCGTCACTGGACAAAGGATCTTTTCGCGAATCTCGGCCAGCTAGGCTCAACTCGTTTACTTGCGAACTCTGACATGAACGTCTTACTGCTATACCCCAACTTCTATGGCATGAACATGCTGCCACCGGCGATCGGCCTATTCACATCGATTCTCCGGCGCCAAGGACATACCGTTGCATTGTTCGATACCACCATCTATGAAGGTCTAGCCCAAGTCAATTCCGACAAAATGAAGTCGGATAACCTTAATGCACGTCCTTTCGACGACACGTTGCTGAAAAACAGCGTACGCAAGACGGATCCGATCGAGGATTTCAAGGCAAGAGTTCGGGATTTTCGGCCCGACCTGATCGCCATGTCTGCCACCGAGGACATGTACCCGATTGGCATCACGCTACTATCTGCGCTTGGAAAGGATCGGCCGAAGGTTGTGGCTGGGGGTGTATTTCCAACCTTTGCTCCGCGGCTTGCTTACCGTTACGCAAACGGTAGTGTCGATTTTGTAATCAAAGGAGAGGGAGACGAAACGCTGGCTGAGCTTTGCCGCCTGCTTGAGGCCGGACGCGATGTTTCAGCGCTACCAGGGCTATATGCGGAGTTCGATGGACGGGTAATCGATAATCCACTCCCCCGCCCAGTGGACTTGACCACACTACCAGAGCCGGACTACGACCTCTTCGATGAGAGCCGCTTTTACCGGCCTATGCAGGGCAAGCTGTGGCGCATGCTTCCGGTGCAGACAATCCGCGGTTGCCCATATACATGTGCCTATTGCAACTCGCCCTCACAAATGGAGATCCATAATGAGGCGAAGGAGAAATTCTTCCGAAAGCAGCGCATCGATCTGATCCATCGCGAGATCGTTCACGCGCTACGCGAGTACAAGGCGGATTCGTTCTATTTCTGGGCTGACACGTTCCTTGCCTGGAGCGACCGGGAGTTTTTCGAGTTCTGCGACATGTATTCGGAGTTCAAGCTCCCGTTCTGGATACAGACTCGCCCGGAGACTGTCAAGGAAGAGCGATTCAAGCGCCTCAAGGATATCGGACTGCTGAGGGCGGCATTCGGGGTCGAGCACGGCAATGATGAATTCCGCCAAAGAATCCTCCACCGAAAGGTGAAGAACGAGAAAATCATCGAGAACTTGAAGATCGTCACTGACCTGGATATACCCATTAGCGTCAACAACATCATGGGCTTTCCAACAGAGAAGCGCGAGCACGTGTTCGACACGATCGAGCTGAACCGCCACTTCCGATCTGACGGTATCAATGCCTACAGCTTCGTACCATTCCATGGCACCCCACTTCGTACCTTGGCCGAGGATCTTGGATACATCGAGCGAGGCACGCTTGCCCGGTCCATTACGGCCCCGACGATGCTTTCGATGCCAGATTTTCCGAAGGAGGAGATAGAAGGCATCCGTCGCTGCTTTGTGCTTTACGTAAAGATGCCTCGCGAACGCTGGCCAGAGATTCGCAAGGCTGAAGCGCTCGACGAGACAGGAGAGCGGATTTTCCGGACTCTGCGAGACGAGTGCCAAGAAAAGTATATGAACTATGGGGATTATGCTAAGGAAGACGACTTGGAAAAGGTCGACTTCGAGCGTGATGATCCGCATAAGCCGTCTTCAGTGACGGCTGGCAGTCGCAACGTGGATTATGAAAGAATTCTTCGCAAACACAGCGCAATGGCGACAGAAGCGTCGATCGTCACGGTCGCAAAGCCAAGTTCTGGAAAGGCCGGCTAACTCGCAATGAAGCGAATATTGATAACCACGTCTTCTTTCGACGCCTCGGATAATCCCGCGCTTGCACGCATCGCATCGGCCGGCTTTGAAGTCATGCTAAACCCACACGGTCGTCGGCTGACGGAGGATGAGGTAACAGAGCTACTTGATAACGATGTGGTGGGCATGATTGCCGGTGTTGAACCGCTTACTCGTCGCGTCCGTACCGGGGCTAAGTC
>ERZ724514.1322-NODE-1322-length-10980-cov-4.577483_pt1 | contig 10980 bp, 7 predicted proteins | sample MGYA00376047_ERZ724514 | MGnify/ENA primary metagenome ERZ724514 (study PRJEB28724, sample SAMN07190883) | activated sludge metagenome | isolation source: activated sludge of sewage treatment plant in Hong Hong | place: Hong Kong | collected 2016-03-17 ...
TTGGTACCGACAGTCATAAAAAAACACCCTGGGAGTCGTACCAGAAAAGTTTTAATCACCAGCAAAAGGATTAAAAGGATTGATTCCTGATACCATATTCTGCATGAGCCGTCCCTGATTTCCGGGGTGGCTCATGTTTTTTGTGCATCTGCAACATACATCAACCACTGATCGCTCCATGCCCGGCAATACATTCGGTACCCTGTTTCGCGTCACTACTTTCGGCGAATCGCACGGCGCAGCCATTGGATGCATCGTCGACGGGTGTCCGGCAGGATTACCTTTTAACCCGGAGTTTATTCAGCGCGATCTCGACCGGCGCCGGCCGGGACAAAGCGCTATCGTTACCCAACGCAAGGAAAGCGATACGGTACAGGTACTCAGCGGCATTTTCGAGGGTAAAACAACCGGCACGCCCATTCATTTCCTGATCCCGAATGAAGACCAGCGCTCCCGCGATTACGAGCACCTGGCCGAGGCGTTTCGACCCAGCCATGCCGATTATACCTGGCAGGCCAAATACGGCCATCGCGACCACAGGGGAGGCGGACGCAGCAGCGCCCGTGAAACGGCAGCCCGCGTTGCCGCCGGCGCACTGGCAAAACTGTTGTTGAAAACTTACGGCGTTGATATTCAGGCCTATGTTAGTCAGGTAGGGCATTTGGCAACCAACCCCGACTACAGTCAACTCGATCTGTCGCGCACAGAGACCAATGATGTGCGGTGCCCCGATCCCCTCATGGCCGACAAGATGATCCGTCTGATCAAAAAAGTGCGGAAGGCGGGCGATACCATCGGCGGGGTGGTCACTGCCGTCGTGCGCGGCTGCCCTCCCGGACTCGGCGAGCCCGTGTTTGACAAACTTCATGCTGATCTCGGCAAGGCCATGCTCGGCATTAATGCAGCGAAGGGTTTTGAATACGGTTCCGGCTTTGAAGGGATTAAAATGCTGGGTAGCCAGCACAACGACCTGTTTATCGCCCCGGCGCCAGGTGCCACCCCGAAAACAAGTACGAACTTCTCCGGCGGTATACAGGGCGGTATTTCCAACGGTATGGATATTTACTTCCGGGTGGCCTTCAAGCCGGTAGCAACCATCATGCGCGACCAGGACACGGTGGATGAGGCAGGCAATCCGGTAGTCATCAAAGGGAAGGGCCGTCACGATCCCTGTGTTGTACCGCGCGCAGTCCCTATTGTGGAAGCGATGGCGGCACTCGTGCTGGCCGATCACCTCTTGCGCGCCCGTATAGACAGGCTGTAGTTCTTTTCCGATACACCGACAAAACAAAAAACATGTCCTTCCTCAAGCGCCTGCGCGCAACCTGGTACCCCGATGAATTCCACGGCTGGGGCCGTACAAAGCGTTACTTCGAGGGCTGGTACTTCAAGGTAGTATCACCCGACGAGCAGCAGGCACTGGCTTTTATTCCCGGTATTTCGATGGGGGCTGACGGTGTGCGGCACGCTTTTGTACAGGTCATGGATGGCAAACGCTGTCAGGCACAGTATCACCGGTTTTCTGCCGGGGATTTCAAGCCGGCGAACCGGCATTTCGAAGTGTCCGTTGGCGGAAGCGTGTTTTCCGGAGAAAAATTGAAACTCGACCTGCCAAACTTGTCCGGCGAGATCAGTTTTTCCGACAAAACGCCCTGGCCGAAAATGCTCGGCGCGCCCGGTATCATGGGCTGGTATTCCTTTGTGCCTTTTATGGAGTGCTTTCACGGTATTGTGAGCATGAATCACGTGCTGGAAGGCGCGCTGAAAATCGGAAATGCTGCCGTTGATTTCAGCGGGGGAAAAGGATACATCGAGAAGGACTGGGGGCGCTCCTTTCCTCGCGCTTACGTCTGGATGCAGACCAACCATTTTGATACGCACGATCGCGCGTCCCTGATGGCGTCGGTTGCGCATATTCCCTGGCTGGGCAGTTACTTTATCGGGTTCATCAGCGGGTTCTGGCTCGACGGGCGACTGTTTCGCTTTGCAACCTATACCGGTGCGCGTAAATATTTGAAAATCAGCGATGAACAGGTCGAACTGATTTTCAGGAACCCTAAGACCGAACTGCGCCTGTTGGCCCGGCAGGCGGCCGGAACAGCCCTGCATTCGCCCATTTCAGGTGAAATGACCGGCAAGATCAACGAAAGCCTGCAGGCTGTCGTTCGCGTCGAACTATTGCAAAATGGCCGGCGTATTTTTGAAGGTACCGGCCGCAATGCAGGGCTGGAGGTGGCAGGTGATGTGGAGATATTGCAATAATTTTGTTCCTGTATTTTTGAGATGGCTTCTGCCTATTCGCGATAAGGCTGAAAGGTCAGCATCCTGTTGGTCATGTCGAAGGCACACAGCGCACCCATGCCGTCCCGGTCGCTGAATCGTTCCTCGGCGAACACACAGCCGGCATCGATATCGAGGTAGCGATCTATTTCCAGCCCGAGAAATTGATTTTCAATATGTTCAGTGGCCGTCGGCGTATGTCCGTGCAGGATAATGCGCGACCCCAGCCAGTCGTATCGGATGGCCGGGTACCAGGCAGACGTTCTGATCCAGCACATCCTCGACGTGTCGGCCAGCGGATCGCTCAGGTTGAAATCCAGGCCGCCATGCACCAGGATATAGCCGTCGGTTTCCATAAAATAGGGCAGTTCCCGCATAAAGTCGAGGTATTCTTCCGGAATATCGGCGCAGTGTTCCACGCCGAAGCTATCCATGGTTTTTTTACCGTCACTGAGCAGCCATCGTTCCAGCCCGGTAAAATCTCTCGATGCGGCCTGCAGGATCAGTTCTTCATGGTTGCCGCGCAGGCAATGCACGTTGTATCCCTGCCGTCTAAGTTTGAAAATTTCATCCAGCACACCCCTGGAGTCCGGCCCGCGGTCCACATAATCGCCCAGCAAATACAGCGCATCAGACTGGGTCAGCGCTATCTTGTCCAGCAGTTCCAGGAAAGTGTTTTTACAGCCGTGAATATCGGAAATGGCAATTTTTCGCATAGGTGAGGGACCAAAGTATAACCGGAAATGGATATCAGGTGCTCAAAACAGGGATTTGCCGGAAAAAATTCTGTGCCGCCGGAAAAAAAATGTCATAACATCAAAAGACCCCGATTCCCCAATAACCAAATCCCAGTACCTTCGCCAAATGTCAAAAAAGAAGCACCGCCGCAAGGTTAGCAAGCGGGGATTGCCGCCTGGTACGCTCATTTACACGGGCGACCGGATGGAAAACCCCTCCCTGATCTCTTCCGTTTGGCTGAATGAGCAAAACTATGAAGAACAGGAAACGTATCTGTCGGAATGGCGTTCCCGCACCGGCGGACTGTTCTGGGTCGATATTCGCGGACTGACGGACACGACGCACATCGAACAGATCGGCAGCGATTTTCAGGTGCATCCGCTGGCGCTGGAAGACATACTCAATACCCACCAGCGTGCCAAACTCGACGAATACGAGAACGGCCTGTTTTTTATCCTGCATAATTTAAAACTCGAGCAGGATACCCTCGATCTCGGCAGCGAGCAAATCGCTATTTTCTTTGGGAAGAACTTTGTGCTGTCCTTTCAGGAAGATCCCGACGATACCTTTGAGTCCGTACGCATTCGTGCGCGGGAAGGGATCGGCCGCTTGCGGAAGAAAGGGTCGGACTACCTGGCATATGCCCTGGTCGACAATATTGTTGACGGCTATTATATTTTTCTGGATGAGGTGGAAAGCCAGGTGCTCGATCTGGAGACAATCATGTACAATAATGGCGCCGACCCCACGTGCAAGGCCAGGATTTTTGAACTCAAGAGGGTAGTAAACCAGTTCCGACACAGGCTGCTGCCGCTTCGCGATGCCGTGTCCCGCTTTTACCGCACGGAAAGCGAATGGGTCGACGACTCCAACCGGCCCTACCTGCGCGACGTTGTCGATCACGTTGCCCAGATTCTTGACGGTATAGACAACCAGCGCGATATTCTCGACAGCATGGAAGCCCTCTACCACGCCGAGGCCGCCAACCGGCTTAACGATGTGATGCGCGTACTAACGGTCATCAGCACCATTTTTATCCCCCTCACCTTTGTGGCAGGCATCTATGGCATGAACTTCGACCATATCCCGGAACTTCATTACCGCTATGGCTATTTTGCCACTCTTGGCGTCATGTTCCTGCTTTCGCTGGGCATGCTCTATTACTTCAAAAGAAAGCACTGGTTTTAAAAAAAAAGGGGTTTCGGGTTGCGGGTTGCGCAGGTTACGGGTTACTGGTTTCGGGTTGCGCAGGTTACGGGTTGCGCAGGTTTCGGGTTGCTGGTTTCGGGTTGCTGGTTGCATTTGCGGAATGATTAAAGAAAACGCAACCCGTAACCTGCGCAACCCGCAACCCGTAACCCGTAACCCTCAATAAATCACCTGCATTTTCATATTCCAGAACATGAAACTCAGGATGTCTGCCGCTTCCTCGATGCTTTTGCTGGTGGGTTTGCCCGCGCCGTGTCCGGCGCTGGTTTCTATACGGATCAGGGTGGGGTTGTCGCCCTGCTGGTATTCCTGAAGGGTGGCGGCGAACTTGAAGGAATGTGCAGGCACCACGCGGTCATCGTGATCGGCCGTCGTGATCAGTGTGGCCGGATAGGCAGTCTTTTTGATGTTGTGCAGCGGCGAATACTTGTACAAACAGGGGAACTCGTCCTTGTTGTCGCTCCTGCCGTAATCTGTAGCCCACGCATATCCGATGGTGAACTGGTGGTAACGCAGCATATCGAGTACTCCTACCGCAGGGAAACACACCCCAAACAGATCGGGGCGCTGGGTCATACAGGCGCCGACGAGCAGTCCGCCGTTGGAGCCGCCTTGTATGGCTAGGCGTTCGCGCGAGGTATATTTCCCGGCGATCAGGTATTCGGCGGCAGAAATAAAGTCGTCGAACACATTCTGTTTCTGGCATTTGGTACCGGCCTCATGCCATTTCTCACCAAACTCGCCACCCCCCCGAATGTTGGCTACCACATAAATGCCGTTATTCTCCAGCAGCGCCGCGCGGGAAGGTGAAAACGCCGGTGTCACGGAAATATTAAAGCCGCCGTAGCCGTACAGCAAGGTAGGATTGGTGCCATCGCGGGCGATATTCTTTTTCCTGGTAATGAACATAGGCACCCTGGTGCCGTCCTTGCCGGGGTACCAGATCTGTTCGGTGGTATACGCATCGGGATTGAAATCCAGTTTTGGCGCTTTGAATATCCTGGTATTCAGCGTGTTCATGTCGAGCGCGTATATCGTTGTGGGCCGAAGGAACGAGGTGAAGCCGAAAAAGGCCTGCGATTCACCCCTTTTGCCGCTGATGCTGCCCACCGTTCCGATCTCGGGAAGTGTCACCTCTTTCAGGAATTTTCCCTGCAGGTCGAATACCCGCAAGGCGCTCGAGGCATTGTGCAGGTAAGAGCAGATGATCTTGTCGCCGCATACCGCTGCCCCTTGCAACACGTCGGCGCTGTCTTCCGGGACAAGTATCTCCCAGTGATCGGGCTTCGGACGGGCGGGGTCGACCAGGATAAGCCGCTGGTTGGGAGCAGACTGGTTGGTGAGAATGATGAGTTTGTCTCCGTTGTTGTCAATTACATTGAAATCGTGTTCAAAGTCGGTGGCGATCGGGACAAAAATCGATTTGTCGGCGCTTAAGTCTTTGACAAACAACATATTGCCACTGGTGCTTTCCCAGCCCGAAACGCATAGAAAGCGCTCGTCGTCGGTTGTGGCAGCGCCAAAGGAACGGTCGGGATTGGCCTTGTCATTGTACACCAGCAAATCGTCTTTTTGTTGTGTGCCGAGTTTGTGGAAGTACACTGCGCCGAATTTGTTCGTGGCGGTGAGTTTGGCGCCTTCCGTCGTTTCCGGAAACCGTGTGTAGTAAAACCCGTCGCCCTTCCACGCGATATTGGTGAATTTGGCCCACTCGATCTGGTCGGGCAGCATTTGTCCGCTTTGCAGGTCCTTGACGAAGATGGTGCGCCAGTCGGACCCGCCTTTTGAAATGCTGTAGGCCAGGTGCCGCCCGTCTTTGGAGAAGTCGAGTTCCTGAAGCGAGGTAGTGCCGTCGTCGCTAAAAGTATTGGGGTCGAGCAGCATTTTCGGTTCACTTTCCGGGTTGTCCTGTACGTAGAGAACACTCTGGTTTTGAAGGCCGTCGTTTTTGAAAAAGTAGTATTTGTCGCCTTCCTTGAAAGGGCTGCCGTATTTCTCGTAATTCCAGATCTGTTCGAGTCGCTTGCGGATCTTCTCGCGGTAGGGTACCTGGCTCAGGTATCCGAAAGTGACGATGTTTTGTTTTTGTACCCAGTCTTTTGTTTCAGCGCTTTGGTCGTCTTCGAGCCACCGGTACGGATCGTTCACTTTTGTGCCAAAATAATTATCCGAAACGGTCGTATCTTTTCGTGTGGCGGGATAGGTAACCGGTATTTTTTTAAACTCCATCGTTTGGGTGTTGCTTTTTTTGTCGCCTGAATTACAGGCCATTGTGCACAGGACTACAATGAAAACGGGGATAAACAGCAATGGTTTCATGATAAATAAAGATGTTGATCAATAGTGTCTGACGATACGGCAGGTACAAAAACGCTGCAATGGCGCCAATGCGTTACTTTTGCCGCGAATGTAGAATATACAGCGGGTTTCTGTCGCTTATTACGTTTTGAATTGTCATTTTGATTATGAACTACCATTTGCCACGGCTGAAATACAGCCTGATATGTCTGCTCTTTATCAGTTTTCGCACATTGGCCGGCGCACAGCAACTGCCGGATTCGTTTCCAGCCTCTATCCCGCATGCCGACAGCCTGTCGGAAACGGATTTATCGGGACTGCTCGGAACACTGGTTGCCCATGCCGGAATGTTTGCCTCTGAGCTGGGCCGGCAGGCTGAGCAGGCTTCTGTAATCTATACCGACGCAGGGCAGCGCCTCGACACTGCCAGGAAGGATACACTCAGTCCCAAAAGCAGCCTTGACTCGCTGTCGGGGTTGGTAAAAACGGCGAAAAAGGAACAAAAAGAGGCAGAAAAACGACAAAAGCAAGCCGCCAGTGCGCTTGAATTTGCAGAGAAAGTTGCCCAAATGGATGCGGTGGGACAACGCAAAAACCTGGATAAATGCTACAAACGGGTGCGCGCGGTCCACGATCTGCTTTATCCGCCGGCGCCGGAGAAACCTATAGCCGAAATTATCGGCAACGAGGGCGTCGTTGCTACCGACAGCCTGCCGCCCCGGCCGGATATCCCGACAGAGCCTGTTGCGGAAAAGGCGCCCGAAAAGGGCAAGACCAAAGAAAAAGCCGGGCCGAAATTCAAACCATACGATCCTTCGGCCGATGTTATGCTCAATCCGCCGCCGCGACCTTGCTCCCTGGCAGTGAATACGCGCGACGAGTTTTCCGGCGAAACGTACCAGGAAGTGCAAAAAGAGGAGTTATTCCGGTATACCAACGAGGTGATGAAAAAACACCTTCCCCCGGACCAGCCCCATATTATATGCAATGCCGCGCTTTCATCGGGCGGCGCCACGGTAAGCCTGCAACTGCATTTCGACATCCGCGACAACAATGCGCGCCGGACGTTCGGCAGCCTGGGCAAAAACAGCGCGGTTATCCTCAAGTTTCTGGATGGCACTACCTTCACCGCCGTCAATGTGCGCAGCGACGAGGGCACACCCGGCTCCGAAGGGCAGGTTTTCTCCTTCAAAGGGCAGTACGTGCTGGACCCGGCAGCGGTGAAAAAACTCCGCAAAACAGAACTTGACAAAATTCGTGTGGCCTGGAGTACCGGATATGAAGATTACGAGATTCAAAATGTAGACTTGCTCATGCGGCAGGCAAAATGCCTGTTTGAATAATACCACGTACCCTGCTGATGAAATTAGCGCAAGATATTTCGCTGCTCCCTTTTAATACGTTCGGTATTCAGGCGCGGGCCGAATATTACCGGGAGGTAACGACCGTCGATGATTTGCGCGATGTGCTGCGGCTCCGCAAACAACCGGTTTTTGTGCTCGGTGGCGGGAGCAATGTGCTTTTTACCGGCGATATGAAGGGTCTGGTGATCCGAAATGCCATTGCGGGCACCGCGGTGACGCGCCGGTTCAAAAACAAGGTTTGGGTAAAAGTAGGGGGCGGAACGGTCTGGCACGACTTCGTTCAGTGGGCCGTCGCCGGCGGACTGGGCGGGGTAGAGAACCTCAGCCTTATTCCCGGAACGGTAGGCGCTGCGCCGGTGCAAAACATTGGCGCCTATGGCGTCGAATTAAAAGATGTATTTGTCGGCCTTCATGCCGTCGAACTGGAAACCGGGAAGTTGCGCTATTTCAACAAGACCGACTGCCGGTTCGGCTATCGCGACAGTTTTTTCAAACGCGACGGCAAAGGAAAATACTGCATCGTTTCCGTTGTGCTTTCCCTGACACAACACCTGCACCGCATCAATATTTCCTACGGCGACATCCGGAAGGTTCTGGAAACAGAGGGAATAAGAACACCCGCCATCGGCGACGTAAGCCGTGCTGTGATTCAGATACGGTCGTCAAAATTGCCGGACCCCGCGAAAATCGGGAATTGCGGCAGTTTTTTTAAAAATCCGGAGGTGGAGCGCGCCGTGCTGGAGCGCATCAAGGCCGGTTACCCGACTGTTCCCCATTTTGACGTCCCGGATAAAAACCGGGTAAAAATTCCGGCGGGCTGGCTCATCGAGCAATGTGGCTGGAAAGGGAAGCGCGTCGGCAATACCGGTTGCTATGAAAAACAGGCCCTTGTGCTGGTGAATTACGGCGGGGCTACCGGTGCAGAAGTCAGGCATCTCGCGTTTGAAATCATTGATTCCGTGGAGCGCCGCTTTGGTGTCAGGCTGGAGCCTGAAGTGAGCATTTTATAAAAGAAAAGCCGTCCAGTCGTTGCGACTGGACGGCTACAACATAACCATGAAAACAATTAACCAATCAAATGTTAGCCCTTTCCATACCTGTTTGGGAAAACCGTGCCAAAACTTTGGTATGGTTCATGAATTTTTTCCCGGGTACTGTTAAAATTTCCCGGGAAGTGTCATTTGCTAACAGCCGACGTTTTCAACATACCAATTTGACGCAATATTTTTGCAACTGATGCTCAATGCTGCCCGTCCGTGCCGGTTTGCCATAACCCTGACTTCCGCGTGTCTGTTGTGTCTGTTGCATTTTTATGCGACAGGGCAGGGTAGTGTCGCCGTAGGGCCCGATTTCAAATCGGCAGAAATCAAACCGGGCTGGCTGACTGATACCGAAAACACCCTCACCATCGATCAGGTAAGCCAAATTGACCCGGTATCCGGGTTCCGGCAGTCGGAAAGTTCCTTCCTGACATTCGGTACCGACCAGGCGCGGTATTGGCTGTATTTTACTTTGGACAACCGCACACCAAATGCCCGGACCGTGGTGCTGCGGCTCAACCGGAGAAATATTGAATCTTTCAATTTGTGGCAACGTTCGCCCGGGGAGGCAGTGCGAAATATCGGGGCAGTCGGAACGCAATACCCCGGAGACGCGCGTTTTATGCTGAGCGACGGGTATTCCTACACCGTTGTCCTGCAACCGGGAAGGAATGAATACTGGGTGGAGAGTTACAACCATATAGGTTCCATGTACCTGAGTCTAAGCCTGTACACGCAGGAAGAGTCCAGCCTGCTGAACCGAAAAAACATCCTGCTGCTCGGAGTCTTTCTCGGCGTAATGCTACTCTCCTTCGTATTCAGTTGCACGCTTTTTGTTCAGTATCGGGAGGCGACCTACCTGCTGTACTGTATTTACATCGTCAATATTTTGATCCGGGAACTGTACAATTACTCGGCAGATTTTGGCCTCTTTTCACACATCGGACATCAATGTATTTCGTCGCTCATTGCAGCGACCTACGGGTTGTTTTTCGTGCAATTTGTTCAACTGAGCGACCTGTCGAAGCGTTGGTACAATTTTGTGTGCGGTTTTATCGCCGGGATATTCATTGCCGTGGGGCTGATCTGGATATTTCATGAACTGGAAATAAAAAGTCCGCTTTACTTCCTTTTCAAGATCATCAATGTTTTCTTTATCTTCTTCACACTGAATGCCTTATACCTGTCGCTGCGCTTTTACCGGGTCAGTTCGCGAGCGCGGCTGGCCTTCTGGGCATTTATCCCGCTGAGTTTTGCCTTTATCGCGATCCTCCTGCGCAACCTGGCGGTCATTCCTGCCTTCACGATTATCCAGCACGCAGTGGTGGGCGGGTTTATTTTTGAAGTGATCGCCTTTACCATTGGATTCTCGCGATGGCACCTGTCCCTGGAAACCGACCGGCGCATGCTGCAATTAAGGCTGGATATGGAACAGCAGGAAAAGCAACTGGCCGTTCAGGCTGCTGAACAGCGCGTCAAAGACCAGATCGCCCGCGACCTGCACGACGACGTGGCGGCTTCCATGTCCGGAATCCGGATACTCAGCCAGGTGGCGTACGGTCAACTCAAGGGAAAGGCGTCCGGCACGGCATCGCTGATGGAGCAGATCAACCAGAATGCACAGGCCACGCTTGACAGCATAAGCGACCTGATATGGGCGGTAAAGCCCCACCCGGATTACATGAACGACATGGCCGACCGTATGCGGGATTATGCCGGCAAGGTGCTCGACGCAAAGGATATCGACTACCTGATGGATATTCCCCGCAACCTGCCTGTTCGAAATCTCGATATCGAAACCCGTCGCAATGTTTACCTGATTTTTAAGGAAGCCGTCAACAATGCCATGAAATACAGCAACTGTAGCCGCATGGAGGTCAGCCTCCATGTACAGCAGGACAAACTTGTCTTGCGCGTTGCAGACGACGGCGCAGGTTTTGAAAACGGGAAAACGCAAAAAGGAAACGGGCTGCGCAACATGGAAAAACGCGCAGGGGATATTAACGCCGACTTTCGTATCGATACGGCCCCGGGCAAAGGAACGGAAGTTA
>ERZ724514.1330-NODE-1330-length-10930-cov-5.778299_pt1 | contig 10930 bp, 9 predicted proteins | sample MGYA00376047_ERZ724514 | MGnify/ENA primary metagenome ERZ724514 (study PRJEB28724, sample SAMN07190883) | activated sludge metagenome | isolation source: activated sludge of sewage treatment plant in Hong Hong | place: Hong Kong | collected 2016-03-17 ...
CCGCGACGTCGGCTCCACTCGCGCGCATGTCCGCTCCGCCCCCCGCCTTCGACCTCGGCGAATTCCCGGCCCACCTCGGCCTCGGCGCCACCGTCGTGCAGCAGCCGCGATTCGACGATCCCCAGCGATGGTACCCCGCCTACGAGGCCCGCACCCGCCTCGACGGCCGCGAGGGCCGGCTCGTCTCGCTGCACACCTTCGATCGCCCGTGGACCAGCTGGGAGATGCACCCCCACGGCGACGAGCTCGTCGTGTGCACCGCCGGCGAGATCACGCTCCACCAGGAGATCGACGGCGCCGTCCGCAGCGTCACCCTGCGCGGCGGCGACGCCGTGATCAACCCCCCGGGCGTGTGGCACACCGCCGATTGCTCGGCCCCCGCCACCGCCCTCTTCATCACCGCCGGCGTCGGCACCGAGGTCCGCCCCCGCTGAGCCGGGGCTCAGCGGATATACAGCGCCTCCCACTGCGTCTCGTGCTTCGGGTCGAGGTTCCCGCCGCCGAGGAACCCGTGCAGGTAGCCGGCGGGGTAGCCGTACTTCTTCCAGTCGTCGCGCGGCACCACCTGCATCCACCAGCAGCCGATCCCGTCGCCGGTGTCGACATCGGTCGCGTAGCTCGGCGCGTTGTACTTCGCGTGCAGCCCGTTGAACCCGCCGCACGTCGTCGGCTTGTTCCCGCTCAGGTACGTATAGTCGGCCCCGGTCGTCGTCTTGGTGAACGGGTCGTGCCCCTGCGTCCACGCCACCTGGAACAGGATCGGCCCGTCCTTCCAGTTCATCGCGTCGCCGACCGCGTAGCGGAACGTATAGTTCTCCCCGACCTTGAACAGATCGCGCTTTCCCACGATCGAGTAGTTCTCCTGCTGCGGCTGATCGGCGTTGAAGCTCTGCCACGTCATGTCGTTGAAGAAGTGCGGGTACTTCGCGCTCATCAGCCGCATCCACCCGCCGCCGGAGTACGTCTGCTCGCAGTACACCTCGAGCGGCGCCTCAGGCCCGCCCCCGTCGAAGTCGACGACCACGAACGCGCTCGGCGCGTCCGGCACCGCGTCCTTGAGCGCCTTGCACGACTTCGGGTACGTGCACACGTTCGCCTCGCACAGCAGCCCGTCGCCGCAGTCCCCCTGCCCCCCGCAAGCCGCCCCGACATCGCACTTCGGACAGCCTCCGCCGCAGTCGACGTCCGTCTCGGACCCCAGGCCCCGCGCAAGGCCGCGCCGGGCAGCTAGACCCCCCTGGGGGCTCGAATTCCAAGGAACCAAGCGCTCGAAAACACCTCGATCGCGTCCGCTCGCCTGACAGAGCGCTTCCGTGCAGGAATTGAGTCCCCAGAGGGGTCCGAATTGCTCCCCTCGAACGCCCCGGTTTTGGAGAAATCCTGGAGACGCCCCAGGCGGGCCACCCCTTGGTCCGTGGACCGCGAACCGGGGCGACCACCAGATGCGGCGTCATGGTCCGACGAGGTGCGTCTCGCGCTGGTGGCGGGACCTCGCCAACAGCACGGCCGGATGCTCACCGAGGGCGACACGACGGAAGACGTTAGCAGCGAGCCGCTGCCGAGTTTCTGGCTGCTTGAGGCTTGAGGGTCTCCTGCCAGGAGGCCGAGGCGAGATCGCGCACATCGCAGGCCCAGCCCAGTAGGTGTCGTGATAGAAGAGCACGTTGATCACGCCGTCGAGGTCCTTCGCCTCCGGCAGCGGGTCGTCGAATTCGCGGTCGGCCCGGACCACGTTGCGCAGCATCCACCTCGGATCATGCGATCATGCCATCGTTGTGAGCGCATGTTGCATCCGGGCGAGGGCATCGCGTACGCTGAAGTAAGACCATGTCTGGTTCGGATCGAATAGGTCCCTCATCTCGCTCAGTTCACGGAATTGGCGTGCCCGCCCAGATTGGAGCGCGGCGTTCAAATCCTGTAGAGCCAGACGCACCGCTTGGTACGGGCATGCCCCTGCTCCGTCATAAACGCTAGTGGAGACCTGGGCGAAAAGGTGTTCGATCAAGACGGAGGGGAGACAGGGTGCGATGGCCGAGAACACCGCTCGCTCACAGCGCAGAAGCGCCTTGGCTGCCCGTACGGCCCGCCTGTACCTCCCGCTCGTCCGGGCATCGAAGGCGGCTGCGTTATCGCGGTGCTGGTCCGGCCAGGTAGCGATCGACATCTCCCGCTCGCATACGGAGCGCAGTTCGTAGCCGTGGCTGCACTGCGGATTCTTGCATTTCGGACAGATCTGATGCTGCCAAAGTCGCGGAATGAGAACCACAATATCCGCCTGAATACGCTGCCCCGACGCTCCGCACAGCAGAATGGCCTTTCGCTGTTCGCATACAAGACGCTCGCCGTAGTGTCGCTTTAGGTATTGGTAAAGCTGGCTGCGAAATTCAAGCGGGTCGCATACGACCTCGGGCTTCGGTCCCTTCGAAGGACGCGGATGGATCCGACATCCAGTCGGAATGACCGCGATATCGGCGTCACTCGTAGCGAGATGCGTGGCGTTGCCGATCGATCCGAACACACGTAGTTCGAGCTGATACGCAAAGCAATCAACCTCGTTGCAGAACAGCCCGTGAAGTTCCTGGCAAAGCGCCTCTCCGGCGAGACGGTGTCCAGGCCCTGGGTCGCCCGCATGCGCGTGGGCGAGATCATGCAGCGTATCGTAACGCATTATGTTCCTCATCGCCCAATGATGTTCCTCGTTGCCTTATGATCTGAGGCGAAGCCGCACGCTTCATGGCTTGGTCACCGCGGAAGGTCCTTCGAGCAGCGGCGACGGTTCTACGCTCCGCAGCGTCTCGAGCAGGATGTCGGCGCCGAATGGTCGATCCACGCTGAACGCTCGTCGCAGAGCGAGCCTCCCGACTCGCTCAAACAGGTCGGACGCAGTGTATGGAATCTCTCGATCATCCGTGGCGCGGACCAACTCGCTCACCGACCGCGGATTCGCATCAGTCCCTGCCAAGATCCGCTCGAAGATCTGCTTGCGGGCGGTCTGATCCGGCCGCTCGAACTTGAGATGCAGCGCGGCGCGCCGCAAGACTGCCGGATCGACCACGCTCGCGCGATTGGTGATCAACACGACGACCAAAGGCACTTGCTCGCGCTCGAGGATGTCGATCTGCTTGATCAGCACGTTGAGCCCAGCGCGATCCTCGTGATGTGCCTGCATCTGCGCCCGACTCGTCGCCAGGTCGTCGGCTTCATCTAGCAAGAGGATTCCTGCCTTAACGTCCCTCGCACGCATCTTGGCCTGGGAGAACGCATCAGTCAGGCGGGCGCTGATCTCGCCCACGCGGCCCCAACCTCGGATGTCCGACGGCGTCTCCATCGTTAGCACATCACGGTCGAGCGCCTCGGCCAGCGGCGTCGCAACCGACGTTGCCAGTGCCGTCTTGCCACAGCCGACCTCTCCCGACAGCAAGACCATGGGGCTCCGCATCTGGCCAGCCTCCGCGAACGGCAGCGTCGGATGGTGCTTCTTCCGCCAGCGAGTAAACCGCTCTGGCTCGAATAAGAGGATCAGATCATCCAACAGCCGCTGCTTCTGGTCGTCAATACCGATCAGTTCGTCGTACCGGCGCTGGGCGCGCTTGTCCGGGTGCCTACTCTCGAATAGCTTCAGTTCGCTCATTTCCAGTCTCCGATTCTGCCTCGCGTTAGGCCCCAATTGTTCTTCGCGTACACGCGATCCTGGGCTGCATCGCCTTGAACGATCTGCCCGTTCGTGCCCCAACCACGAGACGCAAGGTACTGCCTCACCCGTCCCAGGGACGGGGCGTTCTCCCGATAGCGCAGCACAAGGCTGGCCGATGTACCTTTCGGGAATTGTTCGAAGTTGATACCGCCGGCTCGCGAATCCTGAAGACTCCGCCCGTCATCAGCCACCCGGTACTCGACAGCAACCACGGCCCCGCCTGGTGGCGTGATCTTGATCTGGAACAACTCTCCTGCCTCCGCCAACAGCACAAAGAGGAGGTCGTCGTGCCACTCCTCAACCTGCGTCGAAGTGATGAGGCCGGCGTTCTTCATCGCCGTCAGATCCACCAGGACGCGCGCCATGGCGTGGCGTACACTCGCCTCCGAATACGTACTTGTCCAACTGGTCGCGTATGTCGATGTCACGACAGATCTCCATGATGCTTGAAGGGCGCACCGAACAGTTCGATCAATACCTCGCGCGCCCCCTGAGCGTCGCCGCGTCGATCGAGAGCCTCGACCTCTGCCATGCAATCGCGCGCCGCTGCTAGCCACTCCTGTAGTTCCCGGACATGGGCGTCCTTCCATGCCATCGGCATAACGTTGTTCCCCGCATTCACCGGGTCGAGCACGGACCAGCCGCGGCTGTCCCCGCTGGTCGCGGCGCCCTGACCGAAGTCGGCGAAGGTGATTGTCCGCCGCGAAGCAACAGCATCGGCCATCCACGACAGCCATCGCCCGAGCGTCTCTGTGTAGGTCGTAGCGACCCCACGCTCATCGTAGGCCTTCGCGCACAGGAGGTCGATGAGCATGCTCGGGACCTCTTCGATGACTCTTGCCTCCCCCTCACGGTAGCACCGCCACCACTTGACCAGCCTGATGCATTCGTTGAACAGCACGCGGCCGGGCGTATCGTTACTACTTTTGGTTCGTGTCGTGATAAATTCGATGTGCCGTCGCACCGAGGTCCGCCGCTTCTCGCCGTTGCTGCGGAACAGCAACTGCTCGACATCGTTCTCGACCACCGCGATCATAGGCACTAGATCGTAATTGATCTTGGTCCCGGCGAACTCGATACGCACCGAACTTCGGGTGGATTCGGATGGCGTACTCGGATAGCTCGCCTTCACATACCTCAGGAACCGCTCGATGAGCATGCTGCGGTCCTCGTCGCCGACCGAGTCCGGATGCAGAACGAACGAGATATCGACGTCCTGCCCCTCGATCTCGGCCCCACCGTGCATATGTCGTCTTAGTCCCGTCTTCTTCTTAAACGACCCCGAGAACGGCATACTGCGCACTGTCAGGCCGTCCTTCTCAGCCTGGCCCTTGACGCGCGTTCGGATCTCCTCGGCTTGCTCGGTAATCGCCTCTTCGCGCTCCGCGGGAGTCCGAATCCAGTCGACAAACGAGGCTAGACGTCGATGTGACGAACTCAAGGTGCTCAGCTTGTTCACGGGTTCCTCTCTACAAGGGGGGGAGACGATAATGCGACGATGGGAAGAGTCAAGGCGTCGGGCAAGAAGTCAGACTGTGACATTTCTCTCAGAGAAGGCGTGGTTCCAATGCGGTTGGTGCCCCCTCAGCCTTGCAACGTCTTGACGAGGATCTTGTATACACCGCTTCCGCCGCGTTCTCTCGTGGAAGTTGCGGACGGTTGCATGAGGTTCCGTCGAGCGGACTGATCGATCGACTCCCCCGAGAACACATCACCAAGGCCACCCGTGTGCCGTCACGTCGCCGGTCATTGCTCTATGTCTGACGCATCTCCCACAAACCCCCTCTGCGCCCATGTTCTGCGCCTATCAGCCAACATTGGCGCCCACAAGGGCCTGCTCGACGAGGCCGAGCTGCAGGCAGCGATGTCTCCTTGGAAGCCCGTCGACGCCGGGCTCACGGTGGACCTGACCCCACTGCCGATGTCCGACGGCGAACCGATGTACTGGAAAGCATGCGCGGACGCCATTCGCCCGTCCGTAGCCGGATTTATTCAGCAAAGGGTCGCTCCCTCGTCGATCCGTCAGCTCTGCGTGTTCGGATTCGCCCCGATCCCCCTGCTCGCTGTGTTCGGCGAATGCATCGGCGAGAAATTGCCGACGCGTGTGTTCAACCGCTTCCGTAGCCCCAGCAGTTGGACGTGGAAGTCGAGCCGCCCCGCGGGTACGGCGTGGATCCCACCGCGACTCGGCGGCTCCCCGCGCGCACAGCAGATCGCTATCCTGATATCGGCGAGCGGCAGGATTGATCCCGATGACGTCGACCGCATCGTCTCTCCACACGGGCGCGCCACCTACGAGATTGCGATCGAAAATCCTCGCCTAGATGCGATCCAGACTGAGGCGCAGATTGCTGAATTCTCCCAGATCTACCGCGACTTGCTGGCGACGATCCGCAACACTCATGGCCTCCGCTGCACGATCCACTTGTTCGCAGCGGCCCCTGTGGCGATCGCTATCGAACTCGGGCGATGCGTCCTGCCGAAGACCGATCCCGCGATCAAATTGTACGATCATCAGCGGGACTGCGGCTATCGGTTCGCCCTTGATCTCCTTCCCGCGCGGCCTGCGTCCGACAGCCGGGCCTCCCAGAACGTTCTTGAGGTGCCTGGCGCACAGCCAAGCGGCAAGCCCGAGAAACTCCGCGTGCTGCTGCTCGCCGCCAACCCCTTCAAGTACCAGCACATCGACACGACGAAGGAGCGCAACGCGATCTACGACGAACTACGAATTTCGGACCCGGATGCCTCCATGGTCCAGGTCGATAACCTCGGCGCCGTGACACTCGACGACTTCTTGTATGCCGTCGGGAACTACAACCCGCACGTCCTCCACTTCGTCGGCCACGGCAACGAACGCGGCGAGCCATTGCTCGTGACCACTGACGGCGAGGGATCGCATGCCGTGTCCAGCCACGTGCTCGAAACGCTGCTGAGTTCCGCGCCAGCCCTGCGCTGCGTCGTCCTTAACGCCTGCTACTCGGCCAACGTCGCCACGGCGCTCGTCAAGCGGCTGCACATCGTGGTCGTCGGGATGCCCGACCGCATCGCCGACGACCGCGCCCGCGCGTTCGCACAGCAGTTCTACCAGAGCATCGCGCGCGGTAGGAACCTGCAGAGCGCCTACGACGCGGCCCGGCGTGCGCTCAAGATCCATGGTACGGACGAGAGCGATCTGCCAGACCTGAACCGACACTTCGAGGTCCACCCCGAACAGATCGTGCTGCTCCCGCATGAGCCGAGGATGCACCCGTAGTGCCGTGTGCTGATTGCCAGACGTGAATGCGGCTCAAGGAAGCCGAGGTCGGATCAGACCCAACACGGGTGGAACGAACGTCGAGCCGAACACGCTTCACGCTGCTGGCGACTCGACGCCAGGTACCTCGACGGTGACAGCATGGATGCCGCACCAGTCGCCGTCGTCCCGATGTGCGATCGGGAGGTGCGACGCAGTCACGTCGGTCCAGCCGCGCAGGTCCAAGCGCAGGCTTGTTGCGATCACCACGACGGCATAGAGATCGGTGAGCGGAACCTGCACGCGGTACGGATGAGCGACACCGACGACCTCGCCGTCGGGTTGGACCCGGTTGACGAGGGCGATCGGGCCAGCGACGTGGAGTGCCAACACCGTGACGTAGAAGGCCAGGCCTGTGAGGTTGACCACCACGAGCTCGCGTCTGACAACGTCGAACGTGAGCGTGTACCTCGGCGGAGGTGGCGTGGCTCGGGCGAGGAGCGCCGCCTGGCGGGCGAGGCCGTGGACTGCGCGGTGGAACGGTTCAAAATCGCTGTACGTCCGAACGGTCCCGTCGCGCTGCGAACACAGTGTGTATGCGCCCTCCCGCCCACCGACTGTGGCAACAATCGGCACCTCGGTCTCACCCGCACGGGCAACGTAGCCCGAGGCCGTGAGCGCCACGGCGTCTGCGAGCGGGAGTTCTGCGCCAATCGTGATCGCGGCGCGTGGCGACCCGACAGACCAGAGGCGAGCGGCCGGGAGCAGCGGTGCTCCGGCGCCCGAATCGGACTCGACGGCACGTGCCCGGAGGGCGAAGATCTCAGTGAGCGTCAGCAAATGGGGGACACCGTCGCGGTCGTGGGCGATATACTGGTCGCCGGCCCGCTGATCGAGGGCATGGCCACCGGCAATGCTGCGCCCGCCGCGGTCGAGGAGGAGCGTCTGAAACGCAACGTCCGCGGCCGGTCTCGACGTGAGCCAGGCGCGCTCGATCGGCCCGGCGATGACCGGCCGCTGCTTCCGCCTACGCATTTGGGCGACGAGCAATGCCTGGAGATTCGCCAGCGGCAGCGCCGACCGCTTGAACGGCGCGAGGACGGCGGCGAGAGCTTGGGTCAGATAGCCGCCCTTTTCGTTGCCAAACGCCAGTTGCTCCTTTGCGCAAGCGCATACGCGCACGACGGACGGGTTACCCTCGGGGTCGAGACCGGGCAGTTCGGCGAGGATGCGGGCGCGGTGGTCTGAGAAGCTCGCGCTGCGCGGCGCGAGGCCGCGGAGCTGTTCGCCACGGAAGATGCCAGTTGCGTGGCAGCAGTCCGCTACCCACGTGGCGTTCGCGGGCTTCTCGCTGATCCGCCACAGGTATGCCGAGAGCTCCTCGTGAAGCACGTAGTGAAACGTGCCCGCAGGGGAACCGGAGGGCACGACGGGGACGATCGCATAGGCGGACTCCCCGGTGTCCGGGTCGTCGAGGCGCAGGCCGTGGCCCGAATAGTAGAGGAGGACGTCGTCGCCCGCCCCGACACGCGCGACGAGGTTTGCGAGCGCCGCATGGATCGCCGCAGCGGTGGCGTCGCGCAGCACATAGATAGCGGCGGCCGGAACTCCGCATCCGCGGAGTACCCCGTACATCCGCTCGATGTCCTCGTCGACGCCCATGAGCCCGCCGGTCGGGCAGCCGATCAACAGTACGTGCCAGGCCATGATTCACACCGGGCTAGTGAGCTCGTCGCCCCGCCCAGGCGGGGTCACACGTACGGTGGTAGCACCGCAAGGTTCGTCGTACTCGTCGACCATGCGGACGATGACCTGCTTGTCCGGACGGCCGTCGGCGAGACCCTGGATCTCGGCGGTGTACTCGTCGCCGGACTTCTTCCACTTTAGCAGCTTCCCGCCGCAAGTGGCCACGGGTCGGTGGCCCGCGCGCGGCGTAACCCGGAGGACCGCGCGCTCGTCGTGACTCAGCCTGATCCGCCACTCCGGGTCCACGAAGCGGAGCCGGCGTGGGATGTAATCGGGGTCGAGGACGAGGCGATTTTGGGTGCCCTCGCGGACATAGAACTCGAAGAACTTGGCGGTCATCGGTAGCCTTTCAGGGTCGGCTGTCTACTCAGACGTGTGCAACGAGCCACACTTCAATCACCTCGGCGCGTCGCTTCCCCTCGGGCCCCTGCCCCTCCAGGATTTTCTGCGCCTTTTGGGCAAATTCCCGCGCCGTGGCCAAGTCCTCGCCGAGCGCCACCAGGCTACGGGCGATGCCCCACTGTACTTCGGCGAGTACCGCCGCCTGAATGTGCACGTCCGCCGCGGCGGCCCGGTAGAAGCGCAACGCGGATCGGGGATCGCGGTCGTGCAAGGCGAGATCTCCGCGAGCACGCGCCAACTCGTAGCCCGCCGCGCAATTCGCGGCCCCCCCGGCCCGCGCGAGCAGATCCTCAGCGTGGGTCCACGACGTCGTGGCCGCGGAGCGCTGGCCGTCTGAGACAGGGGCGTCGAGGTCCGCGGGGAGCAGACAATTGCCATGGTCGATCCAGGCAAGGGCCTCGTCGCAGCGGGCGTCATTGCCGGCGATCGCGGCGAACTGTACGGCCACGTCGCGGAAGAGCGACGCCGCGCCGGTCCGGTCACCAGACTCCTTGTTGATGCCCGCGATGAGATGTTCGGCGCGCACCACCTCCTGCCGTGGGGCGCCCGGCAGGCGCGTGAACGCCGCGAGCGCACGCTCGGCGTACGCGCGAGCTATTGTGAACTCCTGGCGGTCCATCCACAACACGCCGAGTAGGTGGTCCACGCGGGCAACGCCAAGGGAGCCCTCGCCACCGCCCGCGACGTAGCTGGCACGCGCCCACTCGGCGTTGCGGGTGGCCACCTCGTAATCGCCACGCTCACGGGCGATGTTGGCGGCGCTGAAGTAGTCCGCGCCAGTCATCGGGTGCACTGGCGAGTAGAGCGCAGCAACCCGCCGCAGGCTCTCATCGTAGGCGGCACCGGCCTCGTCGCGCCTGCCAAGCGCGAGCAAGGCGCGGCCGAGGTTGATGGACGTGTGGGCCAGCGCCTGGCTGTGCGTTCCGTCGTCGCGGAGCGCCGCCAGAGCCTCGTGGGCTGTCCGGTGGTCCGCCTCGGCGTCGGCGTAGCGCGCCCCGGCATAAGCAAGCAGGCCGCGAATGTCCTGGTGTTCGGCCCAGAGCACAGTCCGACGGACGCAGGCGCTGTCCTGAACCGCGTCGCACGTGGGGCGTGCAAACCAGTCGAGGTTGCCAAGGTGCCCTGCCGCCTCGGCGAGGAATAGTCGGCCGGTCTCGAGGTCCCTACGGTCGAGGATCGCCAGGCGAGCGAGTTCGTGGGTTGTCTCTGCCGCTACGAGCACGTCGCGGCCCGCGAGGGCGTGGCGGTCGGCGGCCACGAGCGAGGTCATGGCCTCGTCCATGCGCATGCGGTCGCGGGCGATCTTGCCGGCGACTAGGTGACTCGCGGCTATCGTCGGCGCGTGACCGGCGGCTTCCGCCAGCCCGACTGCGGTCGCCGCATGGGCCTGGGCTGCTTCATACCGGCCCAGCCAGTGGGTCACTCGGGCCGCGGACAGGGCTGCGTGCACGGGCGGGAGCGCGGCCGCTTGGGCTCCACTCGGCGGCTTGGCGAGGTTAAGTCCGGCGGCGTCGCACAACTCCGGCTCGTCAAGCGCGACTCCAGCGCGGCGAGCAGTAGGCGCGTCGACGGGGGTTGCGGCGAGGTCGTCGGCGAGGGTGATGAGTTCCTGCCAGCGGATCGTGAGGCACGCCTGGCGCTGCTCGAGGCCCGGCTCGCCGTCAATGAAGTAGCCTCGGCAGGCCGCGCTCCAGCGCTGCGACCAGCGGTCGACGTATTCGTCGAGGCGCGTGACAACGTCTGCGTCGCCGCCGGTGAACCGCCATGCGAGCGTGGCGCGGCGGGCGTCCCACTGAGCGACGCGCTCCTCGGCGTCGCTCCGGCAAGCGGCGTTGCGGACCTGCGGGGCGAAGCCG
>ERZ724514.1334-NODE-1334-length-10919-cov-4.044183_pt1 | contig 10919 bp, 11 predicted proteins | sample MGYA00376047_ERZ724514 | MGnify/ENA primary metagenome ERZ724514 (study PRJEB28724, sample SAMN07190883) | activated sludge metagenome | isolation source: activated sludge of sewage treatment plant in Hong Hong | place: Hong Kong | collected 2016-03-17 ...
TGGTGCGTCGTCGGGGCGTTCATCCTCCAGCTGATTTTTGTTCCGGTGTTGGGGACGGCGGTTACTCTGATCAGCATGGACAAGTATCTGGGGACACATTTCTTTGACCCGACGCAGGGAGGCGATGTCCTGACCTACCAGAACCTGTTCTGGTTCTATTCGCATCCCGCCGTGTACGTGATCTTCCTGCCGTTCTTCGGTGTCCTGTTCGAGATCGTCGCGACCTTCGCCAAGAACAAGGTGTTCAATTACAAGGCGGCGGTTTATGGGGGCATCTTCGGAATCGTCCTGTTGGCCGGGGAAGTCTGGGTCCATCACCTGTATGTCTCGGGAATGGTTGATTGGATCCGCGTTGGCCAGATGGTGACGACATTGCTGATCTCGGTTCCGGTCGGCCTGATGCTGATCAGTCTGGTGGGAACGCTGTACAAGGGTTCAATCACCTTCGAAACCCCCATGCTCTATGCGCTTGGCGTGCTCTTTCTGTTCCTGATCGGCGGCTTGACGGGAATTCCGCTTGCCGTTACCTCGTTGACCGTGCATCTTGCCCGCAGCTACTACGTGGTCGGTCATTTCCATTACGTGATGGCCGTCGCCGGAACGTTCTCCATTTTCGCGGGAGTCTACTACTGGTTTCCGAAGATGACCGGCAAGATGTACAACGAGTTCTGGGGAAAATTGGGCTTCTGGGTTACCTTCGTGGGAACCAATATCGTCTTCTGGACGATGATGGACATCGGCGTAAAGGGGATGCCGCGCCGCTATTACGACTACTCGCAGTTTCCCCAATTCGAAGGTGCCCACCAACTGATGACGATTGGCGCGGTCATTCTCGGCATCGGTTTCGCGATCGCTCTGCTCAACTGGATCATCGGCGCGATCAAGGGTCGTCCGGCCGGTAACAACCCGTGGGGTTCGATGTCGCTCGAATGGACGACGGTTTCTCCGCCGCCGCACGGTAACTGGCCGACACCGCCAGCAGTGGGTGCTGAGTGGACGCCGTACGCTTACGGCAAGAGTTGAGCACTTTCCGCTTGAAGTCCTCGGGGCGCCTGCGGGCGCCCTTTCAGTTCATTGCCAAGGAAATGAAGCACCGCGAATGAGCAAACGGCTATGGGCAATGACGGCACTTGGCGGTCTGCTGATCGCGCTGCTTGCCTCTGCATTGATCTGGCGCTCGCTGCCGTCGCGACAGGCGCCGGCCGTCGATCCGGCGAAGCCGCAGCTGTCGGCGGCAACCGTGTTTCCCGAGGAACAATCACTGCCGGCCTTTTCGCTGCAGAGCGAGGGGGACGCCTTTGACAATCGCTCGTTGGCCGGACACTGGACGCTGCTCTTCTTTGGCTATACTTCGTGCCCGGACGTCTGTCCGGCAACGCTGCTCCTGCTCAAGGAGTTCAAGAGCTCTCTTCTGCAACGCGGGCTCGTTCCGCCGCGAGTGGTGATGGTATCGGTAGACCCGAACCGTGATACTCCCAACGTCCTGAAACGCTATACGAGTGCATTTGATGCGAACTTTGTTGGTGTTACGGGCAGCGAGAAAGCACTGTCTCCACTCGCCGAGACGCTCGGTGTCTATTACCGGCGTCAGCCCCAGGAAGGTGGGAGCAGCTACGTTGTCGATCATTCCGCGGGAATCTATCTCGTCAGCCCACGCGGCCGCGTCCGTGCGGTATTCTTGCCGCCGCATGACCTGCAGTCGATGTTGCACGACTACGCCGCGCTGACGGTCGCTGGCTGAACAAGGCGGGCACCGCCGGCCCGAACACGAAGGTACTTGATGATGATTGCGATTTCACAAATTTTGCAGAGCACTGCGGTGCGGGCGCGTGCTTTCGGCGCGATGACCAAGCCTCGGGTAATTTCACTGATCGTCTTCTGTGCAGGCATCGGCATGTTCCTTGCCTCGCCCGGGCCGGTGCCACTGCAGATTCTGATTGCGGGGATGCTTGGCATTGCACTCGTAGCCGGTGCGGCGGCTGCCGTCAATTGTCTGATCGAAGAACACATCGACTCGCAAATGGCACGGACGCGAGCCCGGCCGCTGCCAAGAGGCGAGGTGGGGGCGTTCGAGACCTTCTTTTTCTCCGGCGTCCTCGGCGGAGTGGGTCTGTCCCTCCTCTATCGCCTGGTCAATCCACTGACCATGTGGCTGACGCTGGCGACCTTCGTCGGCTACGCGGTGATCTACACGCTCTATCTCAAGCCAAGAACCCCGCAGAACATCGTGATCGGTGGCGCTGCCGGGGCGATGCCGCCCGTACTCGGCTGGGCCGCGGTGACCGGTGAAGTGCCGGCCGAAGCCTGGCTGCTGTTCCTCATCATTTTGCTCTGGACGCCGCCTCACTTCTGGGCTCTCGCCTGCTACCGCTGCGCCGACTACGCCAGGTCAGGGCTGCCCATGTTGCCGGTGACCCGTGGCATACCTTTCACTTGCCGGCACAGTCTGCTCTACGTCGTCCTGCTGACCATTGCGACTGTCCTGCCATACACCCTTGGTATGAGCGGCCCCTGGTATCTGGTCGCTGCCCTGATTCTCGATTCGATCTTTCTCGTCTACAGTGTCACTCTGTGGCGCAACTACAGTGACAAGCTGGCGAGGTTGACCTTTCGCTATTCGATCCTCTACCTGACATTGCTATTCGCATCACTGCTGGCCGATCACTTCCTGCACTGAGCTTTCGGCGGCAAGCGCCGCCAACAGCTTCTCGTGGATGCCGCCAAAGCTCCCATTGCTCATCACCAGGACTTGATCTCCCGCGCTCGCACTTGCAGCAATGCGTGCCACCAAACGGTCAAGCTGATCGTCGACGACAGCCTTCTCCCCCAATGGCGAAAGCACCTCCGCCGCGTTCCAGCCGAGGTTCGCCGCATAGCAGAAAATCTGGGTGGCATCGCCGAGACTGCCGGGCAAAGAGGCCTTCATCACTCCCAGTTTCATGGTGTTGGAACGTGGCTCGAGAACTGCGAGGATGCGGGCGCTGCCCACTTTGCTGCGCAGACCGGCGAGAGTCTTTGCAATCGCCGTGGGATGGTGCGCGAAGTCGTCGTAAACGTCGACGCCGGCTGCACTGCCCCGGAGTTCGAGGCGCCGCTTGACGCTCTTGAATCGTGCCAATGCGTTCAGGCTTCGGGCAAACGGCACCCCCGCGTGGCGCGCGGCGAGCAGTGCCGCCACCGCATTGTTGCGATTGTGTTCGCCCGTTAGGCCCCAGCGAACGCTGCCGATCGCTTCCTGGCCGCAGAGCAATTGCAACGACCCATCGGCGTCGTTGCCGGTCGCTCGCCAGCCAGCGGCGTCGTTGAAGCGCTCGACCTGAGTCCAGCAGCCACGCGCCAGGACGCGTTCGAGGCTGCTTTCGGCGGCGTTGGAGACGACCAGACCCTGGCTCGGCAGCGTGCGCACGAGGTGGTGAAACTGCGTCTCGATCGCGCCAAGGTCAGGGAAGATGTCCGCATGATCGAATTCGAGATTGTTCAGGATGGCGGTTCGCGGACGGTAGTGGATGAACTTGGAGCGCTTGTCGCAGAAAGCCGTGTCGTACTCGTCGGCTTCAATGACGAAAAATGGAGAATCCGTGCTGATGCCGGAAAGCCGCGCCGAAACTCCAAAGTTCAGCGGTACGCCACCCACCAGGAAAGCGGGACTCAAGCCCGCGTCCTCGAGGATCCACGCCAGCATCGCCGAGACGGTGGTCTTGCCGTGGGTTCCCGCCACAGCCATCACCCAGCGCCCACGGAGAATGTGCTCCGCGAGCCACTGTGGCCCGGAAACGAATGGCAGACCTCGATCCAGGATCGCTTCGAGCAAGGGGTTCCCGCGCGAAATCGCGTTACCTACCACGTAGCAGTCGGGCTCGAAGGCAGTCTGCGCAGCGTCGTAGCCTTCGATGAACTCGATTTCGGCGGTCATGAGCTGCGTGCTCATCGGCGGGTAGATGCCGCTGTCGCAACCCGTTACCCGATGTCCCGCAGCTCGCGCCAGTAGCGCCAAGCCTGCCATGAAGGTGCCGCCAATGCCGAGAATGTGAATGTGCATGTACCGAATCCAAGTTAGAATCAGCGCGATCAGACGCGATTGTACCCCTGCCTGCGTCGCCGGGCGCCTTGCACGAAGTGCGCCTTCTCCGGAACACTTCAGGATGGATCGATGAGCCGCCGCCCGGAACGCTCCCGCAAGTCCCAGCAGCGGACCCGAATTGCCACCCTGGCGGCCCGATTGCTGACCGAGGACGGCATTGGCGATCCGGCGATGGCCAAGCGCAAGGCGGCACGCCGACTCGGCCTGCCGGAAACCGCGGCAATGCCGGACGACAGCGAGGTGCATGGCGAATTGCGGATTTACCAGCGTCTGTTCCACGAGGACGAGCAGCAGGCAAGGAGCATCCGTCTGCTGCGCGCTGCCGCTCGCTTGATGGCCATGATGCGTCGCTTCAACCCCTATCTGACCGGTTCGGTGCTCGACGGGACCGCCGGACGTTTTGCCGAGATCGACATTCAGTTGTTCCCGGATAGTGCCAAGGACGTCGAGATCTTCCTGCTCAACGAGCGCATCGAGTACCGTCACAGCCGGCCGCGCAGTGAGCGTGCGGAAGCGGTCCTGACGATAGTCGGCGAGGAAGCGGTGGCCAACCTGGTCATCTATCCGCGTGAAGACGAGCGGCTGAATTTCCGGACGCGGGACGGGCAAGTCCGGGAGCGCGCCCGCCTCGAAACCGTTGAAAAACTGCTGGCAGAGAGCGCACCACCTGCCCGGTAAGCTGACGTGTCCGGCTGGTGATCGCCCCGCCTCGCTGCGCACTGCCTGGCTAACGGCAGCGCGAATTGCCCCAAGCCTGGTACGCTGTTGCTGGACAAGATGCCGTCATTTGCTGCAAACTTGAGGCCATGAGGAAGCAAACTTCGTCGAAAACCGGCAACACACCCAACCCGCCGGAATTGCTCGTGGTGCACGGACCCAATCTCAATTTGCTCGGCACGCGCGAACCGAAGCATTACGGTACGCGCACACTGGCGGAGATCAATCTGGCGCTGGCGCATCGTGCCGATGCTGCGGGAGTGCACCTGGAAGCCTTCCAGAGCAACCACGAGGGAGCCCTGATCGAACGGGTTCATGCCGCACGCGCACAGGGAGTGCGCTACCTGATCATCAATCCCGCCGCCTACACGCATACCAGCATTGCCCTGCGCGATGCGCTGGCCGCTACGGAGATTCCCTTCGTCGAAGTCCATCTGTCAAACGTGCATGCCCGCGAGCCGTTTCGCCGGCAGTCGTACTTCTCCGATCTGGCGATTGGGGTGATCAGCGGGTTGGGCAGCGAGGGTTACCTGCTGGCGCTCGAATATTTATTGAGCCGGATCGCCGCGGAGTAAGTCTGCTGGCCAGATGCGTGCCCTGTCCGGCGACCGCTCTGGGCTTGATCCGCACACAACAACGACCACCCGGAGTGAGTACATGGATCTGCGAAAACTGAAGAAGCTCATAGACCTTGTCGAGGAGTCGAGCATCACCGAGCTCGAGATCAACGACGCAGAGGAAAGGGTCCGCATCGTCAAGCAGGGAACAGCGCAGCCCGTCTCGCTGCCGCTCGTGCCGACCGTCGCCGCAGCGGTCCCTGCCGTGGTTGCAGCTCCCGTGGAGCCCGAGCTTCCTGCAGGAGATGCAGTCAAGGCGCCGATGGTCGGTACCTTCTACCGCGCTTCGAGTCCCGGTGCCGAACCCTTTGTCGAGGTCGGCAGCGTGGTCAAGGTTGGCGACACGCTGTGCATCATCGAAGCGATGAAATTGCTCAACGAGATTGAGGCCGAGTTCGCAGGCACGGTCAAGGCGATCCTGATCGAGAACGGCCAGCCGGTCGAGTATGGCGAACCACTGTTCATCATCGGCTGACAGTCATGGTATTCCTGCGGCAGGCCGGATTTGCACGTCGTGACCGTTCCGCGGCCGTGCCGGGAGGATTCCCAAGCGCGTGCCCGAACTATCCGCGGGCCAATAGTCGCGCCCCATGAAAGCCCCGTTTCGATCCACGGCCCTTTCCCGGCAAGCGGGCGAAGCGAGTTTCACGAGTCGCTGAAGCGACGATCACATTAAGGATGCGGTACCGCCATGTTCGGGAAAGTCCTCATCGCCAATCGCGGAGAAATCGCACTCCGCATTCAACGTGCATGCCGTGAACTCGGCATCCGGACCGTAGTCGTCCATTCCGAGGCCGATCGCGAGGCAAAGTACGTCAGGCTGGCGGACGAATCCGTCTGCATTGGGCCGGCACCTTCCGCCCAGAGCTACCTCAACGTGCCGGCGATCATCTCTGCGGCCGAGGTTACCGACGCCCAGGCCATCCATCCGGGCTACGGCTTCCTCTCCGAAAACGCCGACTTTGCCGAACGCGTCGAATCTTCGGGCTTCGTGTTCATCGGTCCTCGTCCGGAGACCATCCGCCTGATGGGGGACAAGGTCTTTGCCAAGGAAGCCATGCGCGTTGCCGGTGTCCCCTGCGTCCCCGGATCGGATGGCGCGTTGCCCGAAGACCCCATGGAGATCCTGCAAATCGCCAAAGCGATCGGTTACCCGGTCATCATCAAGGCGGCCGGTGGTGGCGGTGGCCGCGGCATGCGCGTCGTCCATACCGAGGCGGCGCTGATCAACGCCGTAAACATGACTCGCTCGGAGGCGCAAAACTTCTTCGGCAACCCGCAGGTGTATCTCGAGAAATACCTGGAAAATCCACGCCACGTCGAGATTCAGGTACTGGCGGACAGTTTCCGGAATGCCGTCTACCTCGGCGAACGCGACTGCTCGATGCAGCGTCGTCACCAGAAGATCATCGAGGAGGCGCCGGCCCCGGGCATCGCCAGCCGGCACATCGTGCGCATCGGCGAACGTTGTGCCGATGCGTGCCGGCGACTCAACTATCGTGGCGCGGGGACTTTCGAGTTCCTCTACGAGAACAACGAGTTCTACTTCATCGAGATGAACACCCGCATTCAGGTCGAGCATCCGGTTACCGAGCAGATCACCGGAGTCGATCTGGTTGCCGAGCAGATTCGCATCGCTGCCGGTGAAAAATTGCGCTTCCGGCAGCGCGACCTGACCTTCCGCGGTCATGCCATCGAATGCCGGATCAATGCCGAGGATCCGTTCACTTTCGTGCCATCGCCAGGCAAGGTTGCTTTCTATCACCCGCCGGGTGGGCCCGGCATTCGCGTTGACTCGCATATTTATCAGGGCTACACCATTCCGTCGCACTATGACTCGATGGTTGCCAAGGTGATCGCCTACGGCGACAGCCGCGACCAGGCGATTCGCCGCATGCGCATCGCACTTTCCGAAATGAGCATCGAGGGAATCAAGACCAACATCGCGCTGCATCAGGAGCTCATGCACGACGCCCGTTTCATGGAGGGCGGAACCAGCATCCACTATCTCGAGCAAAGGCTCGCCGCCAAGGACGAGGTCAAGAAGGGCGACTGAACGCGCGCGAATGGCGATGGCTTGGCTCTCTCTCAGCATCCTGACCGATTGTCGGCACGCCGATGCACTTGCCGACGCGCTGCTCGATGCCGGGGCGCTGGCCGCCAGCATCGAGGATGCCGACGCCGGAACGGCCGCCGAACAGCCCCAGTTTGGCGAGCCGGGTGCGATCAGCCAGCCCGGCTGGGAGCGTTCCCGAGTCAGCGCGCTGCTCCCGCCCGACGCCGACGTCGACCAATTGCTGGCGACCTGTGCGGCACAGGCCGGTCTCGGCGACTTGCCCGCCTACACCGAGGAAGAAGTCGCCGAGCAGGACTGGGTACGGTTGACTCAGTCGCAATTCTCTCCGATTCGCGTCACGGAACGTCTCTGGATCGTTCCTTCGTGGCACGCGGCGCCTGATCCGGACGCCATCATCGTGGTGCTCGATCCCGGCTTGGCGTTCGGAACGGGTTCGCACCCCACCACACTCCTTTGCCTGGAATGGCTGGCGCAAGGTGTCACTGCCGGCATGTCGGTGCTCGATTATGGCTGTGGTTCGGGGATCCTGGCGATCGCCGCGGCCCGACTTGGCGCGGCCGGGGTAGTGGGTGTCGATATCGATCCGCAGGCGGTGATCGCCGCGCGCGACAATGCGCAACGGAATGGTGTCGAAGCCTGCTTCAGCGACTCGGCACGCGAGCTGTGCGGGCAGTTCGACCTCGTACTGGCCAACATTCTCGCCAACCCGCTAAAGGTTCTGGCGCCAGCGATCAGCGCGCACGTCCGTCCAGGCGGCAGTCTGGTGCTGTCAGGAATTCTCGTCGAACAGGGCGACGAACTGATCGCTGCCTACGCTCCGTACCTCCCGTTGCGTCCCGCCGGCACTCGTGACGGCTGGGTCTGCCTGGCCGGCGTCAAGGATAGGGCGTGAATACCTGTTGCCCGAGCTGTCAGACCATATTCCGGATCACTCCCGAGCAACTTCGGGTGCGTGCCGGCAAGGTCCGCTGCGGCAACTGCCGCGCCGTGTTCAACGCTATCGATCGTCTGCTCGACGACGACGCCAGCCGCATGGCACCGACGCCGGTGACGGCAGCGGCGGCGCCGCAGGAAATTGCCAGCGAATCCGACGCCGCCCGCGAAATGCTCACGGAGCACCGCTTGGCAAATGTGGACAGCGCGCAGGACGATGGCGAAGCGGCGACTGAACGAGGCTCGGACGAGTTGGCCATCGCATCGCCGGCGGTCCAAGCGCTGCCTGCTGGCGCGGAGCATGGCACTGGCGAAAACGGCGGTGGCGCAGCGCATGCCGATGAGGACGCGAGGGATCACGGCCGCTGGCTGGAAGAAAAAGGCGGCGTCCAGGCAACTCGTGCCGACCGGAGCGTAGTCAGGCCGTTCGCGATCGTAGCCGCATTGCTGGCGCTGACGCTTGTCGCCCAAGTCGTCTTTCATTTTCGGGTCGCCATCGGCGTTGTCCTGCCTGCCGTCGGGCCTGCGCTTGCGGCGATGAGCGCCGCCTTGGGCAGCGACATGCCATTGCCCAGGCGTGCCGACTTGTTGAGTATCGAGGCGTCCGATCTGCAGACCGATCCCGCGGCAAACAAGCTGCTGGTTCTCCAGGCGACGCTGCGCAATCGGGCGTCCTATGCGCAGGCGTATCCGGCGCTCGAATTGACGCTCACCGACACCAATGACAAGCCAATCGTGCGCCGTGTGATTCAGCCGGACGAGTATCTGCCGGTCGCGGCGCTCGACGAGGAGTCGTTTGCCGCTTGCGCCGAAGTCGAGATTCGCCTGTGGCTGGAGGCAAAGGGCGTCCCTGCCGCAGGCTACCGGCTCTACGTCTTCTATCCCTGACGGGGCTGGCCGCGGCTGGTTGCCAGGGGCGCGCGCCGGCTCCGATGGTATACTTTTCCACCCTACCAGAACCACGGAAAACACATGCCCACGCTCATTTGCGGTTCCATCGCCTTTGACAACATCATGGTCTTCCATGACCGGTTCAAGAATCACATCCTGCCCGAGCAGATTCACATTCTCAACGTCGCGTTTCTCGTGCCCGAGATGCGTCGGGAGTATGGCGGTTGTGCGGGCAATATTGCCTACAATCTGAAATTGCTGGGCGAGGATCCGCTGATCATGGCCACTGTTGGCGAGGACGCCGATCCCTACCTGGTTCGGTTGAGCGATCACGGACTGTCGCGCGCGCACCTGCGCCGGATTGCGGGCTGTTTTACTGCCCAGGCGTTCATCACCACCGATCTCGACGACAATCAGATCACCGCCTTTCATCCGGGAGCGATGACTCTCTCTCACCTCAATCGGGTCGCCGACGTGCCCGGCGTCACGCTCGCCATCGTCGCTCCCGACGGGCGTGACGGCATGCTGCAGCACGCCGCCGATCTGGCGGCAATCGGCGTTCCCTTCATCTTCGATCCCGGTCAGGGCATGCCGATGTTTTCCGGTGACGAGTTGATGACCTTCATGCGGCTGGCGACCTATGCGTGTTTCAACGATTACGAAGCGAAGTTGCTGTGCGACCGCACTGGCCGAACCATGGAGCAACTCGCCGCCGAGGTCGAGGCGATGGTCGTCACTCTCGGCGGCGCCGGCTCGCGCATCTACGCCGACGGTCAGCGCTACGAGATTCCCTGCGTCGAGCCGGACGCCGTCGTCGATCCGACCGGCTGTGGCGATGCCTACCGCTCGGGCCTGCTCTACGGAATTGCTGCCGGCTGGGATTGGCAGAAGACCGGCCGGCTGGCGGCGGTAATGGGCGCGATCAAGATCGCCCACCGCGGTGGCCAGAACCATCGTCCCGGTCTTGAGGAAATCGCCGAGGTCTTTGCCCGCGCCTTTGGCACACCGCTCTGGTAGGCGGGGACGACCATCGCGTCGCCGTCGATGGCCGGCCGCGGCGGTCTCCGTTTGGCGCCTGCCGCTCTGCCGCCGGGCCACATCCAGTCGACGTCAGCCCTGCGCCGCCTTGCATTCATTGGCCAAGGGCCGGCCACTGCGGGCGTCCACCAGGACGCTTTTCCACGGCAGATCGATCCACAGCAGGCCCTTCTGCTGATCCTCGTAACGCGGAAGACCCGAGCTCGAATCGTGTCGCTGCAGAGAGTGGCGATTGCCTTGCCAAACGAGCTCGATCATCCCATCGTTCCGGGAGTTCCGCTGCACCTCGATGCTTTGGCCCTGTTCGCAGCGATAGACGCCGCTGGCGAGCTTGAACTGCAGTTGCTCGTTGCCGTGCTTCGTGTTGTTTCTGGTGGCGGCCGGTGCGGCCGGCGTCTGCGGTCCGCTCGCCGTACAGGCAGCCAGGACAAGCGGCAGGATGGTCCCTGCGACCAGTCGATCCCACATTTCACGCATCCCCCTCGAAACTTTCTGACTGCGAAAAATAGCACGCACGGCGCCATTCCGCGAGAGTGATCCGATCAGTGTGTAGGCAACACATAAT
>ERZ724514.1336-NODE-1336-length-10913-cov-3.850525_pt1 | contig 10913 bp, 8 predicted proteins | sample MGYA00376047_ERZ724514 | MGnify/ENA primary metagenome ERZ724514 (study PRJEB28724, sample SAMN07190883) | activated sludge metagenome | isolation source: activated sludge of sewage treatment plant in Hong Hong | place: Hong Kong | collected 2016-03-17 ...
TTTCGTAACCGGCAATAAAGCCGAACAAATGCACCTGATTGGCGAAGTCGCGTAACTCAAATTCAGCTGTCGCGCCGTTGTCGAGGTCGTAGAGCCGGAAACGTTGGAAGTCGGAAACGAGAATGTAGCGGGGCAGTTCGTGTTCTTTCAGGCCGGGGAAATAGTCTTTGGCTTGCCGAAAGGCTTTGTCCAAATCCCTGCCCCTCGACTTATGTTCAACCAGGATAACGCCTTTCCAAAGCAGGTCAATAAAACCCTGTTTGCTGTCGCCTTTTTTGACGGCTTCCTCAAAAGTCGCTACCCGTCGGCGCGATATGCCGAACACGTTAAAGAAGTCATCCCAAAAGGATTTTGCCTCTGCATCTTCGCTGCTTTCGTGTTCCCATTCTTTGGCAAAAGCAAGGGCGCGGGCTTTGATTTCATTCCAACTTAGGGGCATTGTAGAGGCGATTAGGTAGTGAGCGATTGGCAAATGTATTGATTTTGAGCAAACTACTTGCCAATGTGGGGCGGTGGGGAAATGGCCCGCGTTGATCGGCGTTTTTCCAGTTATGCCCCCCCTGAATTTTGTCCAAATGCACGGACTGTTGTGGCAACGATGTTCAGCCGAATGAGTGTAGATTTTTGATACCCCCTACCCCCTACTGCAAATCGGTGTCAATGCTTTGGGCTAAAATCCATTGCAGTTGCGGCGGCGGTATGTACCCGGTAAGCAATTCGCCGGTTTCTAAATTGTGCCAATCGCTGAGCGAAGGTTCAAAAACCCATTCGTCGTATCGCTCTAAAAAGGTCGGAAGTTGTACGCCGTGTTTTGGCTGTGGGGGGAGATTGAAGCCAAAGCGGTCAAAAAGTCGGTAGGGTTTCATGGCACTGAAAATGTTGTCGAGTGCGGCGGCATACACCATGCGAGGAGTTTTGTTTTTGGGATTTTTATTCATGTCGGGTTCGGTAAAAATCTTGCTGCCGTATTTGATGAGTTCGACCAAATCCCTTTCGATGTTTTCCACTCTCCGAATGTGTTGCGCCCAGGGGCTTGCCAACTTTTTCTTGCCCTGATTCCACTTCTTTTGCCATTCGACCACGAGCGTTTTAGCAATTTCGGCATTTGGCGCAAGCAAGTGCTGATGTGGGTTATAGGTTCGGGCAACGGGGTTGAAGTTGCACTCCATAGATTTTATGCCAACAAGTTTCAGCCCTTTGCCGCGTTGGTCTCTTTTTTTGTACTTGTCTGTTATCTGTCGAAACGCCTTGTTGACACCATAAAACCACAAGTCCAATTTTGCCGCCGGAACCGATTTTTGTGTCAGCGTGATGAAATGCGGTTCTTCCCAACTCATAATAACGGGATAGTACCGATTTATAATTTCGGCCTTTCGGATGCTGCAACAAAGGGTGCAAAAGCGATTTTTGCAATACTTCCCATAAACGCGCCCGTCGGAACTGTAAAACTTATCCAGACAATAAAGTGTATTTCGATAGGCTTTCACGCGGTCGGTCGCGCCCTTCTTCTCTGCCGCTTCAATCAGGCTAAGAATTATTTTTTGCGTCACTATTTTGCGCTTCGCTTTCCCCTTCCATGCTGCTTTGTCGCTGAGGTCAGCGCCCGCGCCATACACCAATTTTCCCGACGAAAGCGAGTGCGTGTCGAAATCGGCTGTCCCACTTTGTGCTAACGTATTGAATTTTTCCTGCGAAGTCGCTGCATTCCCTTTTCCCATGTCCTACGATTTTTTGGTGCGGGAATGGGTGTTAACCTTGCGCCCGCCGTTGTGGAACATGGATTGGGAAAATGCTTCGACGACTTCCGACCGCCGGAAACGAACAACACCGCCGGTGCGATATTTCCGCAGTACGCCGTCTTTCACTTTGTTGTCGAGCGTCGCCAAGCAAACGCCCGCAAGTGCGGCGGCCTCTTTTCTGGTGAGTAGTTCTTTGCCGTCATCAGATGCGGCGGGGGGTGTTGGGGTTTCTGCTAAAACAGAACGGACTGCGTTCTGAATGATTTTGTTTAGTTGCTCGCTGTCGAATGTCAGGATTACCATACGTCAGAATTTTTAAGTCTGTCGCAAATGTCCCGGCAGTCTGATAAATCATTCATAGACCCTATATTGGGTCATGTTTTATTTAGCAATTTATTTTTAGTAACTTCTTCTAATTCTTTGAAAATCTTTGTATTACGTTCGATGCTATTTGTATCAAATGCTTGGCTCAAATCTTTGTCATAATCTGAAAGGTCAATCCCCAGCAGCGCTCCAATAGATTTCATCACGGTTAGTTTATGGGCATTGTGATTGTTTTGGTCTTTAAAGAAACCTAATTCCCACATGGCATTTACAACCCGAATCAAATCAATCTTCGCGCCTTTTCGGTCAACCAGCCTTAGTCCTGAATCATTTGTTAGCAGGTTCAACGAAATTGGTAATAGTTCGGTTTGTTCCGGGGTGGCTTCTTCAATCAATTTAGAAAAGAAAAGCAACCGGCGGTCATACCCTTGATTGATTCCACAATTGCTTGGGTCTTTGCATTTTTTGTTGTGCCTTTCCAGGTTCATTTTCAACATTTTGACACACCATTCGAGGAAAGGAAACTCTAAGTCTTTTGGGATTTCGTTGGTTTTTCTCGAAATATAGGTTTGAAATTCTTGCCAGTCTTTTTCAAGAATTGACTTGTGATGGTCGGTCAAATAATATCCAACCAAATTTCTGTCATTAAGAATTGAATCAGGCAAATCTGCCGGAATGACGTTGGTGTGTTCATACAATTTGCTCTCCAAAAGTTCAAGGGCAGAAATCCGACTTTTATCATCTGATTGGATTACTGTCTCCCTGATTTTATCAACTGCGCGGAATAGCATCAGGTAGAACTTTGGATTTGATAACAAAACGGATTGGCGATGATGTTGCAGTTCTTCATCAAGGTTAAGGCTTTGCAGCAGTCCTTCGACCAAACCATCATATTCCTGTTCAGTGTATTTTTTTTCTTCGATAACCATAGCGTCACCATGTTTAGTTATTTGAAAAATGGATTGTCAGAAACGAGCAGCGCGTGTTCATCGGGGCGGATGCGGACGTATTTGTAAAACTCCCTTTCGGTTTTGTGGCCGGTCACGGACATAATGTATTTGACAGGTACACCCGCTTTGTAGGCATTCGTCGCAAATGACCGCCGCGCCGTGTGCGTGGTCATCAGTTCGTATTTTGGAAAGGTTTGGTCAATCCGTTTGCCATTACGGAAACGGGTTAACATCGTCGGCTCAATTAGTCCGGCCAATTCGCCTACTTCCTTCAAATACTCGTTGAAATTTTGGTTGGAAATCGCCTTCGGCGGTTGGTAATCATAGGCGGCAAGAATTTCCCGGAGTTCGGATTTTACCGGAATCGTAACTTTTATGCCCGTCTTTCGGGTCATCATTTCAATAAATTCTTTGCCTTCGGCAGTCTTTTTGAAGTTGCCCGGCTGCAATTCGGTAAAATCCGAAAACCGCAAACCCGTGTAACACCCAATCAGGAACAGGTCACGGACGCGGCAAAGACGCGGGTTGCCGGAAAGGTCAAAAAGGAACAACCGGGTAAGGTCATCTTCGGTCAAATAAATGGCAGGCGGTTCTTCCCGTCTCGCCACCAACCAACCGTCCCGTACTTTCAATTCGGGCGCTACTTCCCGGCGGTCGGCTTCTCTCAAAATGGTTTTGAGCGTGGACGTTAATTTATGCACGTAGTTGTTCCCGAAACCTTTGCCAAAAAGGTGGTTGGAAAAGTTACTGAAAAAAGCATGGTTGAAATCTGCAAATGAAAGTTCGCGCCGCAACACACCGTCGGCATACGCTTTCAGGTGGTTGAAAGTGGAAACGTAAACTTTGATGCTGCCTTTCGAGTAGTTGGGATTCCCCGCCCTTTCCTCAATAAACCGTTTGAAGTATCGAAAGAAAGTCGGGCTGTCGTCAACAACTTCCCGTTTGCCCAAAAAGGCGTCCAGTTCTTTTTTGAAAATTTCGTTGGTGAGGCCGGATTTGTTGTACTGGCTGCGGAGCGCGATTTGCGCGGCTTCGGTTTCAATCCGGTTGAGTTGCGCGTTGATTTCAGCGTATGCCGGAAACTTCCGGTCTTGCTTCGCCCGCTCTTTTTCTTTGTCCCAAAATTCAGTTGGGACGGTCACACCTGTATAGTATCGAAGGAATTTCCCTTTCGAGTAGGTGAACTGTAAGTAAATCTGACAATGTGGAAACCGGGTATCAGGCTTCGGCGCGAAGTGAGATTTGCGCATAGGTCATTCTTTTGCAGTTGGTGAACTGTTTACCGTCACTACAAAAGTAAGCCTTTTTATTGGTGGTGTAAAAAGTGGTGTAACTTTTTTTACTTCCGGTTGGTGTTGTTTGGGTTAGTTTAGTGTTTCTGCGGTCTCTAATCAATTGATTTTCAACGAAAGGAAACTAACCTAAACTAACCCGAAACAATAGATTGTGGAGCTGGCGGGAGTCGAACCCGCGTCCGGACAAAGCGCCGAAACGCCTTCTACATGCTTATTTTCTGATTGGGTTTTCGAGTGCGGGTTGGTTCAGAAACAGACACATCCGCACCTTATCCTCTTGATTTCACCCTTCGGTCAAGGCATCCCGTCGGGCAATCCTGCATTGGTTTGATGCGCGGCGGCCTTTGTAGCAGGCATCAAGACAAAGAAAGAACGCTTGGCGTATCTTTCACGCGGCACAAAGGCTTTCTAATTCGCTTGAATTAGGCAGCCATGGCATACTGAGTGTTGCCAGTTGTTGTTCAGTCGTTATTTTTTACGGAGTAACCAACTATGCTCCGGCATGCTTACGAAACGACTACACTTTCCCGTCAATACCAGGCAGCCCCGTTTTTACCCGCCGAAGCCTTGGCAAAGGCGGGGTATCTTGTAATTTTTCGATTTCAATGGGTGTTTTGGCAACACCGGTATTTCAAAGAACAATGCAAAGGTAAACCAATTTCCGGTACCAAAAGTTTCGGTAGCCTTCGGTTTATTTTGCTCCCTGTAGACGTGTTAATCTCATCGCGTCACGTCGCTTTCGTCATGCGCTGCATGGATCGAAACGCCTACCTTCGCGCCGCAATATGAGTTACCTGACCAAATCTATGATCAAAATTGGAATTATCCGGGAGGGCAAAACCCCGCCCGACGCGCGGGTGCCGCTCACCCCGGAACAATGTGCGGAGGCCATGGTCGAACTGCCGGTGCGTATCGTCGTACAACCCTCGCCGGTTCGTTGTTTTAAGGACGCCGAATACCGGGAACACGGGGTGTCGATGCAGGAAGATCTCGCCGATTGCGACGTGCTGCTGGGCGTCAAGGAGGTGCCCGTCGACCTGCTTCTCCCCGGCAAAACCTACCTGTTTTTTTCCCACACCATGAAAAAACAGCCCCACAACCGCCGGTTGCTGCAGGCTATCCTCGACAACAATATCCGGCTTATCGACTACGAAGCGCTCACCGACGATGCCGGCAAACGGCTGATCGCCTACGGGTTCTACGCGGGTATCGTGGGGGCGCACAACGCCTTGTGGACCTGGGGACGGCGTACGGGACAGTTCACGCTGCCCCGGCTCAGTGAAAGCCACGACTATGCCGAGGTGCTGGCCATTTACGAAACGCTGCAATTGCCACCCCTGCGCATTGTGCTGACCGGAGGCGGCAGGGTAGCCACCGGCGCCGCCAAGAACCTGCGCGACATGGGCATTCGGGAAGTAACGCCGCAGGAGTACCTGCACGGCACGTTTAGCGAGGCCGTTTTTACCCGTATCCTGGCAAGCGACTACGCCAAACGTCGAGACGGACAGCCTTTCGACAAACAGCATTTCTACGCGCACGGCGATGCGTATGTCAGCGCCTTCGAGCCTTATTCCGGCAGCAGCGACATCCTGATCAACGGCATTTTTTACGATAAAAAATCGCCGGCGTTTTTTACTGTCGCCGATATGCAGCAGCCTGATTTCCGGATACAGGTCATCGCCGATATCACCTGCGATATCATGCCCGATTCGTCGGTGCCCTGCACCCTCCGGGCGAGCAAAATAGCCGACCCCGTTTACGGGTTCAACCCGGCGACCAACACCGAAACAGCGCCTTTTCAAACCGGCAGCATCGACGTGATGGCAATAGACAACCTGCCGTCCGAGTTGCCGCGTGATGCGTCGGCCTTTTTTGGCCGGCAGTTGCTCGAGCGAATACTGCCCGAATTGCTCCGGGGACGCGACAGCGCGGTCATCGGAAGGGGCATGATCGCAGAAAACGGGCGTCTCACCCAACAATTTGATTACCTGACTGATTATTTGGTCACAACTGTGTGAAGTTTTTGTAAAATTGTGTAGATTTTGATTTTTCCTTTCAGACATTTGCCAAAACGAAACATCGAAAAAACGTTAAATCAAGTCACACATGAAAATTCCACACTGGCTTATTCTCTTGCTGTTTGCGGGCTACACAGCGTGGTGCGTCAATTATTGGCATTGTCGTCAATGCCAATGCTGCGATGGCGCCGCGACTGAACAGGCTGCTGCCGAAACTACCGGTGTCCCATTGTTCCAATGGAATGCCGACCATCCGGTTCCGGATGCCAAGTTTCCCGACTGGAAAAAGGCAATGCTGAAATCAGGCGGGCAGGGCGACACCCTTGTTATCACAGGTTACTATCGCGCCAATGAAACCAACGGCGAGCAATTGGGGCTTGCCCGGGCTGCTGCGCTGCGCGACTGGATGAAACCCGATCTGCCCGAAAGCCGGGTCCGGATCGCTTCAAAACTGGTCGAAGATGATCTCGTAGAGGGTGGGGCGCCGAAGGAATCCGCCGGGTTCTCCTGGGTGAAAATGGTGCTGAAAAAAGAAGACAGCGCGATTATCGAATCGTACCACGATGTCATCCTGCTTTTCCCCTTCAACTCGACAGAGAAGGACCACGATCCCAAGGTGGATGCGTACCTGAAGCAAATGTGCATCGAACACAAGTCCAATGCCACTACGTTTGAAGTGGTCGGCCACACTGACGATGTGGGCAACGATGATGAGAACGTCAAACTGGGGCTTGCCCGCGCAAAATCCGTCGCCAAAATATTGATGGACAACGGCATAGCCGCCGATCGAATCAAAACGGACTCCAAAGGCGAATCCATGCCGGTCGCCGATAACAAAACGGACGACGGCCGTCACCAAAACCGTCGCGTTGTCATAACCGTCAACCGTTAACCATTCAAAACGAACGATATACCATGTTTTTCTCCTACATACTTCTGCACAATTCCACTTTCCAGCAGGACCTGCCCGTCGGTCTTATGCTCTGCATCATACCCTTTTTGCTGGGCTGGCTGTTTTCCTATATCTACCACAAGGTCAGCGCATTAAAGACGGAAAACGAAGCCCTGACCACCCGGGTGACCAGCCTTACCGCTGAAACAACCGATCTGCGCCTGAAACTCTCGCAGGCTGAAGCCGAAATCGAGGCGCTGAAAGGACAGCACCGCAAAGCGAAAGACGATCTGATGATGTGCGAAAGCGAAAGGAATGCCTTGCGTGAACAGGTTGCCAGCAAGGGCAGCAAGCCTGCCACGATTACTTTTGCCGGGAAAAAATTCAAGACAGACGACCTACAAATTGTGGAAGGTATCGGCCCGAAGATTGCCGAACTCCTGCACAAGGCGGGTATCAAAACCTGGCTGCAACTTTCCGAAGCATCGCCCGACAAAATCAAGGACATTCTTGAAGGCGGCGGATCACAGTTCAATATCCACGATCCTTCTACCTGGCCCGCACAGGCTGCACTCGCCGACCAGAGCAACTGGGATGCGCTGAAAAAACTCCAGGACGAACTGTCTGGAGGGAAAGTATGAAATAAGTGATAAGTGGTAAGTGATAAGTGGTAAGTGATAAGTGATAAGTGATAAGTGTTGAGTAGCCTCCTCTTGATTACACTAAGTATGTAATCAAGAGGAGTTTTTTTGCAATCCTTTTTGTACAGAACCTTCAAGGCTGTTTGCAAATTGAGCATGAACAAGCCAGACTACAAAGCCGCGGTAGTTAGTGTAAAGTTCCGGCTCACTTATCACTCAACACTTATCACTTATCACTCAACACTCCCTCCTGCCCAGCGCAGCGCCGCTTCTGTTTTCCTGTATTCACCTGCCAGTTTGAGGTATTTAACCCGGGCGTCGAGCCAGCGTTGTTCGCGGGTGTTGATGAGGAAAACGGAACTTTCGCCGAAATTGAATTTTTCGTTTTCGGCATCCAGCAGCGCCCGGTAGTTTTCTGTAATATTTTGATAAAGCGTTAATTGTGCGCCGAGGTTGTCGACCTCATTGGCGTACTGTTGCACCTTGATGTCGATGCTTTGGCGTTTTTGCCGCAGTTCAAATTCCGTCTGGGCCAGTTTGATATCGGTAACCTGCAGGTCGCCGCGAGCCTTCCGATTGAGCAGGGGGTAACTGACGTTGACACCCCATTTGATATCGCTGGCCAATACGCCGGGCCCGTCGGGACCACCGGCGGGAAAGAAGTTTAGCCCGGCGCCCAGGATGTTATAGTTCAGGTCGAGTACCGGTTTCCGTTTTTCAACTTTCAATCGGCGTTCCGCCTCCAGGAAGCGCAGTTTGGCGTCGTACAGTCGCAATTCGGGGTGACTGGCACGCGCCTGTTGCAGGATGGCTTGCCTGTCGGGATTGAAAGCCGGCAACAACTCCTGCGTGCCCAGTTCCGGCACCGAAGGCAAATCCTCCGGTCGGACAGGTGCGCCGTCATCGTCCCAGAGAAAGCCGGAGACTGCGATGGCTGCGTTCCGGTAATCATTGCGGGCAAAATTGACGTCGAGTAACCTGTTTTGAACCTGGATAAACGTCTCCATCGTATCGATGGCGGGTTTATCGCCCTGGACATAGCTCTCCCGGATGGCCTGGTGCCGGTTGGTCGCCTGCTGCAAGGCTGCATTGTACACTTCCAGTTGATTGCCGGCAACCACCCAGGTCCAATAGGCTTTGGCGGCCTCCAGCAGCAGGTCATTGAGCAACGCGTCGCGTTCCGCCTGTCCCTGATCGATGCCAATACGTGCCTGTTTCAATGCCGTCCGGCGTTCGTCGGTCAGCAGCCCCTGTCCAAGCGTCCAGTTGAAGCCGAATGCCGTGAGCCCTTTGGTGGGTACGGTCAGTTCCGGGTTCAGGTAATCCCCCGTGGCATAATTGAGGGTGCTTTTTAATTCCAGACCGAGCCAGGTCGGCCACTTGATGCCCGCTTCGGTGTACTGGAAGTAGTTTTTGTCGTTGAAATTTTTTGCGGTGTAATCGCCGTAAACCTTCGGGTCAAAGCCGCCGCGCGCGCGCAACAGCATCGCCGCCGCCTGGTCGCGGTACAGATCTGCACTTTTGGCCAGTGGATGGTTCCGGAGCACCCGCGCCTTGAACGAAAGCCAGTCTGCAACGGCCTTTTCAGCCGACGGACCCGAAAGCGTATCTATTTGCTGGGCGGGCAGCAGGGTCGCATGCAACAGTATCCAAAGTATGGCAATTCCAGTAATAGGTCTGCTCATTAATAGCGGGATTCAGGTTTGCGCGCCGAAACGGCGTGCAACATTATTTTTTACTGTTGTCCGGGGTTTCTTTTCCCTCCTCCTTGTATAAATCGGGTGGAAATCCGTTAAAAATACGCCATAATTCGTATCCGAGCGGCACATCGTTGAGCAGCGCGATGCCTTTTGCACCGCCACCCATCTGAAGGGCATCGGGCCAGGGCGCATCCGTTTCATCGGGCGCCACCAGTACGCGAAACTTGCCGTTGGCGCTGATGTTCCGGTCTATGGCGACCACCGAGCCGCCAAAGGTGCCCAGCGAAACGCCCGGCCAGCCGCTGAAGAAAAAGGCCGGCCAGCCGTCGAACATAAACCGCACATGCCTGCCCGGACTGATCAGGGGCAGGTCGAGCGGTTTCACATACATTTCCACGGCCAGTTGGTAGTCGGCAGGTTGAATGCTCACCACTGGTGCGCCTTCTTTCACGATTTCGCCGATGCCCGGGGGAATGGCCTTTACAATATAACCGTCCTGCGGCGCCACGATGTAGTAAAAAGTGCTGCGACGGGCGTAGTTGTCGCGTTCGATCCGCAATTTGTTGACCGAGGCCTGGGCGTCGAATTTCTCCGACAGCGTGCTGAACCGGTCGCTTTGCGTCTTGGCGATCTTGTTGGCATATTCGTTTTGGGTAAGCCTGAGTTCGGTCCGGTAAATATCCAGTTCCTGCCGGCTGGTTTCGTAGTTGTTTCTTGCGGCGACGATTTTGGTTTCCGCTTCCTGCAACTTAAGGCGTTTTTCTTCAAACTCCGTGAGCGATTTTATCCCCTTGTCGTACAGGTTTTTGGTGCCGGAATACTGCCGTTGCGCCACTTGCAGGTCGATCCCTGCCTGCAGCACTTTGATGCTGTCGCTTTCCACCTTGAGTTTGCCCTGTGCGATCTTGTTGTGTATCTGGCTGATTTTGCTTTCCAGTTCCCGGCGCATGGCATCCATCTGGGTTTCGAGGGCTCCGACTTTACCCGAATAGGATTCAATGGCGCCTTGTTTGGCGTTGACCTGATTGCCGACGCGGTCGACGAGTTGGGGATCGAAATAATCGGATTTTACCTCTGAAAGATACACGATGGTATCGCCTTTTTTTACAGACTGGCCCTCGGTTACGTACCAGTGTTCAATCCGCCCGGAAATAGTGGCGTGTATGGTCTGCGGGCGCTGTTCGGGCCGCAGGGTGGTCACTTTTCCGTCGGCGTGGATGTTTTGCGTCCAGGGCAGGAACATGAAAAAGACAAACAGGCCAAGCAGTACCAGCAGCAGTTTTCTGAAGGAAAAATGCCATTTGGCCAGCGTGGTTTTTGCCGGGGACTGCAATCCGACAAGGTCTTTTTCGCA
>ERZ724514.1340-NODE-1340-length-10905-cov-3.664793_pt1 | contig 10905 bp, 7 predicted proteins | sample MGYA00376047_ERZ724514 | MGnify/ENA primary metagenome ERZ724514 (study PRJEB28724, sample SAMN07190883) | activated sludge metagenome | isolation source: activated sludge of sewage treatment plant in Hong Hong | place: Hong Kong | collected 2016-03-17 ...
ATCCCGCGCGACCAATGGGACCGGCGCGAGTGTCGAATCGAAAGAAACATCGAGCAGATTCTGCTGATGCTCGACCAAGCACGGATCAAGGGGACTTTTTTCACGCTGGGTTGGATCGCTGAGCGCTATCCTGCACTCATCCGCCGAATCGTTGATGGCGGTCACGAGTTGGCAAGCCACGGCTACGGTCACCAGCGCGCCAGCGATCTCAACGAAGCCGATTTCTCCGCGGACGTTGTCTTGGCCAAGAAGCTGCTGGAAGATCTCTCCGGTCACGAAGTTAAGGGTTATCGCGCACCGAGTTTTTCGATCGGCCACGGCAATTTGTGGGCCTTCGACTGCCTGGAACGCGCTGGTTATCGCTACAGTTCCAGTATCTACCCGATTCGCCATGATCACTATGGGATGCCCGATGCGCCGCGTTTTGCGCATCAGGTGCGCGTCGGTCTCCTCGAATTGCCAGTGACGACGGCGCGCGTGTTCGAGCGGAACTGGCCGGCGAGCGGCGGTGGCTACTTCCGCCTCCTGCCCTATGCCTGTTCGCGCTGGTTGTTGCGCAAAGTCAATGAGCTCGATCGGCAGCCGGTGATCTTTTACTTCCATCCCTGGGAAATCGATGCTGGCCAGCCACGGATTGCCGGGATCGATGCCAAGACGCGCTTTCGTCACTATGTCAATCTTCACCGTACCGAGGAAAAGCTCAGGCGACTGATCGGTGATTTCAAATGGGGGCGGGTCGACGAAGTGTTTCTCGCCACCCCGCTTGCCGGGACAGGGGCAAAGCAATGAATGGCAGTACCATCGAGAGCGTTGCCCGGTCTGCCTCGCCGGCCGCACCGATTTGCGTCAAACGCTTGAGTCCTGATGACCTGCCCGCCGCAGGACGCTGGGACGCTTTCGTGGAGCGGTGCCCAGAGGCGACCTTTTTCCATCGCGCCGCCTGGCAGCGCATCCTGTCCGAGGTTTTCGGTCATCGCACGCATTTTCTCTTTGCCGAACGCGCCGGTGTGTTCGAGGGTGTATTGCCGCTGGCGCAGGTGAAGAGCCTGCTCTTTGGCAACTCGCTAGTCTCCTTGCCTTTTGCCGTGTACGGCGGTATCGCTGCCAGCGATGCCGCCGCCGCTGCCGCTCTGGAACGGGAAGCGCAGGCGCTCGCCAGACAACTCGGCGTTGCCCATCTGGAATTCAGGAACATTTGCCCAAGACATCCGGAGTGGCCCCGGCAGGATCTTTACGTCCGCTTCCGCAAGGAAATCGCACCCGACGTCGAAGCCAACCTGCTGGCGATTCCACGCAAACAGCGCGCAATGGTGCGCAAGGGAATCAAGAACGGCCTGCGCAGCGAAATCGATCAAGACGCCGGTCGCTTTTTTGCCTTATATGCCGACAACGTTCATCGTCATGGTACCCCGGCGATGCCCAAACGCTACTTCGACGCGCTGCACGAAGTGTTCGCCGAAGATTGCGAGGTGTTGACCGTCGTCGATGCTGGCGGGCGTCCTCTGAGCAGCGTGCTGAGTTTCTATTTCCGTGACGAAGTGCTGCCCTATTACGCCGGTGACAAGCCAGCGGCCCGCGATTTGGCAGCGAACGATTTCAAGTACTGGGAACTGATGCGGCGCTCCTGCGAGCGTGGCTTGCACGTCTTCGACTATGGGCGAAGCAAGCAGGGCACCGGCTCGTATTCGTTCAAGAAGAACTGGGGTTTCGAACCGCAGCCGCTGGCGTACGAGTACTGTCTGTATCGCCGTGACTCGATCCCGCAGCACAACCCGGCCAATGCCAAGTACCGGCTCCTCATCGACACTTGGCGGCGGATGCCGATCGGTCTAGCCAATTGGCTTGGTCCGTTCATTGTGCGCAACCTCGGGTGAGCGGAACGGCGACTAACCGTGTTTCTGGCGATGAGCGGAAAGCAATGACAGCGAATCTCTCCATTACGTCTGCCGCAAGCGAAAACAGGAATTCGGCCGTCCCCGGCCCGACTCTTCCGGCGGCACACCCCGGATGGCGGGCTGCCCTTCCCGCGCTGATCCTGACGCTGCTCGCGATCTTCGTGCTGTATCGTGAAACGGCTCTGGGAATGGCAAGCATCTGGGCGCGCAGCGGTACGTATGCGCACGGCTTCGTGGTGCCGCCGATCACCATTTGGCTGATCTGGCGAATGCGTGAGCGAATCGCGCTGCTGGCGCCGCGGCACAACTATCCGGCGCTGGTCCTGCTGGCGGTTGCCGGCTTCGCCTGGTTGCTGGGTGAAATGGCGACGGCCAACGTGGTTCCTCAGTTTGCGCTGATTTTCACGCTGGTTTTTGCCGTCGTTGCGGTGCTTGGCCGAAGTGTCGCGCGCAGCATGGCCTTTCCACTGCTGTTTCTTTTTTTCGCCGTGCCCTTCGGCGATTTCACCCAGCCGAAGCTGATGGAATGGACAGCAAAGTTTACGGTGCTTGGTTTGCGACTTTCGGGCATACCGGTATTCAGCGAAGGACAGAACCTCGTCATACCCTCTGGGAACTGGTCGGTGGTCGAGGCATGCAGCGGGGTTCGCTATCTCATCGCTTCGCTCACCGTCGGCACATTGTTTGCGTATCTCACTTATCACTCTCTGCGGCGACGACTGATTTTTGTCGGCATTTCGATTCTGGTCCCAATCCTCGCCAATTGGGGGCGTGCCTACATGATCGTGATGCTCGGTCATCTGTCGGGCAACAGGCTGGCGGTCGGAGTCGACCACTTGATCTACGGCTGGTTGTTCTTCGGCGTGGTGATCATGGCCATGTTCTGGATCGGTGCGCGTTGGCGCGAGGATGCTCCGCCTGCGGTCCAGACGGAATTGCTGCAGCAGCCGGGCGACAGCAGACCGGATTCGGCGGTGTGGTTGGCCGCCGTGGCTGCCGTTCTGGTGGCGTCCATCTGGCCACTCGCTCAATGGCGCGTCGACCATGACGTTGCTCCGCCGGTGAAGCAACTCGCGCCGTTGGCTCCGATCCCCGGTTGGCAGTCTGAGCCGGCTGGCTCGATCGACTGGCGACCAAGGTTCGAGAACTACGCAGCGAGCACGCAAGTCACCTTCGAAAAGGACCGGCAGAGCGCAGGGCTGTTCCTTGCGTACTACCGTAACCAGGATCAGCAGCACAAGATGGTCAGCTCGACGAACGTCCTGGTGACGAACAGCGATCCGGTCTGGGCGCCGGTCACGCACGGCACGCGCGAGATTGCGTTCCTCCAGGAGGCGTTCACGGTTCGTACGGCCGAGCTGCGTGCAATCACTGGCGAGCGCTTGCTGGTCTGGCAGTGGTACTGGGTCAACGGGCGTTGGACTGCCAATGACATCATCGTCAAGGCTTACACGGTGTGGTCGCGTCTGCTCGGCGACGGTGATGATTCGGCCGTCGTGATTATCTACACGCTGTTGAACCGTCCTGGCGAAGCTGAGGCACTTCTCGAAAATGTTTCCCGCGCCGCAGTACCGGCGATCGAGGCGGTTCTGCGGCAGACGCGCGACGCTCGGTGAGGGTAGGAACCAACCTTGGCTCAAGACTGCGCCACTCTGATCGCATGACGGTGGGAGGGGCGTGCGACTTCAGCCCGACTGCTTGCGATCCGGAAGCGTTCAACGTTCGGGCGCGCGCGCGGACCATGGGTACCACACGTGCTTTTGGGTTACCAGTCGGGATTTCCGGTTGGCAGTCGACAATGATGCGCAAGGCAGTCCGACGGGGTAGCACTACCACCGAGAAGCGGTAGGGTGGCGTATGTCCTTCGAAACCGTGGTTTATTGACGTCAGCTATTGGAAAAGGTGTCGAGAGCGGCGATGAGCAACCGGCGAGCAATCGTGGTATTTACGGGCGACCTGGCTTTTGCCGTGCGCAAAGGAGTCGTCGAGATCGATCGTGCGATCGAGGATCTCTCGTGGCTGATTGTAGTCCATGCGCCGAATAAGACCCCTCGCCAGCTGTTGCGCAATCAGTGGCGAAATCTTCGTCGCAACGGCTGGCGCTGGATTCCTTATCAGCTGGGTGACATGTGGCGTCGCTTCTTTTCCAGGGCTGCCACTCCAGGGGATTCCAGTGGGCCGGGAGCCGAATTCTCCACATCGGCGTTTGCCGCACGAGCAAACGTTCATATTCTCGAGGTCCCTGACATCCATGCCAGCGAGACGATCGATGCTGTAAGAGCGTTTGCACCTTATGTCGGGCTTTCGCTTTCTGCCCCGATTCTCCGGCGACAGCTTTTCGCCATTCCGACAGTGGGAACGCTGAATCTGCACAAAGGCAAGGTTCCGGATTACCGTGGCATGCCCCCAGCGTTCTGGGAGTTATGGAATGACGAGCAGTCCGTTGGTTGTACCGTGCACTGGGTTGACGAGAAACTCGACACCGGCGCGGTGGCGGCACAGACAGAGGTAAAGCGCGAGAGGTTTTCGACGTTGCGCGGACTGCAGCTGGAGCTTGACGAGGTGGGGGTCGAATTGATGCGCGATGTTGTCTGCGAAGTCGTGAGGGGAGGGCTACCCACTGCGCCGCAGCGCGCCGGCGGCAGGACGTTTCGCAAGCCCACCCTGGCGCAGGTGGCGGCCTTGCGCCGGAAGCTTGCGGGTGTACAGCCCAGCGGCCCTTCCTACCCCATGCAGCTGGCCAGGGCAGTAGTCCATCGGGGCGCTCACTGGGCCTGGCGCGCTCTAGGATGGAAGTTGATGCAGCCCAGGATTTCCGTGCTGGTCTATCATCGGGTTAGCGACAGCGTACGCGACAATCTTACGGTTGGCATCGAGCAGTTCGATCGGCAAATGGCACTGCTGCGCAAGCACTGCAACGTGCTTTCGATCGAGAACGTCCTGGATGGGAAGAGCATTCCACGATCCAGAAGGCCCGCGGTCTGTGTCACTTTCGACGATGGCTACCTGGACAACTATGTTCACGCCGTGCCGAGCCTTTTGCGCCACCAAATTCCGGCCGCATTCTTCGTGTCGACCGGAATCGTCAGCACCGACGATCAGCGTTTTCCCCATGACGTTCAGCGCGGCAACCCGTTCATCCCCGTAATGCAGTGGGATCATTTGAGAAAAATGAAGGCAGAGGGCTTCACCATTGGCTCGCACACAGTCACCCACATAGACTGTGCCTCCGAACCGACTGCAGTGGTCTGGGACCAGCTCGTACGGTCACAGGCCGATCTGCGTCGGGAGTTGGCTCTTCAGACCTGCATATTTGCCTATCCTTACGGCGGACGTCAGCACATGACCCCGGATCGTCTCGACCTCGTCAAGCAGGCTGGCTATTCAGGCTGTCTTGCTGCCTATGGCGGCGTGAACATTGGCACGGTTGATCGTTTTGATGTGCGTCGCGGAGGGATTTCCTGGGCGTTTACCGATCACGCGTTCTTGTTTACATGTCTGGGGATCCTATGACGCAGGAGACCAGGCCTCTGATTCTGCATGTAATACACCATTTCGTCACAGGCGGGCTGGAGAATGGATTGGTCAATCTGATCAACAACCTGCCTGAATCACGCTTTCGGCACACAGTGGCCTGTGTCGAGGATTTCTCGGATTTTCGACTTCGATTGACCCGCCCCGACACCCAGGTCATCGCCTTACATCGCTCACAGACGGGCATCTGGTCGCTCAGGCGAACCCTGTATCGCCTCTGTCGCCAGTTGCGGCCAGCGATTGTCCATTCGCGTGGCATGTCAGGGCTCGATGCCCTGTTGCCGGCCAGACTCGCCGGTGTTGGAGCCTGCATTCACGGGGAGCACGGTTGGGATGTCAGCGACCTTGATGGGAGAAAACTCAGACCCATCATGCTGCGTCGTTTGCACTCACCACTCGTGGACCGTTACATTGCGGTCTCCAGCGACCTGAAGAACTATCTTGTCCAGCGCGTGGGAATCGCCGAAGCGCGCATCACGAAAATCATCAATGGCGTCGATACGGTGCGGTTCTCTCGAAAATCGGCGTGTTCGCGGAGCCTGCTTCCGCCGGGATTTGCTGACGCGGATTCATTCGTCATTGGTACTGTCGGCCGCTTGCAACCGGTCAAGGATCAGGCGACGCTTGTGCGGGCATTTGCCAGTCTGGTAAATGGTGACGGCGAGGCGGCCTCGCGAGCAAGGCTGGTGATCACTGGTGATGGTCCGCAAAGGGCCTCCTTGGTTGCACTTGCGGATACCCTGGGAATTGCGAGGCTTACGTGGTTTCCGGGCAATCTCGACAATATTCCCGAACTCTTGCACTCCTTCGATGTGTTTGTCCTGCCTTCTCTGGCCGAGGGTATCTCGAATACACTCCTTGAAGCCATGGCCAGCGGTCTTCCGCTTGTTGCGACAGCAGTTGGGGGAAACGTCGATCTTGTGTCAGATCGGGTCAATGGACGTTTGTTTGCGTCGGGTGATGTCGATGCGCTGGCCCGATTGCTGAGTCAATATCTTGTGGATCGATCCATGCTCCGCGCCCATGGAGCTTCGGCGCGAGAAATGGCTGTGCAGGATTTTAGCCTGCAAAAGATGTTGGCGAGTTACCAGGCGGTGTACGAGGATTTCTGTGATCGAGGCCGGATGGTTGCCTAGACAGGCAGCCGTGTCTGGTATCGAACGGGATAATGCGCCGGGACCAATGACACCGGTTCGTAGTGGCGACGAGAGGACAGACAGAAACTATGTGTGGGATTACCGGAATTTTCGATACCCAAGGCAGGCGTGATGTCGATCGTGCCGTGCTCACGCGGATGAACGAGGCACAACACCATCGCGGCCCGGACGAGGGTGGCCTGCACGTCGAGCCGGGGATTGGCCTCGGTCACCGCAGACTCTCGATCATCGATCTCTCGACCGGCCAGCAGCCACTCTACAACGAGGACCAGAGCGTTTGCGTGGTGTTCAATGGCGAGATCTACAACTATCAGGAATTGATTCCCGAACTCGCGGCTCTCGGACACGTGTTCCATACGCGTAGCGACACCGAAGTCATCGTGCACGCATGGGAAGCCTGGGGTGAAGATTGCGTTCGTCGTTTTCGCGGCATGTTCGCGTTCGCCCTGTGGGATCGCAATGCGCAAACCCTGTTTCTGGCGCGTGACCGACTCGCCGTCAAACCGCTCTACTACGCGCTGCTGCCCGACGGCACCTTCCTTTTCGGGTCCGAACTGAAGTCGCTGCTGGCGCACGGCGGCCTGTCGCGCGAGATGGACCCGCTGGCGGTCGAGGAATATTTCGCGCTCGGTTACGTCGCCGAGCCGAGGACCATTTTTCAAGAGGCACGAAAGTTGCCGCCGGCGCACACGCTGACCTTGCGTCGCGGGTGGCCGATGGCCGATCCCAGGGAGTATTGGGACGTGCGCTTCACCCTCGAGCAGCGTTGCTCGCTCGAAGAGGCTTGCGAACAGCTCGCTGCCAAGCTCGCCGAATCGATTCGCCTGCGGATGATCGCCGAAGTGCCACTCGGTGCCTTCCTTTCCGGCGGGGTCGATTCGAGTGCGGTGGTGGCGCTGATGGCCGGGCTGTCGAACGATCCCGTCAATACCTGTTCGATTGCTTTCGAAGATCCGGCGTTCAACGAGGCCGCATTTGCGCAAACGGTCGCCGATCGTTACCACACCAATCACCACTGCGACCTGGTCGGGAGCGACGACTTCGATCTGGTCGACACGCTGGCCAGACTGTATGACGAACCCTACGCCGACAGCTCGGCAATTCCCACCTATCGCGTCTGTCAGCTGGCGAGAAAGCATGTGACCGTCGCGCTTTCCGGCGATGGTGGCGACGAGACTTTCGGCGGCTATCGTCGCTACCGTCAGCACCTGATGGAGGAGCGTCTGCGGGGGACGATCCCGCATGGCGTACGTCGTCCGCTGTTTGGTCTGCTCGGTCGGGTCTACCCGAAAGCCGACTGGGCACCCAGGATATTCCGCGCCAAGACGACCTTCGAAGGCATGGCGCGAACCTCGGTGGAGGGATATTTTCACGCCATGTCGATTCTCCGTGGTCCGATGCGTACGCAGTTTTTCACCGATCGCTTCCGCAGGGAGACCGGTGGTTATACGGCCGAGGAGGTCTTTCGCCGGCACGCTGCGCGGGCGGGTACGGACGACCCTCTGGCATTGATCCAGTACCTGGACCTCAAGACTTATCTGGTTGGCGACATCAACACCAAGGTCGACCGCGCGAGCATGGCGCACTCGCTCGAGGTACGGGAGCCGCTGATGGATCATGAGCTGATCGAATGGATGGCGACCTTGCCCTCGTCGCTGAAGGTTCGTGGCCGGGAAGGCAAGTTTCTTCTGAAGAAGGTGATGCAGGCCCGCCTGCCGCAAGACATCCTGTACCGCCCGAAAATGGGATTCGCGGTGCCGCTCGCCCGCTGGTTTCGCGGCCCGCTCCGTGAACGCGTCCGCCAAACCGTTCTTGGCTCGCGCCTGGCGGCGACCGGCTGGTTCAATGCCGCCTATCTCCGGCACCTCGTCGATGCACATCAATCGGGAGCCCGCGACTACAGCGCGCTGCTGTGGACGGTGTTGATGTTCGAGGCGTTTCTGAGCAACATCCTGGGCGACTCTCGGGAGCGATTCGACGCTCCCGGAGTTACGGAGATAACCACGTGAGCATACGCATATTGCATGTTCTTGACCATTCACTCCCGCTTCACAGCGGCTATACTTTCCGCACTTTGGCTCTTCTTCGCGAACAGCGCGCCATGGGTTGGCAGACGATCCAGTTAACCACTCCGAAGCACGGTTCCGGCGGCCCGCTGGAAGAGCGTGTGGACGGCTGGGATTTCCATCGCACTCCAGGCGGCAAGGGTTCTGGCCTCCTCAGTCAGATGCGCCTGACTGCTACCCGACTGATGCAGGTCATCGCAGCAACGCGGCCGGACGTGATCCATGCGCATTCCCCGGTACTCAATGTCTTGCCTAGTCTTTGGGTTGGACGGCGGTCAAATTTACCGGTCGTCTACGAGGTACGAGCTTTTTGGGAGGATGCAGCGGTTGATCACGGTACGACGGTAGAAGGCAGTCTGCGCTACCGCGCGTCACGTCTGCTGGAAAGTCTGGCGCTTGGCCGTGTAGACCAGGTGACAACCATTTGCGAGGGGCTGCGCCGCGACATTGCCGCTCGCGGCATTCCAGCGGAACGGATTACCGTGATCCCCAATGCTGTGGACGTCGGCCTGTTTCGCTTCGGCGGCGAGCCGGATGCCGATTTGCGCCGTTCGCTTGGGCTCGAAGGGGCGACCGTGATCGGCTTTGCGGGGTCTTTCTACGGTTACGAGGGACTCAGTCTGTTGATCGAGGCGGCTCGCCAGATGTTGCCTCGATATCCCTGGCTACGCGTACTGCTGGTCGGGGGCGGCGCGCAGGAGGCCCAGCTCCGCGCACAAACGGCGGCGGCTGGCTTGGACAGACAGGTGATCTTTACCGGCCGTGTGCCGCACAGCGAAGTGCAACGCTACTACGAGCTGATCGACGTGCTGGTTTATCCGCGGCTGCCAATCCGGCTGACCGAACTGGTGACACCGCTCAAGCCACTGGAGGCCATGGCGCAGGGACGCATGCTGGTCGCCTCCGACGTTGGTGGGCACCGCGAGTTGATTCGGCATGGTGAGACAGGCTTCCTGTTTCGGGCCGGCGATGTCTCCGCTCTGGCGGCGGCGATCGACGATGTGCTGGCCAAGCGAGAATCTTGGCCACAGATTTGCCTGCAGGCAAGGCGCTTTGTCGAGCGCGAGCGCACCTGGGCAGGTAGCGCGGCACAATATCGTAAGGTGTACCGTCAGGCGTTGGCCAGTTACGGCCGTAACCCGGATTTTTGATTTCGGGGCATCATGAAGTTCCGGGATTTCTCGCATTGTTCCTGCTCTATTCATTTTCCCTGGTAAGCGGTACGAGGACCACGGACAGCGGCGTCTGAGAGAGTCGTCGCAGCAGCCAAGCCGGCTGTAGGTGATATCCTCGTATTGTATTGCACAGAATGCAAGAATCGGACCTTTTGCCAAAAAATGCCGGTCTGGGGAAAGTTGCTGTGGTAGGATGACTCGTTTTCATTGATTTAATTGAGGACTCTTGCTTCTAATTCTTGCGGAGAGGTCAAATATGGATTGGGATCCGGTAACACATTACCAGGAAGTGGCTATTGCGGAACGCTATGACAGGGAGAGGTTCAGTTCGATTAGCGGCAGGGTTTTTAATTCCCTTGAAAAAAGTGTCATCAGGGCGGCCTTTCGTGATGTGCCGAAGACTGCCAGGATTCTGGATCTTCCGTGTGGCACAGGTCGCCTGGCTTCTGCGCTTCTTGAGAGCGGATTTTCGGTCGAGGGTGTGGATATATCGGCGGCCATGCTGGATGTCGCAAAACGCAAACTCCATTCTTTCGGCGATCGATTTACCACGCGAGTGGCTGACGTACATGAACTGGCTAAGGCTGAACCAAAGCGATACGATGCCGCCCTGTGCGCGCGAGTCTTGATGCATTTCCCGCTTGACGAGCAAACTGCATTCCTGAAGTCCGTAGCTCAACTGACGAAGGGTACTGTGGTGTTAACCCAGTCTCTTAGTTCGCCCTACCAGCGATTTCGACGCTCCGTTAAGAAACTCATCGGCAACCAGCCTCCCGCAAACTACCCGCTGACTGAAGACGATTTGGCTTCACTGCTGCGCGGCGCTGGCCTCCGAGAAGTGAGAAGGCTGCGATTGGCGGCCTTGATTTCGGAAGCCATGGTCGTCATTACGGAGCATGCGTGACGGAGGATCAGGCGGTGTCAAGACCAAGGCATCCGAGAGACGTCGGTGTGGCATGTTCGCATCATTTCCGGCGTGGCGGAACTGGACGGTCGGGGACGTCGATCATGGCGAGGGGGTCGTCAAGCGGCTCTGTCGGGTGACGAACTGGTCGAATCACGACCGGGCCCTGCTCTG
>ERZ724514.1341-NODE-1341-length-10892-cov-3.383686_pt1 | contig 10892 bp, 5 predicted proteins | sample MGYA00376047_ERZ724514 | MGnify/ENA primary metagenome ERZ724514 (study PRJEB28724, sample SAMN07190883) | activated sludge metagenome | isolation source: activated sludge of sewage treatment plant in Hong Hong | place: Hong Kong | collected 2016-03-17 ...
CACAGTCACACCACCGCCGTCAATGAGTTCGGGTGAACCACTAATACCGATCAATCCTCGCCAAGTGCGAGCACCGACCAGTGGACCGAGTCCGGCCTTGCGGAAGAAATCAGGGAAAGCATCACCTCCGGATCCGGACCAACCATTGATCAGCATGGCCATGCTGCCAAAGTGAGCCACAGGAGGCCACTGCCAGTTTTGTCCATCACGCACATCCCAAAATGCAAGTGGTTTGCGATTGAGTAATTCGATAAAGCGATCGGGAATCTGACCTCCATTGTTGAAACGCTCATCTACGATCAATCCTTCTTTATTCCACTGACCGTAAAACTGACGTACAAGTTCGGTCTGACCTTCGACGCCGGTATCCGGCACATAGACATATCCGATCTTGCCACCGGAGGCTTTATCCACAGCTTTGCGGTTTTCTTCAATCCAAGCCAGGTTTCGCAGGCGGGTTTCATCATCAAGTGTTTTTACGACAACCGTGCGTGCACCCGTAAAAGTGGGTTTGGTATTGACCGTCAATTCCACCGTTTTGCCGGCCAGGCCTTCAAAGGCGGCCCAGGGATCAGGATATTCATTGAGCGGAATGCCATTGACCGCGAGGATATAGTCACCTGCATTGACATTGACACCGGGCTCATCGAGCGGAGAGCGCACTTCAAAATCCCAAGGAGCACCACGGACGATTTTGGATATCGCAAAGTATCCATCCTTTTTGGTCCAGTCCACACCGAGATAGCCTACAGGACGGCTCTTTGGCACTTCTCCATCACCCCCATAGCGATAGGTATGGGAAGCATTGAGTTCTCCGATCATCTCACCGATCACATAGTTGAGATCCCCACGGTTGACACAATAAGGAATGAGAGCACTGTACTGCGCACGGATTGCATTCCAGTCCAGGCCATGCATATCTTTATCATAGAAGAAATCCCGCTGGAACCTCCAGGCATCATTAAAGATTTGTGTCCATTCTTCCATCGGATTGATGGTAGCTTCCATATCACTGGTGACCAGCATATGCTCCGCTTTCTGATCAGCAGCAAGGTCAACGATGCTGTAGGAGTTGTCCATCAGCAACAACACCTTCTTACCATCAGCGCTGAGATCATAGCCATTGACTTTATCAAAGACCGTCTTGTCTTCGCGTTCTTCGAGATCAAAGAAGTGCAGGGAGGCATTCTCTTCACCCGAACCTGTATTGGGTCCGCGCATGTAGACCAACTTACCACTGGCTGCTTTCAATCCACCGAGATTGCCTGGGTCAACAGGCAGGAAGACGAGACGTCCTTCAAAGTTGTCAAAGTCAATTTTGGTCTCTTTCTTTTTATCATCTTTACTATCATCTCCTGCCCCATCGGCATTGTCTTTGCCAGAGGCAGATGTTGTAGTAGCCTTAGCAGCCTTGGCATCTTTCTTGTCTGAAGCCTTGTCAGATGTCGGCTCTGGTTCCGCCTTTGCGATGGCTACAGTATCATTTTCTTCAGCCATAGGGCTGGCGATATCCTTTGTCAACGTGACGGCTGCGATTTGTGACGAATTGGCATACGCCCATGAATTATCAAAGTCACTGTACACCGGATCAAAGTTGCGGTTGGTGACATAGTAGAGATACTTGCCATCGGGATCGAATGTTGGATTACGGTCTGAGTAAAATCCGCTCGTGGCCTGAGTCACCGTTTTGGCAGTCGTATTGTAGATATAGATAGCTCCATTGCCATTGGCTTGCCCTTTTTCATAAGCCAGCCATTTGCTGTCCGGAGACCATCCGGGGGTCCAGCCACGGAGTCCGCCTTCAAAGAGACGATTGTCCTGATCGACCTTGACCACCTCTTTGGTATCCATCAGGTACATGTTGATGGTCATCGTCTGGTCTACCCATACGAGCTTCTTGCTGTCCGGTGACCAATAAATATTATACCGGAATCCAGGGCCCATGGAAGTGAGTTTGGACTCGGCGCCACCTTGGGTCATGTCACGAACGGTGAGTTCATATTCGCCTGACTTATCACTCCAATAGGCCACGAATTGACCATCGGGTGACCAAGCTGGATAGCGTTCCGCAGCACCGGAAGAGCGTGTGAGGTTTTGTACATACCCCTCTTCTGCCGGCAGTGAAAAGACATCCCCACGAGCTTCAATCAGGGCACGGTTGCCATCTGGTGAAATCGAAAGGGCGGCGATGTATTTAGAAACGCCTTCCTTCTTGGGCTTTACAGCCAGGAGATCGGTGACTACATTTACTTTAACCACTCTGGATTTATGTGTTTTCAGATCCAGCAGATAAAGGTCGCCGTTGGCTTCATAGACAATCTCTGAAGGTCCAAGGGATGGGAAGTGAATATCAAAGTCGGAATAATTGGTAATCTGAGTCGTGGTCTTGGTCTTGATATCATACATCCAGATATTGTCGCGTTCTTCTGTGCCTCGATCGGACATATAATAGACGCGGTCACCATACCACATCGGGAGTTCTGAACCTGCATCTGTGTTGGTGATGTTGAGCGACTCCAGTGTGTTGAGATCAAAGATCCAGATATTGCCATTGCTGCCTCCGCGGTACCGCTTCCAGGTATCGAAGAGGACGGAGCGTTCATTGTAGGCTATCTTTTTGCCGTCTGCGGAGAGGGAGGCAAATTCACCATACGCGGTAGGGAGTTTGACAGACATTCCTCCAGCGGCAGGAATTTTGTAAAACTGGTTAAAGCGTTGTTTGCCACTTTCTCTTGAAGATGCATAGAGCAGCGTATCACCGGTGGGGTACCAGTCGATCAGGCGATCCGGCATCCCGTGATAGGTGACCCTGGTGGGAAGACCGCCGGCGACCGACATCACATAGACATCAGAGTTGCCGTCATAGTTGCCGGTAAAGGCCACTTTCGAACCATCAGGCGAAAATTTGGCAAAGCCTTCAGAACCCGATGGAGAGCTCAGTTTAACTGCTGTACCGCCTTCTTTGCTGACGAGCCAGAGGTCGCCTCCATACGTAAAGACGATTTGAGTTTGGGAGACATCCGGGGTACGAAACATCCGGGCGGAAACCTGGGCGCTGGCGGAGTTCAGAAGAAAAAAAGAAATACAGATCAGGAGAAAATGATTCTTCATGGTAGTGATTTTGAGGTGTCAAAATAAGTAAAAACCACACCAACCTTTGGAAATCAGACCAAAATATGATCCCATACTACGGAGTATGTCCTCCATTCGACAGGAAAAGCCAGGTCATTCTGCTACCTGCTTCTGTCGCCACTAATTTTCGCAAATGAACGCTAATTTGGAAAAGGAATTCGCGATGATTCGCGTGAATTAGTGGCTAAATCATGCTTACGGTTTAGTAGGGCATTTTAATTTCCTGCAGCTTTTAAAAGCTGTACTCGGTCTTCCTCGGAACAGCTTCTTTCGCCACCAATTTTCGCAAATGAACGCTAATTTGGCCAACGGATTCGCGATAATTCGCGTGAATTAGTGGCTAAAACATGCTTACGGTTTAGTAGGGCATTTTAATTTCCTGCAGCTTTTGAAAGCTGTACTCGGTCTTCCTCGGAACAGCTTCTTTCGCCACCAATTTTCGCAAATGAACGCTAATTTGGTTTTGGTTCAGTTTTGATGTTCATCGCATCTTACCAACTGGATTTCCTCCAACGCTCGAGTTTTGGAATGCCTTTGGTAAAAAAGCCTGTCAGAAATCCGGGAAATCCCATTCCCTTCATCACTTGCCTGACGTGAGCCTGCATTTTCTCTGCCGTGTCAATTTCAGGATGCGTAAACGCGCCCTTCGTATAGCATTTGCTGCAATACTTCAGACTCTTCGAACCATCAGCCTCTGTGCCTCCGGGATCTTTCGACAAGGGCATTCCGCAACTTTGACAGTTTTTATACGTGGCCATACATAGGGTATTAAAAGTTAGGAGATTAGGAGGTTAGGAGGTTAGGAGATTATTAAGATCATAAGAACAAAACCACTTACTGTGTTAATGGCCTTAAGATACAATACCCTTTCTATTCCATTCATGGATTAGAATGATCCTGTTGCCGTTTGGTGCTGATTTCTTGCTGACATAAACTGCTAATCTTTTAATCTCCTAACCCTCTAATCTCCTCAGCCCATACTCCAATGGTTGTGCATCAGGGGATGCCATTTTTAACCGCATGGCGCTATGATTCTTCATTAAAGTCCCCAGCGCATTTTTTTCTACCTTTTGTAGCGTTTCCCCTATGAAAGGGATATATAGGACTGAAATCTTTACACATGACACGAATTCTGCTGTGCGCGATTATACTTTTCTCCTTTCTGGCCTGCCACCAGGACAGCGAAGAAATCGTCAAGGTCATTGAATACCCCACCCCTCCGGCCGTGAGGATCAGCACCAGCCTGGTCACCCAGGTCTCAGACGCACCCCCTGATGATGGCGTTCAACAAGTCACTTTTACAGACCAGTCCTCTACGCCAGGCGAATACACACTCAATTGGTTTTCAGCCTCAGGCGTAGACCGCAGTTATGAACAAGTGGATATTCGTACTGAAACCGGACATCTCTTCCATAAAATTTATCCCCTGGTGGAGAATGATATCAATTATGGCCACATCACTGTCCCGGGTCTCGAAAACTTCGAAGGCCAAACAGCAGATCGTTATGATTTTACTATTCAGAATATTGCCCGGTTGACCATCGCGGCCCATGGGTTGGTCACAGCAGATGGTGCTGTGTATGAGGGAAACTATCATCTTGCTGTGGCCTTCATGGATCCTAACAGCTCTGCATCCAATGCCATCCCTTCTTTCGCAGGTATCGATGCACAGTTTCAATATTCCGGACTTTTATTCTCCCATGCCTTCTGGATTACTGCGACAACCCCCAATGGCGAATCCCTGCATTTTAACTCCAATTGCGCTATCGCCACTCCGGGTCCATCCGGAACCCATTGGTATTTTGATCCCACAAAAGCTACATGGCTGGAACAACTTTCGACCACCACACCTGATCCAGATCGCATCATTCTGGATCAATCCGGGTATTATGGTTACGCAGATGCCCGACCGCTGGTATATGTCAAAGGCACATTTCAAATCAATGGCATCAGCACACCCCATTACCCCATACACATCGAATACGAAGGTCAGCAACAAACGGTGTTTAGCACCAACCTGGGATATTGGGCTGCTCAACTTCCCGCCGCTACTGCATGTAAGATCAAGGTCGATCTCCCATGTGGGACAACTTTCGAAAAAACGATGATCACCAGTGATGAGGATCAGCAAACCTATTCCATCATCGTCAATAATTCGGATATTAAAACCGTCCGAGTTGACGGGACGGCTGTGGATTGTCAATCCAATCCTTTGAATACACACTTTACCATTATTGAAGGCGCCAACACTTCAATCCTGTTTGCAAAAAATGACGAAATCCACTTTGACGTTCCGGTATGCGGCACATCCCCGCTGATCATTTCATCTTATGATCCTATCAGTCTTCAATCCGGCCCAGAGGTGGCTTGGGATCCTGTAGATACGATCCATCTCTATACCTCTATGGCTTGCGACATGGCTAAGCAAGAATATCTCTCGCTCATGGTCTCCGGTGAACAGAAAGTGTATTGGAATCTGGCCAGCATGATGGATGGGGGAAAATTGGTGATCAGTGAAAATGGACTTGATCCGGAAGTGGAGATCCTCATTTTCATTGAAGGCCTGGCCAAAGGCAACTATGAAGACACCATGCTGAATATTCTGTTTGAGGACAAGCACCTCGGTAACAAAGGCTATGCGCTCAATTGTCCGACAGCTACAAGTGGATGCGGATTTACAGATTTCACGATAACCCAATTTGCGGATGCACAAGGCCAGTGGATCCGTGGTCACTTTGAAGGAAAATTCTGGATCAAAACTTTTCATCCCTTGACGGCAGGATACCGCCCGATCGCAGGTGACTTCCAGGTCTACCGGGATTTCTGACATATAAAGCTTCCCTCTGCTTGACACAAAACGAAATCATACTTGGATGTAAACGCGGCGATGAAGGAGCCTATCGGTTCCTCGTCGACACCTATGCCGACAAACTTATGGGCATCTGCGTGCGCTATCTGAGAGATATCCAACTGGCAGAAGATGCATTGCAGGAAACGTACATCCTGGTTTTCCAGTCCATCCACCAATTCAGAGACGAAGGTTCTCTGCCCGCCTGGATGGGGAAGATCGCGGTCAACTGTTGCCTTAAAGAATTGCGCAAAGTAAAACGATTGAGTTTTCCGGAAGAGGAAACTGTATTTGAACAAATGGTAGCGTGGTCTGCAGTCCAAGGTCAACTGGAAGCTGAGGATCTGTTGTTAATGCTCGACCAACTGCCTCCACACTACCGGATCATCTTCAATCTGCATTCGATTGAAGGATACAATCATAAAGAAATAAGCGAAATGCTGGGCATCAGTGAATCACTGTCCCGGACCAAGTTGACAAGAGCACGTAAGATGCTGCAGGATTTTTATAATCGTGACATTAAAAAAATGATCGTATGAACCCTTACGATTCTATGCATGACAAGCTGAAAGACTACCGGGTGACGGTGGATAAAAACCAGCTGTGGGCTAAAACGTCCCATGCGATTCCAAAAAGGAAAAAAAAAAGAGGCATCATCCTATTCTTTCTTTCTGCCCTGGCCGGTGCAGGACTGTTGTGGCTGGGTATCCATACTGTCGGCCAAGCTTCTTCTGCCAAAGCTTCATTACCCACCGCTCCATCCCGTCAAGAGTTAACAGCACCGCAGGATAAGAGTAGCAATGAGCCAGCAGCAGATGCCCCATCTCCCAAAACCCAATCCGGATCTTCAACGCCATCTGGAGTTCAAAGTAACAGTGCAAAAACACCTCATACGACATCTGATTTTGATAAAGCGAACATTCCATCCGCCTCATCATCGTCTTCATCGATACCAACAACGCAAGCTAATGCTTCATCATCATCCATTGCTTTGACACCAGCCAATAATGAAAGTAAATCCTTAAACCCGTTAGTTAAAAATCATTCCACTACATCCGTAAGCACCTCAACAACTGAAAACGAATATGTACCCGAAGTTATCATCACAATGCCTGCCATTGTAAATCTAGCGGTAGTTGACCATCAAGTATCGCCGGTTCAGCCCACTACGAATGCTTCCTCAACCAGTAATCCCGGCGATCTAATCGTGGCAGAAGAAACTACTTCTGGTCGCGAGGTTTACTTAACTTCTGTCTTACCGATGCTTCCGGGATATCCCAAAATACCTGAAGTCGTTCATCCTGAAATCAAATCCCCTGTCGCAACGGCTTCGAGGCCACAACATCATCCGTTCGGAGTTGCATTAACTCAAGCTTATGGCGTTTCATGGTTTAATATGACCACTACGGATCCCGCACTCTCCCACCTCACAGAAGCCTGGGAAACCCAGTTGCAATCGCTTGAAAACCTCAACACCACGCTTCATGTTACATATCGCTGGCCATCAGGTCTGCAACTTAACAGTGGTCTCGCTTATAATCGTCTGTCGACACGCATGCAGATCAGTAACTCGAGCGAAGCCGTACTCATCCAGCAAGGCATCACTACTGTTTTGATCGGCGAAGACGGAAGTATTCAAAACCTATACGGAGATGTTGAGGTTCATCAATTTACGGAGCGTCTTGCTACGTATTATTCATATCACCACACCCTCAACGTTGACCTCATGGTTCAGATACCCTTGATCCGCGGCTATCGTATGGAATTAAATGCATGGGCCAAAGGGGCATATACGCTCTACTATGCATCTTCGGGAACTACATTTGACCCCAACGATGGGATTACATCATATAACACCGATAACAATCCATTTCATCTCACGAGTCCGTTTTCCTTTGGCTTAGGGATCGGCGGTTTTTACAGGATGGATCCATCCTGGAGCTTGATCGGAAGGATGGGATATCAGCCTTTGACCTATACGCATGGTGGCTTTGATGATCCTATTCAATTCCATCATTCGATCCTTGACCTGGGCCTGGGTATAGGCTTCACCTTTTAAATAATGCTATTACTTCGTTTTCATCCTCGAGACTTCTGGCGCGCAAAAGCCTCTACCGATGGGCACGAATGACATCCATAATCCCTTATCTCAAACCACGTAAACACATGAAACAATTTAACGTCCTATCTAAAGTATTTCTATGGGTCATGATCTTCTGGGCCGGCCATCTGCAGGCACAGTTTGAATGCAACGACCCGCTCTATGTATCTCTGCCGCCCAATGGCACTTTCACGCTGATACCTGAAGATCTGTTGTCATCAGGAGATCTGACCGGATACACTACCACCCTGAGCCAATCGATCTTTACTTGCGATGACTTGGGAAGCAACAATGTCACCCTTCAGATTTTTGAGAACCAGGCATTGGTCTTTGAATGTACGTCAACGGTAATCGTCGAAGACAAAGTCAATCCAATAGCCCAATGTGTTTCATCGCTGGATGTCGAACTCAATGTGGACAGCTATTATTTTTTCAATTTCGATGAGCTGGACAATGGCTCTTATGATGTATGCAGTCCTATCACGTATACGTTTGTTCCGCCATTCATCGACTGCTCAAGTTCAAACCCAACCATAGTGACAATGGTTGTCACAGATGCGTCCGGCAACAGTTCCTCCTGTGATGTGACGGTTCATTGGTCGCCCTACCCCAATCCCACCATGAACCTCGCATGCAACGCCCAGATCACAGTGACAGTAGATGCCAGTGATGCCGTGGAAATAACACCCGACATGGTCCTCGAAGGTGGTCCGTATGGCTGTCCATTTCAGTACGAAGTGGAAGTAAGAGAAAATAATATACCCAGACCTGAACCTGTGGTAACGCTTGCCGACACGAATAAAACCCTTTTCTATTTTGTCACTGACCTCAACACAGGTGTCATGTGTTGGGGAGAAATCCTGGTGGAAAGCGAAGGGGATTGCGGATTGCCATTCTTTATCTGCGATACAGAATGTCACTCCGCTCCTGAAGGGGATTGTGCTTCAGGGCACAACCTCGCAGACAATGTGGAATGGCCATGCGACCTTACGATTCCATCCAATTGCGAACTTCCGGATATTAGCTACACTCCTGAATACCTAGTGGAGGCTGGACTTGCTACCGAGCAAGATGCCTCTCCTGCCGTATTTAATGAAGCTTGCTACCAGACCAGTTCCGCCTATTACGACATTATCACCTATCATCCGGGCGCTGTGATCATAGAGCGAAACTGGGCGATCATCCTGTGGTCCACAGGAGATGTATGGGAATATGTTCAATATCTCACGGTCGCCGGCGAACTCGCTACGATATGTGATACGCTGCCCTGGAATGCACCGGCAGGAGATTGTGCCAGTGGCCATACACTGACTGATGATGTTGAATGGCCTGCTGATATCACCATCTCATCTGTCTGCTACTATCCCGAAGACCTCGCCATGAATGAAGATGTCAATCCAAATGATGTGCAGCCCGCATTATTGACAGATTGCACACCGCTTTATGCTACGTATTCAGACGTCATCACCGTGATTGATGCCAATACCTTGCACATTGACCGCAGCTGGACGGTGCTGGCAGCCGTGACCGGTCAAACCTGGACCTATGTGCAGGAAATCACGGTGATCACCAATACCAATGCCAGCACGGTCTGCGTGATGCGCGAGAATGGCGAACCCATTCCCGGGGTAGAACTGATCCCAGGTGTCATCACAGATAATACCGGTTGCTATACGTTTGACAATCCTGCCGGGATCATCGTCACCCCCGTCAAGGACAGCCCACTACAGTCCGGAGTAAACCTCCTGGATAAAATCCTGATACTTGAATATCTGTTGGGTATCACAGAACTCTCTCCATACCAGCAGTATGCCGCCGATTTATCCCAGAGTTCAGCCATCACGGCTTTAGATGTAGTGATGATGAATCAACTTCTCGATGGCACCCTCAATCCGGTCTTTGATCACAACTGGAAGTTTTTTGAACGCAGCACCATGAGCCACTCTGCTGATATTTCTGACCCGTTGCATCCACACAAATTTATCGGCGTCAAAATGGGTGATATTGACAATAGCTATCCATTGGATGGCAGCGAACCTCTGCAACAAATCAATCTGTCCATCACGGATGAAATTCTCAACAAAAAGGAAGTCTACGAAATTCCATTCCTGCTCACGAAAAACGAAAGAGTCACAGGATTTGCGATCAAAATAGAAGGCATCGATTCCGATATCCATTTCCTTAACGTCTCGGCACCAGTCCTGCCTGGCTTTTCCATGGAGGATAATGTGGTTATCGGCCCTGGATCTGTCACGATCAATTATATCATTCCAACGGAGTTGTTGCAATACGGAGTCACGCTGCAGTCCGGTACGCCATTATTTACACTCAAAATGCAACCCCAGGAAAATGGCATCCTAAGTGAATCTATTGCCCTGGCTGAATCCAATGACAATCTACTTAAGCCAACGGATGAGGAAGATGCACTCGAGTTTAAATTTACCTGGGATAAAGTCATTGTCAGTGGTGTGTTCAATCCGGGATCGGCCCTTCCACTCAGCTTCTATCCCAATCCGGTGCGTGAAGAAATCCACTTCAATGGTTTCGAACCTCATGCCAAAGGCACAGTGTCGATTGTCGATGCTTCCGGAAGAGTCATGGCATCCACCCCACTCATCCCAACATGGAATATTTCAACACTCCATGAAGGTATGTACTACCTGAGGGTGGGTCTCGAGTCCGGAGAAACATACTCCGCTCCCATGATCAAATTAAACCCCTGATCCCAATCTGCATACCCCAAATCTCTACAAGCCGGAGCATGGTCTCCGGCTTTTCTTTATTTCCTGGTTTATATCCCAGACTACAAAG
>ERZ724514.1342-NODE-1342-length-10884-cov-5.018100_pt1 | contig 10884 bp, 2 predicted proteins | sample MGYA00376047_ERZ724514 | MGnify/ENA primary metagenome ERZ724514 (study PRJEB28724, sample SAMN07190883) | activated sludge metagenome | isolation source: activated sludge of sewage treatment plant in Hong Hong | place: Hong Kong | collected 2016-03-17 ...
ATAGTGACTACATAGGTACCGGCATCTGACAAGGCTGCCGTAAAGTTATAAACCGGATCATTGACATTGCCTCCACCGTTAGGATTACCATTGTGGGTCATCGTAAACGTACCTCCCGGCGTCCCGGTCACCCGTACCCCCACAGCATCTCCCTCGCATACTGTACGACTGTCTCCGTCGACCACCGGATTGCCATTAAACTCAAACACATAAGCCGGCATCGGATCGATATCAAGGAATGCACTCGCTCCATTGTTAAATGGATTAATATCATAATGATTGGCATTATATATGTAATACGCATTCGCAGCGATACCGGCCTTTTCTGCTACAGTAGTGGAGACCGCCTCAAATGGCAAGTCAATATCATAGCCTTGTAATGATACCCCAATGCCCTGTGTATTCTTCAACAGAACCTCGGTCTTATTATCTGCTGTGGTCACGGAAACAACTTCAAAAATCTTCCCATTATGATCCTCAGGAATATACCCTACGACAACTCCCGGCATAGAAATATGATTGGAGACTGTAATATGCACCGTAATCTGACCAACTCCTATATTCTGGTAACCACCTGCCAATTGAATATGTGTTGTAAAGATTCCCTTCTCGCACACTCGCAACTGATGAGGTACCGGAGATACCGTAACAAGCTGCAAGTCTGATTGATAATATTGTCCGAACATCAAATTAACGTTCCAAAACAATAACCCTACTATTAATAATTTAACTATTGATTTCATTTTATTCAGCTTTTATTGTTAGGGAAATTATAATTTAATCATTCTAAGGATAGCAATATTGTTACCATTAACCGTATCACCTCCTCCAGTGCCTGTTGTAATGGTAACTATGGAATTATAATATCCATAAATTCCACCACTCCGACTGTGGTCTAAGCCTATATCCACATAATCTCCCGGCAAGAGTACAAATGTATTAATCGATGTATACTTCCAGAATCCCGGTATGGATGTCTTATCCACTGTAAAGTTTGCATTACCCAATGTATATGGCACACCCAAAATAGTCACACTAGGGTTAAGGTTTTCCAGTATGCTCATATTGGTCGACAGATCCGGCTCACTTATCGTGAATTCAATCGGTGCGTACGTAGGTCCGGCTCCTCTGTTCCTGATCCTGATTACCTCATTCACGGTATTGCCATCGAAGAAATCATAGGACGCCGCAAACCTTGTAACTGTCAAATCCGGAAGTTGTCCATTCACTGTTACCGTCACATTCTGAGGCCCGTCAGTACATCCATTGGCATCCTTGACCATCATCGGATATGTACCGAAACTTAATCCGCCAAACGTGCTGGACACTTGCCAGGTTGACCCGCCATCCTTGCTATACATATATGGCGGTGTACCACCCGAAGCGTTGACCGTGATCGATCCGTCTGCCGCATTGATAGCGGACTCATTGGATACTGTGAAGCTATTGATGGTAAGCGGTGCTGCTGGCTGTGTAATGGTGTAGCTGTTGTTGGCTTCGCATCCATTAGCATCTGTTACTGTTACTGTGTATGTGCCCGGCGCAAGGTTGTCAATCAGGGCTGTATTTGCCATATTACTCCAATTGTAGCTATATGGTGCAGAGCCCGATGCTCCCTCTACCTCCAGTAGACCATTGTCGTTGCCATAACAATCGACGTTGACGTGCTGGAGCACATTGATGGTCGGATTCGGGTTGACTGTGACATTGTAACTAAGTACAGTCTGACATCCTCCATAGCTAACAGTTACACTGTAGGTGGTACTGGATGTCGGATGCAACGTTATTTCTGCTGTTGTCTCCGATGTGGACCACAGATATGTTGAACCGGCCTGTGCATTTATCACCTCGAGCTTGATCTCTTCTCCACTACATACTATACCATCATTCATCGTGTTGCCACTGGCATCGGTCACTGCAATCGACCCTCCCGCAGCATTAACATCTACACCACCCGGGGCAGCATCATCCAGCCATGGACAGAATTCCACATTGGTACTTACATGTACACCCGTGCCGCTTCCGACCGTGCCGGGTCCTGAATCATCCCCTTCATTCCAATAGTTATGCCTGCCATCCAGGGTATTTGACGAAAGGTTATTAATACCATAGCTTGAACCTGACAAATTGTTATAGTTGGCAACTACTGAACCGGCTGTCACATCGGACTGTATATCCGTTGTATTCGATGTAAAGTTATTATGTGTAATGGTTGCTGTCGCATCGCTTCCAACAATCCATATCCCTATCGGACTATTACTGATTGTGTTGCCTGTACCGATATTCGCATTCACGGTAGCTCCATTGGTATTGGAAGGATTATCGTGAACTTTAATACCGGCAATGGTCGTCGTTGTAACCGTTACATTCTTAATAACTGCAACTGTATTACCGGCATTTGAATTATAGCCTTCAAAGTTATTGACGTTAATACCTAACTTCACATTACTAATATTGCCTCCATCAATTTCAGGCGCTACCTGGTCATTCCAAACATTGATACCAATGGTTGCTTGAGTAGAAATACCCGTACCATCAATATTATTGTCCTTCAATATCTGAACGGCATTTGCCTGTGATGAAACAAGGATACCATCCCATAACGTCTCATTGGAGTTATTCAATCCGGTGATCGCATTGTCTCTCACTGTAAATGGTGACGCAGAAGAATAAAACAGGTTATGGAAAATACCTCTTCTTCTTGCTTGTATCGTGTTATTCTCTATCAGCTGGAAGTTTGATCCTCCCGGGTTAGCTTGCCAGAAATTACCTGTCTGAATACCTACTCTTACATCTTCTATACAGTTATTTTTAACATGAGCATATTGATTATTGTATAATAATACGCCTAAACCCCATTTATCTATTCCGGATAATGCATCATAAGTACCTAAATGGCTAATCTTGTTATTTTCAATCAAATGGCCTGATGATGGTACACCTACCGGATAATCATATAATGTGACCCCACTGTATGATAGGTCTTTAATTATATTATTTCTTACCGTAAGATTGTTGATACCAGTTTCATACACTGTAATTGCCTCTGCAGCATTCAAATCAGCACCAGATGTACCTAGAAAACCACTTGTCAATGATGTATTATCTCCACTGATTGTGAATCCTGCTATAGTTACATTGGATGCTGCAACGTGGAACACTTCTCCACTGGCCACTGCATTTGTTGCCGGTACAATTATAGCCTCAGGAACTCTGGTGCCTGTACATGCATCTACAACGGCATTAGGACCTAGAATACTCAACTCTTTTGTTACCACAATATTTTCAGCATAGGTGCCCGCACTTACCGAAATTACATGGCCACTGAGTGTCGTCGCATCATTGATCGCTGCCTGAATAGAGCAGAACATCTTATTGGTATTGAGGTTCGTGACAAGACCGGCTCCTACTCCTACATTTCGTGTATTTGTTCCATTCCCTGAAAATGTATTGGTGCCCATTGTATTGGCACAGGTGTTCTGTGTATTACCCCTGCCAAAATACTGATCAGTCAGATTTGACTGGTCCCCATCCGCCGGTGGCAGTGGTAAATGACCAGCCTGGAACTGTACACCAATATCGTTATTGGTCAGGGTATTTCCGTTGACTGTATGGTTGACACCCTCTATTACAATACCAAATCCTTCACTGTTGGAAGAACCATTGTCCTGAATGTAACCTGAGACATTGTTATTTGTCACGGTTACTCCATTCGGAAGATCCACATTACCTGCTGTCACACTTCTTCGAATAACCGCAATGCCTGCAATGTCACGCAATTCTGATGGCTTCAATGTAGAAAATGCAGTAGTGAGGCTTACCGTGTTGCCATCTACTGTCGTACTACCATCCGGATTCTTCACTTCTATACCAAAGCGTCCACAGTCTGTTATGGTGTTATTTGACATGGAATTAGTTCCCACACTGCCATTGAGTCCCACTGCTGACATACCACTGTCTCCTGAACGCTCTACCGTGTTCCCGGTCATAGTAACTGCTGATGCATTGCCATCCTGCAATTCTATACCACAACATCCGCCTATATCATGTACATAGTTATTGGTTATCGTTATATTTGTTTTCAATCCATCCCATATTACAATACCTCTTCCATTTACTCCGGATCCACTTACTTCACAATTATCTATAGTAACATTATCAACAGGGCCCTGCAGCTTGATAGCTCCTAACCCACTGGTATTTATCAGACACAATCTCTGCAATACCAATCCATCATTACCGTAATAGGCATCAATACCTCCACCTGTTCCCACTGTATTCTGTATCGTGATATCACGGATCGTCACATTCTCAACTCCGGCCGGTATCCTAAATCCATACGCAAGACTTCCTCCTCCTTCTATAACTACTCCCCCGCATGTTGAACCCGCGCCATCTATTGTCAATGACTTATTAACTATTGCGTTTTCTGTATAGGTTCCGCTACAAATTTCTATCACATCGCCTGCTGTGGCTGCATCGATAGCTGCCTGAATGGTGGCATAATACAATGACTGGGTAATGTTGGTCACCGGCAGAAGATTTACCGTACCATTGCCTGTAACAGTTGAGCTGTTAGCATCTGTGATAGTAAAACTATAGGTGCCTGCAGCTAAACTACTGATAGTATATGGTGATGTAATGCCGCTTGCATTGCCATTGGAAGGTCCCGTCCAGGAAATACCATAAGGAGCGGTACCGCCACTAAAGGTCACTTCTATGGAACCATTGGATACTCCGCATGTCTGTGATGTCGTTGTAACTAAATTTATTACTATCGGAGTACCTAAACAGCTTCCTGCTACCGGCTGGAAGCCCGGTGTGCCCAACTGATCATCCGTACCATTAGTCAACCAACTGATATAATCAAAATTAGCCGAAGCAGCACCTGCAATATTGGGATGTGTACCGGGAGGAACTGAGGTTCCGCCGAAAACTACAGGAATCAAAGCAGCATATCCCGGTTCAGATCCGTTAACATTATTCACTGACGGTGAAGATGCCTGACCAAACCAATTACATTCGAAGTTTTTCGGATTGGTTCCGGGTGCCGGCAGAGAACCGCCAGCCTGCCTGTCTTCGATATCTGCATACCAGTTACCTGAAATATCGTTATTATTAAATGTAGAGTTCAGTGCCTGCTGCAATGGGCTGTTGCTACCGCCACTTGCGTCTAAAAACAATATTCCTGATGTCCAGTTATTCGTTACAAAGTTCTCCTGGAAGTCGGTATTATCAGTCTGGTTCCTGAATATTGCCCCTGTACGGTTGTTATCAATAATATTGTTATGAATATTATTCCCGTTGCTGTGATTGATATCAATTCCGGTACGGTTTCCGGTGATATGGTTATTTCTGATCTCACCATAATTACCCTGACTTTGAATAGCTATTCCTATAATATTCAGGTTGGGATCATTCCAGTCTGCTACATTATTTCCCTCTCTTGTAATGGTAAATCCTTCTACAATTGCTCCAGCTGCCTGAATTCTGACAGTGGCATTGCCGCCACCTATCGGTCCACTTATTGTCGTAGTGGAGTAACCGGAACCGGTTAGGGTCAGATTTGCTTTATTGATTGTAACATCTTCAGTATATGTCCCCTCTTTAACATTTACAGTCCAAGAATTGTCTGCAGCATCAACACCTCTTTGAATAGAAGCTTGTGTATTGGGAGTGACATAAGAATCAGGAGTCACAAAGAGATTATTTGCAACCCAGACTACTCTTCCATAAGATGCATGATCTACTTTATGAACCACTCTGTCTTCTTTATCGAAGTTATTCGAAGCTCCGGTAAAGGTGTTATTATCTGTTGCATCTACCGTGGTGTAACCCATATTTACTATATCTCCAACAACATTTGTCACACCGTTGACAAAGTTAGAATTACCGGAAAATGTCGAATTCTTAACTACAATAGGAGAACTGCCATAAATGCCCGATAAATTTAAAGCTCCGCGTGTTGCACCTGTTCCATTAAAGTTTACGTTTTCAATTGTAACACCTGCATCGGCATTGGTAAAGGTCCATAGTCCCAGTAATGTTCTCGGGAAATGAGCGGCACCCGGATAATCATTAAAGGTTATATTTTTAAATGACATCTCTCCGGAAGGTTCTGCCCCACCGAGATATTTCCCATTAATACCTATACCTACATAATATGGTGTTGGATTAGGAGTGGTTAATCCAAAGGTATTGACCATGTCATCAATATCAAGATCTCCATTAAACCCAAGTAAGAACATATCTCCATTACCCGGATCAGTATCACCGGATGTCATATTGTGATATAAATCAACTTTCTTAAATACAAAGTCCTTGAACTGATTAGAAAATCCGGAGCCATTATCTTTACCATAAAATAAAATTCCATTTCTTCTATTCTCTGATAGGGTTAATCGACCGGCACCTCCTAATAACTGTAAATCATGAACCTGACAGTGTCTGGCTATCATCCCATAATTATTCCCGGTAAATGTGCTATTCTCAACGATAACATCTGAAATAATATCAGTCCCTACAGTAGATGATGAAAATCCTTTAAAGACAAGACCTGATGTCGATCCCGGACAATTTGCGACCTGAACATTCTGGACAGTAATATGGCTTATCGGGTTATTGTTAGCCGCATTCAAATCTATACCACCAACATATGAGTTCGTATTTATCGCTGTAGTATTAATGTAAAATCCATTGATCACTTGTCTGTTAGAAGCATCTATACCGCCTGCGGTTACATTAATCACAGGCTGATTGAGGATCGAACCTACAATGACGGAATTGGTCATTGGATCACTACCCGACCCTGCTCCATTTAGTGTTAACCTTTTATTCAAGGTGATGTTTTCATTATATGTCCCCGGACACACTTCTAACACATCCCCTGCAGTAGCCGCATTAATAGCATCCTGTATGGTGGTGTATGTCAACATGGTATTTGTATTGGTCACCAAATTGGAACAAGAATATGGACCAAGATATTCAAGTGTTATGTCATTACTATTATAATGAACCTGCCATTCCGGATTACCACCCGGCAAATTAAGTGTGGAGAAAGTACCCGTAATGCCTCCTGTAGCCGTTACTATAATAAAGTTGTCGCCTATGGAAGGTGTATATGGAGTGATATAGGAGACATTCAGCGTTCCGGCGGCTGTAAAGTTACCTGTCACCTGAAGCTGGTCGTACTCCGTACATACTGTTGTACCCGCCATCTCAATGTCCAATATAGAGTTGGTGAGGTTTCCTACAAAGGTCAGACAGCCTGGCGAAGAGCCGGGAGCTATGGTACCGTTGTTGAAAAATGTAGTACCAGATACACCACTCATCCCGGTTATACCCTTAATTATGCCGGTGGCATTATTGTGTAATTCACCCCAAGATAAATCAATTGTTCCTGCCTGCAGATCTATTACACCATTATTTTCATATGAAAGGTAAGGAGATTCCAACGTGCCGGAGCCTGCACGTACAAAGGTACCATGATTGATGAAGGTGCCCTTATTACTAGCACTAATACCTCTGAACAAATAAGCATTTGGTGTAACACTCGTTAGGGTCTGACCTGATGGCAGGATCAGTGTACCATTATTTTGAATATATAAATTGTTACCTAATGTACCCCCTCCATTCAGGATAACTGTCTTTTTCTTGATATAAGCAGTCCCATTTCCTGACATAACATTAAAAGAACCAGCAACAGTAACATCTCCACTTACTGTTCCGTCTCCGATATTCCCAATACCATAACCTGTCAAATTAAACACCACATCCCCTGCAATGGACACATCGCCATCGTTGGCTAATGTGCCACCATAATTAGTAAAACTCAGGTCGCCTCCTATACTCAGATCGAATGGTAGTTCCAACCTACCACTGGAATGATAAAACTCCAAATTGCCCGGTATTGAAAAGGCCACCGATGAAGTAAAAACACCTCCTATTTTAAGATTAGGTATCGATAATGATGGTGCCGTAGAAGTCAAAGATATACTGTTATTGGATCCTCCATTTAGAATTTGAAGGAGTCCATCCCCACTAATGTTCGTCGTACCTCCAAGGGTATATGTAGAATCAGATTGCGCAACTAATCCCAATGTTCTTCCTGTGGCTATGTCAAAATTACCGGCATCCGACGAACCTGTGAGATAGTATTGAAACCAGTCGCCCGTCGTAAGTTGTACATTGCCGTGATTTTGAAATGAAAGATAATTAGATTCCAACGTGCCGGAGCCTGCCCGAACAAAGGTACCATAATTGATGAAGGTGCACCTATCACTATTACTCAACCCATTGAACACATAACCACCTGGAGTAACACTCGTTAGGGTCTTACCTGATGGTAGGATCAGTGTACCTTTATCTCGGAAATACAAATGGTTATTTAATGTACCCCCGCCATTCAGGATAACTGTCTTTTTCTTGATATAAGCAATCCCATTTCCTGACATGACATTAAAAGAACCAGCAACAGTAACATCTCCGCCTGTTGTTCCGTCTCCTATATTCCCATGACTACCGTATAACAAATTAAACACCACATCCCCTGCAACGGACACATCTCCATCGTTGGCTAATGTGCCACCATAATTGGTAAAACTCAGGTCGCCACTTAGATCAATATTATAGCTTCCTATAATTTTTGAACTACTATGTCCTAGTGTCAGATCATGCAGCTGAATAGCTGATGTCAAGGTAACAGTACTTGCATTACTGATAATGGCATCGTCATCTACATCAGGCACTCCGTATGGTATCCACTTGGCAGGGTCATTCCAGTTGCCGTTAACAGGACTTGCCCAGGTGTAGTTATATGAGTCTTTCGGCAAGACATGATGATATTCAAGGTCATCGATGTAGAAATGGGCTGAATTAGATGCACTCGATTCAGCAAAAAAAGCAAAAGCGGAAATATTGGCATTAGCCCCCAAAGAATTACCACGCTCAGCATCATCAAGCACCAGGGTGCCATCCACCCACAAATCCCATTTTTGTGGGTCCAAATTATAGGTATTGCCACCTCTTTTATAAGTAGTAGCTGTACTTCTGTTATTGCAATAAATTTCTATCGTCTGGTTAGCATCTTCGCTAAACGGGATTCCTGATGTAATATTAACATCCGATCCCAAAGACCGCCTTTTTAATGAGGTAATTACTCCTGAGGCATCATAGACAATGGTAAAATTGGCTAAAACATTATTATAATGGCTTGTATAACCATTATTGTCATTTCCTACAGTTGGCAAACCTACAGAAATATTAAGTTGTCCGGTATTGGATGAAGTCGTCCGCACCTTAGCTTTTAAATAAAACTCCGGGGAAGGACTGTTCCAGCTATACACACCGAATTTATTGGTTGAAGCGCCCGTAGCTGCCTGTATATCAAGTGCATGACCTGTTCCTGGAACAGTAGCATCCTGTACAAAAAAACCACCACCTTGTCCATTGCTGGTTCTTACCCTATAGGTTCCACCGGCAATTGGTGTAGCCGACAAGCCATTCAAAAAAGTAGTTGAATTTGAGTTGTTGGTAGTAAATGAACCAGTGGTTGTCCCAAAGTCATAATTCCAAATATTAGGTTGTGAAAAACCAATGCTTCCTATGCAGATAAAGAGCAGAGATAAAAAAAATCCACTCTTGTTTATTGTAAGAAATCTCATAATAATTATTCTTTTAAAAATGATGACTAATAATGGTGTATAATTTATGTTTTGCTACTTCGTACGCTTATTGTAAAATAAAAATATTGCTATATGCTTTGTTGCTAGTTTGTATATGGTATTACTTCGTATGACCCAGCCAATTGATGATAAGTATTTAAAATACTCTTCTGTCTTCCCGGCCAGTTGACCTGACCATCCGCGATACCCGGAATAAAGAGTAGTGCTATCATGGCCACTAAACATGGGAAAATAAAATCTGAAATCAATTTTATAAAAGTACTTCTCATGATGAAGGTTTTATAAGTTAAAGAATCATCAATAGTGTGTCGGTGTAATTAAATCAGAATCTGATATTTCACTTGAACTTTATTATTAATTCAGATGAAATCCAGATGGTGCTTTCTTATTGAGTATTTTCAAGTACTATTTGCAAGAAGTTCAGTCGGTATAGTCTCTTTCGGTTTATTGTATCTATCAAAGGGCAGTTTTAATGAACTGGTCTTTTGATCTAATGTGTGAAAAGTCCGGGCAAGTCAACTAAAAAGTTATCCGGAATGTAAGGCTTGAATTAAATCATGTGAATGTTTAGATGCATATTTTTCATTTAGGCGTTAAATAATAGTGTGTGTTACTCAATTATGTATATATTTTATTCAACTCCAGGATAGTAAATCTAACTTGCTCCTAATTATTAATTCAATGATTGTTAAAAAACAAAAATATTTTGTTAACTAATTTTAAATAAATGTTCAATTTCCCGCATTATTTTTTTGGATTATCTTAAAACAAACCTTGTCCAACCAATCGGCCTACGTTACATTTAAGATACTTTCGAAAAAATGGTCTTCCTAAATAATAAGGTTAAAATTCCTTCTGTAAGCAACACCAGTTCCACCAACGGTTATGTTCAATACAGGAATCAATTCAGGTGGATTCTACAATCTATAATTTATTCAATAGTCAATCCTTGATCCGACACCAATAATTATTACAGTGTTGCTGGTATCGATTTAGGATTACGAAATCAGGTCGCCTTATTGCCTTTTCAAATAATTTGTTAAGTATTTAGTTGTTTTTGTTATATAAAACACTTTTTTTGTTCAATATGACATGGCCGTAATCTTGAAGTATGGATAATGGGAAATCAATTAATGTATAACACCAAAGGTACATTCGTTATAGACCAATTTCATTGGTCTATACGACTGTAACCTCGGCA
>ERZ724514.1353-NODE-1353-length-10819-cov-5.348198_pt1 | contig 10819 bp, 10 predicted proteins | sample MGYA00376047_ERZ724514 | MGnify/ENA primary metagenome ERZ724514 (study PRJEB28724, sample SAMN07190883) | activated sludge metagenome | isolation source: activated sludge of sewage treatment plant in Hong Hong | place: Hong Kong | collected 2016-03-17 ...
GTTAGAAAATTACACCTTTTTTTTTAATCAAAAAAATCCTATTGCGTAATCTGGGATTAACTGCTTTGGATGTTATACCAAGATGATTTATATAATAGTTCATAAAATTTTGGTATTGCACAATATTCTTTATGTTCCATTTCTACAGTTGTACAACGGGGTTGTTTCTTTAATAAGAAAGCACACCTTCCGACTTCTATTTCTGCAGCTATATTTTTTAATAATTTTTAAAGATACCTTCAAGTTAAATATAATTTCCATTGGAATGAATGATGTGAGTTATAGACCGATTTGGGTGTCATCTATTGACATTGACCTGTACGGATTATGAGCACAGATCATCACATTTACCTTTAATGCTGATTTGCAATTGCAAAAGTGGTAAGTTGTGATTTTGAAATTAATATAGTTCAATTTGAGTCATCGTCTTTAGGCTAATTCCGGTGCAAAAGGTGCGGTCTAAGCTAATTGGGACAAACAGACACCTTTCTTCAACAAATAAATGTCAGAATTATCCGAACCCTTATTGAGAGACTGCTGTTTTCTTTATAGATATTAAATTCGGAGTATTGATTCTTCTTTTTTTTAGTGCTTTCCCCTTTATTATTTATACTTTTGCAGCTTAATTACCGAGACTATCATGAAAGAAAAAATAAAGGATATTGGGCAGCTTAAGATAATAGCTACCCAGGTTCGGCGCGATATACTGCGCATGGTCTACATTGCTTCCAGCGGTCATCCGGGTGGCTCACTGGGGTGCGCCGAATTATTGACGGCACTTTACTTCAGCGTCATGGACCAGTCGGAGGAGTTTAAGATGGATGCCAGGGGAGAGGATGCCTTTGTGATGTCCAATGGGCATATTTCACCGTTGCTATACAGTGTTTTAGCGCGGCGCGGATATTTTCCGCTGGAGGAACTATCTACTTTCCGAAAACTAAACAGCCGGCTTCAGGGTCACCCGACTACTCATGAAGGTTTGCCGGGTATAAGAGTTGCCACCGGTTCGCTGGGTCAGGGTTTTTCAGTTGGTGTCGGTATCGCTCTTGCTAAGAAGATGGACAATGATCCGGGTTTTGTTTTTGTCTCTACCGGTGACGGAGAGTTGCAGGAAGGTCAGATTTGGGAAGCTGCCATGTTCGCTCCATTTCATAAATTGGATAACCTTATTGTCATCGTTGACTGGAATGGCCAGCAGATCGATGGTCCAAATAATGAAATCCTGAGTCTTGGCGATCTGGAAGGCAAATGGCGTACCTTCGGCTGGCGGGTTGTGGTGACCAATGGGAATGATATGGAGTCCATAGTTAACGCCTTGGAAGAGGCTAAGACTCATCGCGGCTCGGAAATTCCAACGGTCATCCTGATGCGCACCAATATGGGCGAAGGTGTTGACTTTATGATGGGTACCAACAAATGGCACGGAAAGGCCCCAAACAAGGATCAGGTTGAGATCGCGCTTGCACAGCTGGAAGAAACCTTAGGTGACTATGTATATAACGAAAATTATCAGGCTCCACTACCAAAACATTAAATCATGAATATCCACGATATAGTAGCAACCGGTAAAAAAGCAACCCGTGATGGATACGGTGAAGGTATCTTTGAAGCCGGAAAAAGAAATAAGAATGTCATAGCTATGGTAGCCGACCTGCTCGGTTCCCTGAAACTGGAACAATTTATTGAAGCATTTCCTGACCGATTCGTCCAGATGGGTATCGGGGAAGCTAATATGATGGGCGTGGCAGCAGGATTGGCGACAGCGGGCAAGATTCCATTTACCGGCACTTTCGCCAATTTCTCCACAGGACGTGTATATGACCAGATAAGACAATCCATTGCCTATTCCGGAAAAAATGTGAAAATTTGTGCATCACACGCCGGTTTGACCCTGGGTGAGGATGGTGCCACACACCAGATTCTTGAAGATATAGGCTTGATGCGTATGTTGCCGGGAATGACAGTTATTTGTCCCATCGATGCCAATCAAACCAGGCAGGCGGTACTTGCTTTGGTTGACCATCAAGGCCCTGCATATCTACGGTTTGGTCGTCCGGATTGGCCTGTTTTCACTGATGCAGAGACACCATTTGTCATCGGCAAGGCAGACAGATTGGGATCAGGTACAGATGTAAGCCTTTTCGCTACCGGTCATATGGTATGGAATGCAGTAGAGGCTGCAAAATCTCTGGAAGCCCGGGGCGTTTCAGTTGATGTCATCAGTGTGCCTACCATCAAGCCGTTGGATGCAGATACTATCCTGGATTCGTTTTCAAAGACGCATTGCGGCGTGGTTTGTGAAGAACACCAGATCAATGGTGGTCTCGGCGATGCCATAGCTCATCTCGTCACCCAAAACAAGCCTTACCCATTGGAATTTGTTGGTGTAAATGATAAATTCGGTGAAAGTGGCAAACCGCTTGACTTACTTAAAAAGTACGGTCTTGATGCAGAAGATATCGTTGCCGCTGCCCATAAAGTTTTAAAAAGAAAGTAATCTCATGGCCAAAAAAGCTAAGTCTGGTGCTTCCGCACCAAGATCGATGAAATTCAACAGTAAGTTATTACATGCCGGCATTGAGCCGGATCCGAGTACGGGTGCTATTATGACGCCCATCTTCCAGACTTCGACCTATGTCCAGGAAGAACCGGGTGTACATAAGGGTTATGAATATGCGAGAACAGCCAACCCGACTCGAACTGTCCTTGAGGCCAATCTGGCAGCCCTTGAAAATGGCACATTTGGACTTTGCTTTTCCAGTGGGCTTGGTGCCATGGATACTATCCTGAAATTGCTAAGCCCCGGTGATGAAATCATCTCCACCAACGATCTTTATGGGGGATCTTACAGACTGATTACACGAGTATATGGCAGATTCGGCATCAAGAGTCACTTTATCGACCTCAATGATACCGCGCAGCTTGAGCGACTGATCAACCCACGAACCAGGCTGATCTGGATTGAGACACCTACCAATCCGATGCTCAATATAGTCGACATACGCAAGGTGACCAAGGTAGCAGAGAAGTATGGGATAATCACCTGTGTGGACAATACCTTTGCATCACCCTATCTGCAACAACCGCTCGATCTGGGAGCTGATATCGTTTTGCATAGTGCAACCAAATACCTGGGCGGCCACAGCGATGTGGTCATGGGTGCTGTAGTGTGTCGTAAAAAGGAAATTGAAGACCAGCTTCGCTTCCTCCAGAACGCATGTGGTGCCACACCCGGCCCGATGGATTGCTTCCTGGTGTTGAGAGGTATCAAGACACTCCATGTGAGGATGAAACGAGCCTGCCGCAATGCTGCCAGAATAGCCGAGTTTCTCAAGACACATCCGGCAGTCAACAGGGTCAATTTTCCCGGATTCAAGACACATCCCAGTCATGAACTTGCTGTTGCTCAGATGAAAGACTTCGGAGCCATGGTGTCCTTTGACCTTAAAAAGGATAGTACGGAAGAAGCAAAAGCCGTACTTAGAAAGTTCAGAATGTTCTCACTTGCCGAATCCCTTGGCGGCGTTGAATCTTTGGTTGGTCACCCGGCTACCATGACCCATGCGTCAATACCCAGGGAGGAAAGGATCAAGGTCGGTCTAACAGACTCCCTGATCAGACTGAGTGTGGGTATAGAGGACTTTGATGATCTGAAAGCCGATCTTGAACAGGCTTTGAAGTAATGCCGTCCGGAAATTATTCCCTGTCAATCTGTATTCCCGTGTTTCGGCAAGATGTCCGGAATCTGGTGAATCAATTGTCAGAACAGGTGGATAATGTGAATATTCCGGTTGAAATATTGATTGCAGATGATGGGTCTCCGGAGGAATTCATGGTGATTAACCGGGATTGTGCCAATGAAAGGAACATACTCTTTTTTGGAAATACAATCAATGTGGGTCGTGCTGCTATCCGCAATTTTTTAGCTAGGCATAGCAAAGGAAGCCATTTGTTGTTCCTGGATGGCGATTCTTCTATTGAACTTTCGGATTTCTTAAGCAAATACATCGAATGTATCAACACGAACCCGGATGCTGTATGGTGCGGAGGTACATACTTTCCTATACACAAGGCCGATTCTGTACATTCGCTGCATTTTCGTTATGGCAATCAAGTGGTTGCCCGACTGCATTCCCACCAAGACAAAAACGGAAGGTTCTTTTTCATGTCTTCCAATTTCATGATACCAAGTCAGGTTTTCATAGCGATAGGTTTCGATGAAAACATCAGAGATTACGGGCACGAAGACACCTTGTTTGGGTGCCGGTTGGAGCAGAACTTAATTCCTGTACTTTCAGTACAAAATGCAGTGATGCATGATGATCTTGACACGAACGGGGTGTTTATCCATAAGACAGAACAATCCGTTCGAAACTTGAGGTCGTTGATTTCTTTGCCGCAGTATAAGGATTGCCTGCAGAAAACCAGTCTGGTAAAGTCATTCCTTTTTCTTGGAAAATGGAGGTTGGCCGGACTGTATCGCATCTTTTTCGGCATGATCATACCCCTTGTCCTACATAATTTACGGGGAGCTAAGCCTTCCCTCAACCTTTTACAGGCATATAAGCTATATTTGATGGTAAATCATGGACATGAGGATAGGGTTTGATGCTAAAAGACTGTTTGTCAATAATACCGGCCTTGGTAACTATAGCCGGACCTTAGTGGAAAATTTGCACCGATTCCATCCGGAACATGACCTCTATCTGTATGCTCCTCGTCTGGTGAGAAATGACCGGACTGAGGTGTTCTTTGAGTCGGGTTATCGGTTGCGCTCTCCTATGGGTCCCGCTAAAATGGGCTGGCGAAGCTTTGGTATGACACATAATCTTAGAAAAGATGGGATAGAGCTGTATCATGGCTTGAGTCACGAATTGCCATTCAATTTGGAAAAATCAAAAATCCCTTCGGTCGTTACTATCCATGATCTTCTGTACAAGTATTTTCCGATGGATTTTCCGTTAATTGACCGGTGGGTTTATGAAAAAAAATTCAGCGCAGCCTGTTCGAAAGCTGACCGAATCATTGCCATCAGTGAAGCCACACGGACTGATATTATGGAGCATTTTGGTATCCGGCCGCAAAGGATTCAGGTGATTTACCAGACGATCCATCCGATTTTCAGGCACACTCCTGCCATGGAAACCATTTCAAATGTCAGGGAAAAATACAATCTCCCGGCTGAATTTATTCTGTATGTCGGCTCCATCATCAGGAGAAAGAACCTGGAAGTCCTCATCAAGGCGCTGGACCTGATGCCTCCCAAAAAGCGGCTTCCCCTGATAATCGTAGGCAACGGCAAGATATACCTGGATTATATAGAACAACTCATTGACGATCTCAAACTGCACCACAACATCATAAGAATCAAGAACCCCAGTCTGGATGAAATCAACATTTTTTACAGGCTGGCATCTATTTCAGTGTATCCGAGCCTGATGGAAGGATTTGGCCTTCCGGTACTGGAGTCCATAGCTTGCGGCACTCCCGTCATCACCACTCGAAGGTCTTCATTGGTAGAGGCAGGAGGAAAAGTAGCCTATTACATCGATGGCGGTGATGAGGAGGAATTGGCAGCCTTGATGATGCAAAAAATAGGAACAAAAGAATCTTTTGGGGAAAACATTGAAGTTCAAAGGCATTTGGCACAGTTTTATCCGGAAAGGCTGACAGAACAGCTTGATAATCTGTATAAGGAAGTGAAATCCGGCAGATGAAGTTATAGCCTGTTGATTTCCAAACTAATTAGGTTATACCAAAAAATTATGAACTATTATATAAATCATCTTGGTATAGCCTGGTGTTTATGTGGTTTGGAAAACGGTGGGTTCCTGCGTGGCCTAAGGAATCAGCCTTGCCATCAAGACATCCGGTTGTTGCAGGTAGAATTTATTATACTGTAATAATTACGGGATGTCATTATATCAGAAACATATCCATAGTGGACTACACTCCTCTGAATTATCATATTACGCAAATTGTATTGGTCGGAGATGAAAAAAGGAATCCCACAAAAGTCCCGAAAGAAATTGGCAAAGTGTATGATAACTATTTATGACGGTGGTGGATCTGTCGGAGGATCTTCGGCAAGATCAGTAATTATACGGGACTCAATAGTGCCATACTCCGCTTTGAACATTTTGATGAATATCAAAAAATAGGAAATAATCAACGGGCCGAAAACCAGTCCGGGCAGCCCGAATATATTCAGCCCCATGAAAACACCCAAAAAAGTCACAACTGGATGAACATCGCCCATCTTGCTGGAAACGTACATCCTGATAAGATTATCCACATTGCCAAGGACGATAAGGCATCCGATGCCGACCACAAGGCCTTCGGTGATCTTTCCCATAGCGAGAAGTATGACGGTGATGGGAACCCAAATGATACCGGTACCTACCAATGGAATGATGGAGGCCGCTCCTGTAAGTATAGCCCAAAGACCGGCATCTTCAACTCCGGCATACAGGTATAAGAAGAAGGCAATCAAGCCCTGGACGACAGCAATGATTGGAACCCCCACGGCATTGATAAAAGTCATGTTGTGTAATTCGATGCCCAATAATTTCAGATTATTCTCCCGCATAGGCAAATACCTGACAAGCGATTTCTCCAGTTTGCCATAATTGACCAGGAAATAATACAAGAGGAAATACATGACCACGATGGTTGTAAGTACACCGAATATGTTGTTAAGGACGCCTGTCAACAATGAGCCTACCAATGAAGTCATCCGCGAGATCATCTCGCCAACCTTGATTTCAAACGGCAACAACTTGATCTTCTCGAGGACTAAATCCAGGATATTGTTGAAGGCCTGAGGTTGATTGATATAATAGATGACTTTGTTGGCAATCAGAAGACCCATCATCGTAAATGGCAGGACTACAATAAAAAATGATAAAAGAATGATAATAAGGGCTGAAACAGTCTTGCCGATCTTGAATTTTTCCACCAGACGGCTCATCTGCCGTCTAAATAGAATATAAAAGATACTTGCACCTAAGGCTGCTGTTATGAAAGCGGACAGGTTTGACACAATTGTCACCCCGAGCCCAACGATCAGAAATAGGAAAATGTATTTTTGGATGAGCCTGTCGTTCGTCATGTTTAATTCATTTAAGAATCAAATGTATAAAAATTGTGATGGATTTTAAATATTTGGCAATCAGTAAATATCATACTTTTATTTATTTAAAAATTTGAAAATATGAACAGCCTCTCTTGGTATTTGTTTGAAAAGAATTATATTTGCACCGCTTACGAAACAGGGTCGGTTGGCCGAGCGGTTAGGCAAAGGTCTGCAAAACCTTCTACGGCGGTTCGAACCCGCCACCGACCTCTTTCTTTTGATATACTCCCCCTTATTTGATTGGAATACAGTAAGAACTGAATTGTGGTCCTTACCGTAATTGAGACAAGGCCTTCTGAATATTTTTTTGAAAACTACCAATGGGATTTTAAATGAATGTTCAACTTTAATTCTTTTTTCCAACCATGGTTTTGCCGGGAGAAATTTCAAAAGAAATCAGGCTTATGCCTCACAATGACTGGTCTGTTTTGCATTTTCCGGATCATGCTGAATCTATGGAAGACGATGTCAGGTTTCATTTCCGGGATCCGGAAGAACTCAAATATGCCGATCCGGAAGACATCGTGGAAGAAGACAATGGTTTTCCATTGCATATAAGCCTGACCTGTATTGCGTTGTACCTATTTGCAACAGGTATGATATTTCTTTTGGTCCAAAATTGGAATCAGGACAGGACACCTTATTTTGTCAGAATTTTCATATCTATAATTTCAGCGACTTATCTGATTTTTAGGTTCCACAAGCGACCTGTTTTGAAATCCTGATTCAGATTCGTAATGTTTCTCTTTCTGCTAGTCAGGATAGTTCTTTTCAGGCACGTTCAATGCAATATTCATGAGAAGTTAATTCAACTGAATATCTGATAGCCGGAGATAGCTATTCCAATCGTTATGTGCCGGATTCAACATCACATCTTTTATATCATAGGCTCACGTTTCGGAAATGACCAGGCATAACGCTATTCGGCTTTTGAAAATCCAACGAATGATAATTGCTATCTTATTGTGGAAAACCGTTTGGGTGGTTCAATACTCCAAATGAATGTTCACGCAGGTCAGCCCGGTTTTCCTGTCACTCAGACTTTGTCACTTCCTGTTATTTGTCTCAACTTGACAGGCATTGAATTCATCAAAGTGACTCATGATTTGGTCTTTTATTTTAAAGGTTCGACCGATAAATAGGATCCTTCATTACCCTGGTTTTCAATCTCTGCAGGCAAGTCACCTTTATCATCAGAAAGGAACGCAATGGATTGAATGCCAATATTCAAGCATTTTTACAAGGAAAATACCGGCAAGATTATATTAAAATTTGATCATAAAACTTTGTCAATAGACATCAAAGCAAATTTGTAACTTTAAGATTTTAAAGTAATTGAATATTTTCGCCTCGACTTTAAACTAATCGTAACCATCCTTGGATCATGTGGTCATATCGTATTCCAATCTTTGCATACAATCAAATTTATATTCTGATGAAGAGAATTACTTTGGCCGGTTGTATAATGGTGCTTACTGTCTCGTGCTTCGCTCAAAAGAATTTAAAAGACACAATCAATGAAAAAGAGCAGCAGGTATCAGAAGTGCAGAATGATAATCAAAATTTAAATCAGTTCAAGGTTTCCGGATACATCCAGGCACAAATACAAAGCGGAAGCAAGGACGCAACGCTTCGGGTAGGCAATAAAAATACAGATCCTGATCATCGTTTTAATCGTTTTGGCATCAGAAGAGGCAGAGTTAAATTGACCTATACAAAAAACATTGTTTCCGGTGTCTTTCAGCTTGACATCACTGAAAGGGCAATCTCATTGAAGGATGCATATATATCCATACAAGATCCTCATTGGGGCATTTATTCAATCAGGGCCGGTGTATTCAATCGGCCCTTCGGGTATGAGGTTGCCTATTCTTCTTCCAGGCGGGAATCTCCGGAAAGGGCACTTGTCAACACAATCCTGTTTCCTAACGAAAGAGATCTGGGGGCGATGCTGACCCTTCAAGGACCCAAGGCTTCTATGTGGAATTTTTTCAAACTGGAGGCAGCAATAATCGCGGGCAACAGCATACGGATCGACATGGATAATCGGAAGGATTTTTTAGGGAGGGTGTCCTTTAATAAAGCCTTCGGCGAAAAGATCAACCTGAGTGGAGGCTTGTCCTATTATTTGGGTGGGGTATATCAAGGTAGCTACAATGTGTATACCATGAAAGGGCGCTCATTTCTGCTGAGTCATGATACCACCAACCTTGGAGCCTTTACCAAAAGGGAATACTGTGGTGTGGATCTACAGTTTGAAGCTACCACCAGGCTCGGTATGACAAGGTTGTATGGTGAGTTTCTCACAGGTGTACAACCGGGAGATGAACAAGATTCCCAAAGTCCGAATTATTCAAAATTGCCTACCACCGATACCTACATAAGACCTTTCCGGGGTGGTTATATCACATTTGTACAGGATGTGGGGCACATGCCGCTTGCAGTGATTGTCAAATATGATATTTACGACCCCAACACTGATGTTGCCGACAATGACATCGGCCTGAATGGCACTGGTACGGGAGATGTGGCTTTTGAGAACATTGGTTGCGGCCTTATGTGGCACATCCGCGATGACTTGAAGCTGACTGGATATTATGATCACATCATCAACGAAAAGACTTCCAATCTAAATGCGTATGTTCAAGATATGGAAGATGATGTGTTTACCCTACGCCTTCAATACAAATTTTAATACCGAAGGTACATTCGTTATAGACCAATTTCATTGATCTATACGACTGTAACCTCGGCATCCCCGAATCGCTTAGCTCTCGGGACAAGTATACCAAAAATTTATGGACTATTATTTAAATCCTCCTGGTATAACATCTCAGGGATTCCTTAAGGAAAGAACCTTTTAATTTTTGGCAACTTTAAGACATGAAATGATTATTTCCATTTCGTGTCTTTGATTACTTCAGTATTGAAAGAAAAATCCCGCTTGCTGTGGCACTGAGAAATGACCACATGCCATGGTCTTATACCAATCCCAGGAACAGCAGAGTCGGATCTTCGAGGAGCTTCTTCACTCTCACCAGAAAGGTTACTGAGCTGGAACCGTCAATGATCCTGTGGTCATAGGACATGGCAAGATACATCATCGGCCTGATCTCTACCTGATTGCCTACTGCAATAGGCCTGTTGATGATGGCATGCATACCCAGGATTGCTGATTGTGGTTCATTGAGGATTGGGGTGCTCATCATACTTCCGAAGATTCCGCCGTTGGTAATTGTAAATGTACCTCCGCGCATTTCTTCCAATGTCAGTTTGTTGTTGCGTGCCTTCTCTGCAAGTTCCTTAATTTTAAATTCTATTTCGTGCAGATTCAGGCTCTCCACATTATGTACGGGCGGCACTACCAGACCTGTCGGTGTGGAAACTGCGATAGATATATCGGCATAATCGTGGTAGATGACATCTTCACCATCGATGGCGGCGTTGATTTCCGGCATTTCAAGCAAAACTGCGGCACAAGCCTTGGCAAACAAGGACATGTAGCCGAGCTTGATGCCATATTTTGCAACGAATGCATCCTGATATTTGGCCCTCATCGCATTGATATTGGTCAGGTCTACCTCATTGAAGGTGGTTAGCATGGCCGTGTTGTTCTTGGCGGAAACCAGGCGGTTGGCTATGGTTCGACGCATGCGGCTCATCTTTTCCCTGCGTTCATTGCGG
>ERZ724514.1354-NODE-1354-length-10817-cov-8.750883_pt1 | contig 10817 bp, 8 predicted proteins | sample MGYA00376047_ERZ724514 | MGnify/ENA primary metagenome ERZ724514 (study PRJEB28724, sample SAMN07190883) | activated sludge metagenome | isolation source: activated sludge of sewage treatment plant in Hong Hong | place: Hong Kong | collected 2016-03-17 ...
GAGTCGAGACGCCTTCGTGGTGAGCGCGGCGCTGTCCGCGTGCCCTGGCGCCGTTTGTCGCGGTCAACCTCGCCGCCGTGCCGGAAACCCTGCTCGAAGCCGAGTTCTTCGGCGTGGCGCCCGGCGCCTTCACTGGCGCCGACCGGCGGGGGCGCGACGGCAAGTTCAAGCTGGCCGACGGCGGCACCCTTTTCCTCGACGAAGTCGGCGACATGTCGCTGGCGCTGCAGGCCAAGTTGCTGCGCACGCTGCAGGAACAGGAGTTCGAGCCGGTCGGATCCAACCAGCTGATGCGCGTCGACGTGCGCATCATCGCGGCGACCAGCCGGGATCTCGAAGCGATGGTGGCGGCCGGCGAGTTCCGGGCCGATCTCTATTACCGGCTCAATGTCATCACCTTGCATACGCCGCCATTGCGCGAATGCCTCGACGAAATCCAGCCGCTGGCCGAGTATCTCCTCGAAGACATCGCCCGCCGTCATGGCATGCCGCCGTGCGAGATCGACCCGGCGGCGCTCGAGCGCCTGTGCCGCTACGATTGGCCGGGCAATGTGCGCGAGTTGTCCAATGTTCTCGAACGCGCTGTCCTGATGTCCGACGTGATCGTGCTCCAGGCGGCCGACATCGAGCGGGTATTGCCGGTCGGCCGGGCTGCGTCGCCCGTCGGGGCGTCGCCGGCGATTGCCGAGACGGTGGCGGTTGCCGAGCGGGAGGCGATTCGCGGCGCCCTGCGCTCGACGCAGGGCAACAAGTCGCGCGCCGCGAAGCTGCTTGGCATTTCGCGCGCCGCATTGTACGAGAAGATGGCGGTGCTCGGACTCGACTCCGACACGGTCTGAGCTGTCCGGCCTTCCGTACACTGTGTCCATTGTGCCATACAGGCGCCGGTTGCGGTTGACGCCGGAAAATACCCGAAATTACCGATTGTTCAACGAGTTAAATATTCTGGCGCGGACCGTGCTTTCTGGCGGATGGCGAGATCGGTCTTGCGGAAGACCCGGTACGGCATTTTTGCCGTACCGGCGGGCGTGAGAAAAATGTGCGTTCGGGCAGTTGCGTCATGCCGTTTCGTTGGCGCAAACTGTGGCCTCCCGTGACCGGTCCACCACTACGGGCAAACTGTGGAACATCTGGATTTGGCAGCAAGCCGTTACAAGCTGGGGTATCCGGTTCGCCGCATGATGGCCGGCCGGACTCTCTGTCAATAAGAACGAAATGGAGGCAAGGAAATGGATTTCGTGATTGTTCTGGGAGCGCTCTGCTTCCTGATGTTCGTCGCTTACCGCGGGTACAGCGTCATTCTCTTCGCGCCGGTCGCGGCGCTCGGCGCCGTGCTGTTCACCGACCCGTCCCTGGTCGCCCCGATGTTTACCGGGCTGTTCATGGACAAGATGGTGGCCTTCGTCAAGAACTACTTCCCGGTCTTCCTGCTCGGCGCGGTGTTCGGCAAGGTCATCGAGCTTTCGGGATTCTCCAAGGCGATCGTCGCCTCGGTCATCAACCTGATCGGCCGCGAGCGTGCCATGCTGTCGATCGTTCTGGTCTGCGCGATCCTGACCTACGGCGGGGTCTCGCTGTTCGTCGTGGTCTTCGCGGTCTATCCGTTCGCCGCCGAGATGTTCCGCGCTGGCGGTATTCCCAAGCGCCTGATTCCGGGCACCATCGCCTTGGGCGCTTTCACCTTCACGATGGACGCGCTGCCCGGCACGCCGCAGATCCAGAACATCATCCCGACCACCTTCTTCAAGACCAACATCTACGCGGCACCCATGCTCGGGATCATCGGCGCCATCTTCATCTTCATCGTCGGCATGAGCTATCTCGAATGGCAGCGGCGAAAGGCCGCGGCGGCTGGCGAGGGTTACGGCACCGGCCTGGTCAACGAGCCGGAGCCTTTCGAACATGAAAAGCTGGCGCACCCGCTGATCGCCATCCTGCCACTGGTCATGGTCGGCGTCATGAACAAGGTGTTCACCGTGACGATCCCGCAAGTTTACGGCGAGTCGGTTTCGTTCATCCCGGCGGTGATCGGCAAGGCGGCGCCGGTGGTCCAGCAGACCAAGGCCATCGCCGCCATCTGGGCGGTCGAGGGGGCGCTGCTGATCGGCATCGCCACGGTCTTCGTCTTCGCCGGACGGACGGTCATGGAGAAGTTCGCCGAGGGCACCAAGACGGCGATCGGCGGCGCCTTGCTGGCGACCATGAATACCGCCTCCGAGTATGGTTTCGGCGCGGTCATCGCCGCCCTGCCGGGCTTCCTGGTCATCGCCGACGCCTTGCGCGCCATTCCCAATCCGCTGGTGAACGAGGCGATCACCGTCACCGTGCTGGCCGGTATTACCGGCTCCGCCTCGGGGGGCATGGGGATCGCGCTGGCGGCGATGTCCGAGACCTTCATCGAGAACGCTCATGCCGCGGGCATTCCGCTGGAAGTGTTCCACCGGGTGGCGTCGATGGCCTCCGGCGGCATGGATACCCTGCCGCACAACGGCGCGGTGATCACGCTGCTGGCGGTCACCGGCCTGACCCACCGTCAGTCCTACAAGGACATTTTCGCGATTACCTGCATCAAGACGCTGGCCGTGTTCGTGGTGATCGCCACGTTCTACCTGACCGGTATCGTTTGAACGTCCGCCGGGACCGCTGAATATCCAGGAGACAAAAATGACAGTTGCCAAACATCCCGTGGCCACCTCGCTGCGCGCCTCGGATACCGGAAAGGTGGTCAGCGCGCGCGAAGCGGTGCGCCTGATCCGTGACGGCGATACGGTCGCCACCGGCGGCTTCGTCGGCATCGGCTTTGCCGAGAACATCGCCGTTGCCCTCGAGGAGTTGTTTCTGGAGGGCGAGGAGGCCGACGTGCACGGCCTCGGCAGCCCGCGCAACCTGACCCTCGTCTATGCCGCCGGCCAGGGCGACGGCAAGGAGCGCGGCCTCAACCACTTCGGCCATGACGGTCTGGTCGCCCGCGTGCTGGGCGGGCACTGGGGTCTGGTGCCCAAACTGCAGCAACTGGCCGTCGCCAACCGGATCGAGGCCTACAACCTGCCGCAGGGCGTCATCACCCACCTCTTTCGCGATATCGCCGCCGGCAAGCCGGGTACCATCACGCGGGTCGGCCTCGGTACTTTCGTCGATCCGCGCTTCGGTGGTGGCAAGCTGAACGAGAAGACGAAAACCGATGTCGTTCGCCTGATGGAAATCGACGGCGAGGAATACCTCTTCTACAAGGCCTTGCCGATCAACGTCGGCATCATTCGCGGGACGACCGCCGATCCCGACGGCAACGTCACGATGGAAAAGGAGGCGCTGACCCTCGAGGCGCAGGCGATCGCCATGGCCACCCGCAACTCCGGTGGCACCGTCATCGTCCAGGTCGAGCGCATCGCCGAGCGCGGCACGCTCAACCCGCGCCAGGTCAAGATTCCCGGCATCCTGGTCGACTGCGTGGTGGTCGCCGAGAAGCCGGAATACCACCAGCAGACTTTCGCCGAGCCTTACAGCGCGGCCTTCGCCGGCGAGATCAAGGTGCCGATGTCGGCGATCGCGCCGATGCCGATGAGCGAGCGCAAGATCATCGCGCGCCGGGCGGCCCTCGAACTGAAGGCGAATGCCGTCGTCAATCTCGGCATCGGCATGCCGGAAGGGGTCGCCAACGTCGCGGCGGAGGAGCAGATCATCGACCTGATGACCCTCACCGCCGAACCCGGCGTCATCGGCGGCGTGCCGGCCGGCGGCCTCAGTTTCGGCGCGGCGACCAACGCCCAGGCGATCATCGACCAGCCCAGCCAGTTCGACTTCTACGATGGTGGCGGCCTCGACATCGCCTTCCTCGGGCTGGCCCAGGCCGACCGCCAGGGCAACCTGAACGTCTCGAAGTTCGGCCCGCGCCTCGCCGGTGCCGGCGGCTTCATCAACATTTCGCAGAACGCCAAGAAAGTGGTGTTCGTCGGCACCTTTACCGCCGGCAACCTGGATGTTGCGGTCGATGCCGGAAAACTGCGGATTTTCGAAGACGGCAAGGCGAAGAAATTCGTCGAGGAAGTCGAGCACCGCACCTTCAGCGGCCCGCAGGCGGCGAAATGGGGCAAGACGGTTCTCTATGTGACCGAGCGCTGTGTCTTCCGGCTCTCTCCCGAAGGACTGGAGCTGATCGAGATCGCGCCGGGCGTCGATCTGCAGCGCGACATTCTCGACCAGATGGACTTCGTGCCGATCATGCATGCCGAGCCGGCGCTGATGGACAGCCGGATTTTCCAGGACGAGCCGATGAAGATCCGGGCGCAGATGCTGGAAATCCCGATGACCGAACGCCTGAGCTACGATGCCGGGAAGAATCTTTTCTTCCTCAATTTCGAGGGCTTGAGCGTGCGCAGCCAGGACGACATCGCCCGCATCGAGCGGGCCGTTGACGAATGCCTGCAGCCGGTTGGCCACAAGGTCTACGCCATCGTCAATTACGATCGCTTTGCCATCCTGCCGGAACTGGTCGAGGACTACATCGCCATGGTCAAGGGCGTGGTCAGTCGCCATTACCACGATGTCACGCGCTACACCTCGAACACCTTCCTGCGCGTCAAGCTCGGCGAGGCGCTGGAAAAGGGTAGCATCGCGCCGCACCTGTACGAGACGGCGAGCGAGGCGGAGGCCTCGCTGCCGGTGGCGGAACGGAACTAAATCGCCGCGACCCGCTGGTTGGAGAGCGAAAGCCGGTTCGCGAGAACGTCGAGAAAGCCCTGGTAAAAGTGCATCCGGCAGGATTCGGAAGCCTTTTCCAGGGCTTCGCCACGAATCGTGACGATGTTCGCCGCCGTTTCGGCGACGACATCGGCGCTGCGGATGTGGCTATGGCGGCGGATGATCGCCATTTCGCCGAAGCATTCGCCGCCGGTCAGCGTCGTCAGCCGGGTGCCGTTCTTGCTGACCGCGAGCTCGCCGTCAGCGACGAAGCAGAAGAAATTGCCGGGATCGCCGTCGCGCATGATCGTCGTTCCGGGAGTGACGTGTCGCCAGTCGGCGAAGCGCAGCGCTTCCCAGATTTCGACATCGGTGAAATCCGAGAAGAAGGGCAGGGCGCGCAGTGTCGCGAACTTTTCGGTATCCGGGAAATCGCCGCGCGATGTCTTGAGCTGGCGGTTGCGGACGGCCTGGGCGAGGTCATGCGCAAACGCCTGCCAGGTCTGATAGCGGGCGTCGAGGTCCTTGGCCATGGCGCGCCCGACGATTTCGTCGAGCACCGGCGGCAGGCCAGGGCGCTGTGCCGAGGGCCTTGCCGGTTCGCCATGCACGATCTGGTACACCATGTTGAAGTTGTTGCCGGCCCGGTAGGGCAACTCGCCAGTCAGCAACTGGTGCAGCACGACGCCCAGCGAATAGATGTCGGTGCGGTGGTCGAGAAACTGTTCCTGGACCTGTTGCGGCGACATGTAGGCGGGAGAGCCGATACCGCTGATCTGGGTGCGTTCGAAGCTGGCGTGCTTGATGATGGCGGCGCCGAAGTCGGAAATCTTGATGTCCGAGCCACCGGCGAGCAGGATGTTGGTGGGCTTGATGTCGCGGTGGGTGATGCCGAGGCGGTAGGCGAAATCGAGCGCCCGCGTGCATTTGAAAACGATCTCGACGACGCGGTCGACCGGCAGCAGTCTGCCGGGTTCGGCGTGCGCCTCGAGGGTGCCACCGGCGACATACTCCATGACGATGTAGCAGAGATCCTCGGCGACCACGGCATCGTAGATCTGGACGATATGCGGGTGATTAAGCTTGCCGATCAGTGACGCTTCGTTGAGAAACAGGCTGGTGTACAGCCTGCCTTTTTCCGGGTCGCGCAGGATTCCGGGGCTGGCGACCTTGATCGCCACGTCGCGCTGCGCGAACGGGTCACGCCCGAGGTAGACGGTGCTCGTCGCGCCTTCGGCGAGCTTGCTGACCAGTTCGTACTTGCCGAGCTTTTTCTTCATGTTTCAGAGGCGGCCGCGCGCCCTGGCGATGGCCGCCCTGACCTGGTCCGGCGCGGTGCCACCGATGTGGTTGCGCGAAGCCAGCGAGCCGGCCACGGTCAACACCGAAAAAACGTCTTTTTCCACCTGCGGGCAGAAGGCCCTGAGTTCGTCGAGCGTCAGTTGCGGCAAATCGACGCCTTTCTGTTCGGCGGCCTTCACCGCGTGGCCGACGGCCTCGTGCGCGTCGCGGAAGGGCAGGCCCTTCTTGACCAGGTAGTCGGCGAGATCGGTGGCGGTGGCGAAGCCCTGCGTCAGCGCGGCCTGCATCGCTTCCGGCTTGACGGTGATGCCGCCGGCCATGTCGGCGAAGATGCGCAGGGTGTCGGTGACCGTGTCGACGGCGTCGAACAGCGGTTCCTTGTCTTCCTGGTTGTCCTTGTTGTAGGCCAGCGGCTGCGACTTCATCAGGGTCAGCAGGCTCATCAGTTGGCCATAGACGCGGCCGGTCTTGCCGCGCGCGAGTTCCGGAACGTCCGGGTTCTTCTTCTGCGGCATGATCGACGAGCCGGTGCAGAAGCGGTCGGCGATCTGGATGAAGCCGACGCGCGGGCTCATCCACATCACCAGTTCCTCGGACAGGCGGCTGACGTGCATCATCAAGAGTGCGCAGGCAGCGCAGAATTCGATGGCGAAGTCGCGATCGGAAACGGCATCGAGCGAGTTCTCGCAGACGCCGTCGAAGCCGAGTTCGGCGGCGACGAACTCGCGGTCGATCGGGTAGGTCGTGCCGGCCAGCGCGGCAGCGCCGAGCGGCAGGCGGTTGACCCGCTTGCGACAATCGGCGAAGCGCTCGGCGTCGCGGCCGAACATCTCGAAATAGGCCAGCATGTGGTGGCCGAAGGTGACCGGCTGCGCGACCTGCAGGTGGGTGAAGCCGGGCATCGCGGTCGACGCCTCTTTTTCGGCCAAATCCACCAAGGCCGAGCGGAACTGCTTGAGCAGCTCCTGAATGTCGTCAATCGAATCGCGCAAGTAGAGGCGGATGTCGGTCGCCACCTGGTCGTTGCGCGAACGGCCGGTGTGCAGGCGTTTCCCGGCATCGCCGACGAGGGCGGTCAGGCGTTTTTCGATGTTGAGATGGACGTCTTCGAGGTCGAGCGACCATTCGAACCCGCCCGACTCGATCTCGCGCTGCACCGTTTCCATGCCGCGTTCGATGTCGACCAGGTCGCCCGCGCTGATGATTCCCTGGCGCGCCAGCATCCTGGCATGCGCCAGCGAGCCGCGAATGTCCTGCCGCCACATGCGCTGGTCGAAATCGACCGAGGCGGTGTAGCGCTTGACGAGATCGGAGACCGGCTCCGAGAATCGCCCGGCCCAGGTGTATTGTGCGGCGCTGGATGTCATAAAATTGGGCAGTCGAAGCGAACAAACATTAGGAATGGCAAGTATACGGCACTTTCCGGCAACGCATCCGCTACCCGACTGGCGTAATTTCGGGGTGATGTTGCGCGTCCTGCTCGGTGTCAACCTGCTGGCGCTCGCCGTCGCCTTCATCCAGTCGCCCGGGTTGGCCGATTGGATGGCGCGCTATGTCGAGATGGCGGCGCTGGTCGAACCCTTGCTCCTGCTCGCGCTCGGGGCGCTGGCGGCATTGCGTGATCCGCTACGGCGTCTGCCGCTGCGCCTCGGGCAACTGGTCGTGGTTGTCGTGGCGGGCGGACTGGCCTATGCCCAGAATCTCTTCTGGCAGTCGCTCGGTTTCGGCGACAGCGGCAACGCACTGCGGCCGGTCGTGCTGGCGATGGCCGCGACCGTTGTCCTGCTCGGCTACTTCGAACTGCGTGCCCGCGCCTTTTCGCCGGCCCAGGCCGAAGCGCGGCTGGCGGCCCTGAACGCGCGCATCCGCCCGCATTTCCTGTTCAACACGCTCAATGCCGTGCTGTCGTTGATCCGCGCCCGGCCGCAGCAGGCCGAGGCGGCGCTCGAATCGCTGTCGGACCTGTTCCGTGCCGCCATGCGCGACCCCGGCGAAATGATCAGCCTGGCCGACGAGATCGCCCTCGGCAAGCAGTATTTCGAACTGGAACGGCTGCGTCTCGGCGAGCGTCTTGCGGTCAACTGGCAAATCGGCGCGGTTTCCATGGACCTGCCGATTCCGCCACTGATGCTGCAGCCACTGCTCGAGAACGCCGTGTATCACGGCATCGAGCCGTTGCCCGAGGGTGGCACGGTGAGCGTTTCGATCACGCGGCGCGGCGACGAACTGCGGATCGCCATCACCAACCCGAACGCCGGTCAGTCGCAGCACGCCGCTGGCAACCACATCGCCGTCGCCAACATCCGCGAGCGCCTGGCCCTCTATTACGATCTCGAGGCGCGGCTGGAAATCGAGGTCGGCGAGCAATTCTACGAGGTCCGCATCTTTCTGCCATGCCGCACGCCGAACCCCTGAAAATCCTCGTCGTCGATGACGAGCCGCTGGCCCGCGACCGTCTGCGCGAACTGCTCGTCGACATCGCCATCCAGTTCCCGTCCACGGTTGTCGGCGAGGCGGGCAACGGCGTCGCGGCGCTCGATTTCCTGCGCGACCATGCGGTCGATGTCGTGCTTGCCGACATCCGCATGCCGCGCATGGATGGCATCGAACTGGCCGGGCATCTCGGCGCCTTTCCGGCGCCGCCGCCGGTAATCTTCACCACCGCTTACGACAATTACGCGGTGCAGGCTTTCGACCTCAACGCCGTCGACTATCTGCTCAAGCCGGTCCGCGCCCAGCGCCTGCTGGTTGCCTTGCAGAAGGTGCAAGCTGCACAACCGGCCCCCCCGGAACTGCTTGCCAGCGTCGGGCGCGCCGTGCGCGGCGGCGGCCGCACCCACCTGTCGTGCCTCGAACGTGGCCGCCTGCTGCTCGTACCGGTCGCCGAGGTCCTCTACTTCAAGGCCGACCTCAAGTATGTCACGGCGCGCACGGTCGACCGCGAATACCTGCTCGACGAGGCGCTGACCCACCTCGAAAGCGAATTCGCCGAGCGTTTCATCCGTCTGCACCGCGCCGTGCTGGTGGCGAGGACGGCGCTCGCCGGTTTCGAGAAGGCCGCCGGCGACGATGCCGAGGCCTACGGCTGGGCGCTGTTGCGCGGGGTTCCCGACAAGCTGCCGGTCAGTCGCCGCCAGTGGGCGCCAGCCAAATCGGCCCTGACCGGCTGACGGGCCGTCCTACAGCCAGAAGCGGGTTTCGCCGCCGGACAATTGCTGGTGGTGCACGACGACGCGCTCGTTGTCGATCAGGATCACCGCGTAGCCGGCCGGTTCGCGGCAGCCGGGAACCTTGTCGCCGCGCAGTGTCGCCAGGTCGAGGGCGATCTGATGGTTTGGCGAACTGGTGCACGAGAATGGAATGCCGTGCCAACTGCCGCCGATCGGCCGGTGCAGATGGCCGAAAAAGAGATGGCGGATGCGCGCGCGGTGGGGGGCGATGACCGACCAGAACGTCTCGGGATTGCGCAGCGAAAACTGGTCCATCGACGGGATGCCGACGGCGAATGGCGGATGATGCATGACCAGCCAGATCGGCTCGTCGCCGGTTTCACGCAGGCGATCGCCCAGCCATTCCAGGCGGCCGGGGCAGTAGACGCCCCAAGGCACTCCCGGCTGCAGGGTGTCGAGCAGCAGGAAATGTCCATGGCCGGTGGCGATCGCCGACTGGAGGAAGCCGCCGGCGCTCGTGGCTAGCGCCGGGAAGCACCGCGCCAGCGCCGCCCGGTCGTCATGGTTGCCGACCAGCGGATAGGCAGGCATCGGCAAGCGGGCGAGGGCCTGCGCCAGCGACCGATAGACCGCCTCGCCGCCGGCGTTGGCAAGGTCGCCGGTGAGCACGCAGAATTCCGCGTCGACATGCGCATCGAGAATGTCGTTGATCGCCAGTTGCAGCCGGTCCAGCGGCGAAGTTCCATAAAGCAGTTGCCACGGCTGGATCAGATGCAGGTCGCTGAGCTGGATGACCTTCATCGCAAGCCTCCGGATCAGGCGTCGCCCAGGGCGCGGGAAACGATCTCGCCAACGTCGCGCGACAGGCCTTGATGGTCGCGGATGCGTTCCAGCGCGGCGCGGGCGTGCGCCTGGCGGCCGGCGTCGTATTTCTTCCAGCGGTCGAAGCAACGGGCAAGGCGCGAGGCGACCTGCGGATTCTTGTCGTGCAGGTCGAGGACGCGGTCGGCGATGAAGGCGTAGCCGCTGCCGTCGGCGGCGTTGAAGCGCGGCAGATTGGCGCCGAAGGCACGGATCAGCGCATACACCTTGTTCGGGTTGCCGATGTCGAAAGCCGGGTGGGCGGTCAGCGCCTTGACGGTGGCCAAGGTGTCCGGCCGGCGGCTGGTCGATTGCGCGGCCAGCCATTTATCGACGACCAGCGCCTCGTGCTGCCAGCGGGCGTAGAAATCGGCCAGCGCCGTCTCGCGTTCCGGACAGTCGGCGGCATTGACGTTGGCCAGCGCGGCGAGCGCCGCGAACTGGTCGGTCATGTTGTCGGCGTTCCTAAACTGCTGCAGCGCCATCTGGCGCGTGGCCGGCGTGTCGAGTTCGAGCAGGTAGGCGAGGCAGACGTTGCGCAAGGCGCGGCGGCCGGCCTGTTCGCTGGTTGGCGCGTAGGGGGCGTTTGGCGCGAGCGCGGCGTAGAGGCCGGCGAATTCGCCTTCGAGTTGCTCGGCGAGATGGCGGCGCAGGGCGTTGCGGGCGGCGTGCAGGGCCTCCGGATTCACTTCGTCCATGGCTTCGGCCAGTGTCGTTTCGCCGGGCAGGGTCAGGGCTTCGGCGACGAAGGCGGCGCCACGCTGCGCCTGGGTTTGCAGCAGGCGGCGGGCGGCGTCGGCGAAGCTG
>ERZ724514.1358-NODE-1358-length-10801-cov-3.771171_pt1 | contig 10801 bp, 9 predicted proteins | sample MGYA00376047_ERZ724514 | MGnify/ENA primary metagenome ERZ724514 (study PRJEB28724, sample SAMN07190883) | activated sludge metagenome | isolation source: activated sludge of sewage treatment plant in Hong Hong | place: Hong Kong | collected 2016-03-17 ...
TCTGCAGGGCTTCCTGCAAATCGGCCAGCGTATGTTTCTCCGGATCGAGACTGACAAAGAGATAGGCGAACTCGCGATAGTCTTTCGACTCGGCCGTTGAGGCGAACGACACTCCGCCGATATGCCACTTGTTCAATGCCTCGATGATGCTCGCAAAGACGGCCATCTGCTGCGAGCTCATTTTGAGGTGGCTGTCTCCGAGAAACAAAAAGTCGTTCTGCAAGCGCAACGCCACGGGGTGATCGGCTGCCAGCGTTTTCACCAGCGTCAACATGGAGTCGACGGGTTTGTCCAGCGCGGCATTGGTGCGTCCGTGGATGCGCGACGTTTTGATCAGGACGTTCAACTGCGTCACCAGCTGAATGCCCAGCATGGCCAGCTGTTGATCGAGGATGTCGCCGGCCTCGGACCCCTTGGCGATCTTGTTGGCCAGCGACCGTTCATGCGTCAGGATCGGGTGCGCGGCGTCCGTGTTGCTCGGGGCCGGATTGACAGGAGAAGGGGAGTCGGTCACAGGGTTCCTCGTCTTTAGGAATTCGCTGCGTTGGGGATCGTGTGCCGGTGTTGCCGATTTGCGACCGAGATGGCCGCACTGCAGGCCTGACGGACAGCGGCGCCGCCTTTTTTCTGTCCCAGCTCCAGTGCCGCCATGGCCGCAGGAGTGGCCAATTTTCCGAGGATCTCCGCTGCCAAGAGTGCGAGCTCTTCTTTCTTTTTTCGATTCGTCCAGGACCATTCCGTCAGCAGTCCTTGCCAGTAAGGCACGGCTTCATCCGCGGCGGTTTGCTTGAGGGCTTGATAGATGGCGCGTTTTTCCGCGGGTGACCGGTCATAGAAGTCATCGGCCGTGACGAATGGCGACCAGGCGGAAAAGGCGGCTGTGTATTGGCCGCTGGTCAGCACTTTCATCGCGGTAAGGCGAACAGTTTCATCACTGTCGCTCAAGAGCGCGACGAGTTTTACTCCGCTACCCGTGGGACGAAGGGTTGACAGAATGCGCAGGGCTTCACGACGCACTGAGGATTCAGGGTGGCGCAGGGCCTTCTCGACGCTGTCGGCAAAACGGGCATCATTCCATCGGTAGATAAGGGTAAGCAGGTTGCGCACGAAAGTCGGTCGTTTATCGGTCAGGCCGCGAATGATGGGTTCGGCATGGTCCCGCGCCAAGGTCTGCAGGGCTTCCATCACCAACGCCTGATGGGCCGGCGTCTCCAGAGTCGCCAGTACCGAGCAGAGTCCCGGAATCGCATCGGGTTTCATCATGAGCAGGAGTGTCGTCAGGCCTTCTGTCTTGGCTTGCGGATTCCGATTCAAATGGACGCCAATGGCTTTCAATCGCTCGGGGCGGCCCAGTCCGCCGAATAATTCCGCGACCTGCTGTTTATGGCCGTCCGAAAGATCGGGCCGAACCGTCTCTGCTTCCTGCAACATCGTCAGCACGGTTTCGAGCAACGTCCATTGTCCTGCCCGAATCAGCGCTTCCAATACGTGATCCCAGACGTCGAATAGTTTGGTTAACAGAGCAGGGGATGGTTCAGAGGCCAGGACAGCGGAAAGGATGTCGAGGATGTACGTCGTGGCATCTCGAGCGGTTTCCCGTTGGATTTCTTGGGTCAATGCCTCGTGCTCTTCGTCGGAGACGTCATACCCGACGACATTGGCCTGGAAACGACGGTTGCGGTTTGCGATGCCGCCGGTGGTATTTCCGCCCGCCGCCTCCGCGGAGCCGCCCGTGCCCTCTTTGTCAGAGGCCTTTGCCGCGCGCTCGCGATCAAGGAGTTCCCGCAAGGAGCCGACAGGCAGACTCATGTATCCCTGCGTCTGCAGTTCGAGCTCGTCGAGTCCGAAGCCGGAGGCGCGGACAAGCTCTTCGGCGGTCACCAGAGTAATCGTTTCGAGATTCTTGGCCCACAAACGCGTGACAATGTCGTCGTCTTCTTCCTGGTCGGCGGCAGCGTCGGCCGGACTGGCCTCGTCCGCGGGCATGCCCCAGAGCGCCTCCAGAAAAAAGGCGAGGTCTTCGTGCGTGAGCCCTTGATGGAAGCTCAGCTCACGGATCCCGTCCGAGTACATTTTAAACGCAAAGCTATCTCCGGTGGCGTCCCGCTCCGGTTCGTAGACCACTTCGTTTTGAAACAAGAGTTGATTGCGTTGGACCAGCAGGGTGAGGCGAGTGTGCTGCGTCAGATGATTGGTCAGCTCATCATAAAATTGTTGAAAGAATCGCTGGGCGACCGGGTTCTTCGTGCCATACGTACGCGCCGATTTGGCCGCCTTGTCGAGCAGCTTCAACAACTGCTTGATGGCAGTGACTTGCGGATCGGTGCCGGGTTTCACGAAGGGCGCAAGAGGAAGGCCTTCTCCAACTGGGGCTGTAGGTTCCATATGTGTCAGTCGTACCGTGAGGTGCATGATTCGTCAAGAAAATAGCCGGTCTGCGCAGGGCTCCGTTCGCCATTGCGCCCGCCTGTTCGTGCCAGTACAATTCTTCCGTGACTACCGATAATCCAGCTCCGCTCATTCTCTGCTTCGGTGATAGCCTCACGGCCGGATATCAAACGCCCAGTCCGGCACATCCGTCCGGACAGGACTCGCCCTATGGTTACGTCTTACAGGAATATCTCGGTGTGCGAGGCCGCGTCGAGGTGAGCGGAATCTGCGGTGAAACAACCGGTGAAATGGTGCTGCGTTTCCGCCTGGCCGTGCTCGAACGCCACCCGCAGATGGTGATTATTCTGGGGGGCACGAATGATCTCGGATGGAATGCCGATCCTGCGGAGATCATGCGGAATCTGATCAAGATGTATGAATTGGCAAGGGCCTCGTCGATCGTGCCCGTGCCTGTCACCGTCCCATCTATTCGAGTCGACCTGGGCGGGGAAAATCCCGATGCGGCGGCGTGGCTGGCTGAGCATATTCAGCGGCGTCAGCGTTTGAATGCCCTGATCGCGGACTATGCGCAGAGAAAAAACCTCAGGCATGTCGATTTGTTCACGGCGACGGCCGAACCGGAGTCATGCATGCTGGCGGAGCCGTACTCGAATGACGGGCTGCATCTGACGAGCAGCGGCTATCGCCTATTTGGCAGGTTGGTGTATGAAGAGCTCTTTGCCACCGATCCTGCCGTTTCCGGCGACGCCTCTTCCAACCTGTCTCAACCATGATCTCCGAGGTCACGGATCACAACTTCGCGCGTACGGTGGAGCAGGCCCCTATGCCGGTGCTCGTGGAGTTCTGGCAGCCGGGCTGCGGGCACTGTCTCGCACTGCTCTCGCAGCTACAACTGTTGCAGGATGAAGTCGGTGCCGCGGTGAAGATCGTGAAGATGAACGTACAGGAGAACTTTCAGATTCCTGCTGAACTCGAGATCAGTTCGTTGCCTGCGCTGGCCCTATTCGACCGGGGAGCCTTCGTGCGGTTTATCGGGGGGATCGGGAAGAAGGAAGAGATTCGAAAACAGCTGCTCACGTCCGTCAACATTCAGTATCCGACGTGAAGCTTGTGGCGACGGCATAGGCCGGCAGGCCTGGTGCGGAGTCCGGCTACAGGATCCTCCAGCTCCGTCCATCGTGTTCGATCATCCGTTCGGCTTCCACCGGTCCCCAGGTCCCAGCCTGATACTCGGGCAACCAGCGCAGTTTCTGTTGCGCCCACCCGTCGAGAATTTTTGTCACCCAGTCCCAAGACGCTTCTACCGCGTCGCGTCGCATGAAGCGGGAGGCGTCTCCTGCCATCACGTCCAGCAACAGGCGTTCATACGCTTCCGGCGACGGGCAGCCGAACACGTCGCTATATTGAAAGTCCATCTCCACGGGGTGCGTCTGCGCCCGCGTGCCGGGAACACGCGAGATAATACGCAGCGAGAGACCTTCATCCGGTTGAATGCGCAACGTCAAGACGTTCGCCGGTTGAGGCGCCGCGGGATTGGCGTTGAAGAGAATCTGAGGAATGTCTTTGAATTGCACGGCGACTTCGCTGGCCCGCTTCGGGAGCGCTTTCCCGGTACGAAGGTAAAAGGGCACGCCCGACCAGCGCCAGTTTTCCACGAAGGCTTTCACCGCAACGAAGGTTTCCGTCGTTGAGTTCGGGTTGACTCCTTTTTCCCGCCGATATCCCGGGATCGGCTGGCCATGTGCGACACCTTCGGCATACTGCGCCCGCACGGTGTACTGCTCGACATCTTTGCCGACGATAGGCCGAAGGCAACGCAGCACTTCCATTTTGGCGTTGCGCACCACGTTGGGGTCAAGTGAGTAGGGCGGCTCCATGGCAACCAGACAGAGCAACTGCAGCAAGTGGTTCTGAATCATGTCGCGCAGCGCGCCCGCTTCCTCATAGTAGCTGGCTCTCGTCCCCACGCCTTCCGACTCGCTGACGGTAATTTGGACGTGATCGATATATTTGTGGTTCCAGATCGGTTCAAAAATACTGTTGGCAAACCGCACCACCATGAGATTCTGAACCGTCTCTTTCCCGAGATAGTGATCGATCCGGAAAATCTGCGATTCATCGAACACCTTGCCGGTCACTTCATTGATCTGTTGGGCAGAGGCCAGGTCGCGCCCCACCGGTTTTTCGACGATGATTCGCGAGTAGGGCGAGGCGGCGGACGCGGAGGTCGCCAGACCTGCCTGGGCCAATCCCTCGCAGACCGACGCGAAGGAGCTGGGGGGAATGCTCAGATAAAAGATGCGATTGCCGGGCAACTGCATCGCCTGCTCCACTTCCTCCGCCTTGGTGCGGAGGGTGGCATAGGTTTGCGCATCCTCGTTCTCTCCCTGAATGTAAAAGAGATGCGTTTTAAACGTATCCCACGTGTCTTCCGCCAGAGCCTGTCGCGAATGTTTGACGATTCCTTCCTTCACCAGATTGCGGAACTCATCATCGGTCATGGGTTTGCGGCCCAGCCCGATCACCGCATACTTGGCCGGTAACAGCCCGTCGAGTAATAGGTTGTAGACGGCCGGGATAAGGCGGCGGCGGGCGAGGTCACCGGACCCGCCGAAAATGACGAGCGTGCAGGGTTCGACGGGAGGGACGGCTTCCGGAACGGGCTTGCACGCAAGGGGAGTCGTAGGGGAGGACATAGTCTCGATAGTCCTTTGGTGAAGGTCAGCGCCGGACGCTGTGTCCGCCGAAGGCATTGCGCAACGCGGCCAGCATTTTTTCGGCAAACGATTCGTCCTGCCGCGACCGGAAGCGGGTGAACAGCGCGGCCGTTAGGGTCGGGACGGGCACATCCTTGTCGATGGCGTCTTGTATCATCCACCGGCCTTCGCCGGAATCCTGCACATAGCCTTTCAACTGTTCCAGCTTGGGGTCCTGTTTCAGTGCGCCAACGGCTAATTCCAGGAGCCAGGAGCGAACCACGCTGCCATGCATCCAGACGTCGGCAATTTTTCCCAGGTCGAGGCGATAGTCACTTTTCGCCATGAGTTCGAATCCCTCGGCGTACCCTTGCATCATGCTGTATTCGATGCCGTTGTGCACCATCTTGACGTAGTGACCTGCACCATGCCCGCCCATGTGGGCCCAGCCCTGTTCCGGCGCCAGCGTAGTGAAGATGGGCGTCAGCCGCTGAACCGGTTCGGTTTCCCCGCCGATCATGAGGCAATAGCCGACTTGCAATCCCCAGATCCCGCCGCTGGTACCCACATCGACATAATGAATGCCCTTTTTCTGTAGTTCGGCGGCGCGGCGCGTATCGTCATGGAAGCGGGTGTTGCCGCCGTCGATAATCGTATCGCCCGGCTGCAGCAGCGCGCTGATGGCCTGAATGGTGTCTTCCGTCGGGGCTCCCGACGGAACCATGACCCATACCGCGCGGGGAGCGGTGAGTTTGGAAACAAGGTCGCTCAGGGAGGCCGCGCCGATGCAGCCCTTGCCTTCTGCCTGCTTCACGATATCGGGTGCACGATCGTATGCCACGACGCGGTGACGGCCCTGCTGCAGGCGCGTCACCATGTTCATGCCCATTTTGCCGAGTCCGACGAATCCAAGTTCCATAGGTCACCCTCTCTGGTGAAGACCGATATGTGATGACTGGTGCGGAGCCGGCCAAGAACGGAGTGGCGCTCCAGTGGTTCGGTGCAGGTCTGATGCTATCACGGTCGGACACCCACGCAAGCGCTGTCGCCTTGGCACGGGGTGATGGAGCCCTGTTAGTCCACGCGGGGTGGAAGGGGAATATCGCGAAACAGGGTCTCGGCAAATCGTCGGCCGGCCATCAATCGATCGTGAAGGGTTGCCGCGCTGAGAAATTGGGCAGCCACCTCGCCGAGTGCCGGCTCGCGGGACGCCAGGAACCGGAGGGTGTCTACCGGTGCCGTGAACCAGAGCCCTCGAGTTCGAAAAAATGCAGAGAGGCACTCCTCGAAAAAGAGCTGCAGCAGATATTGCGCGGTGTTGGGTTTGTCGCGCAGGTCTTCGACCTTTCCGAGCCAGTGCAGGCATTCGGCTTTGAGGCGAATGCGTTCGTGTATCGTCGCTGGCGGCGGGCCCTGGCGAAATCGTTGCGCCGCCTTGGCGATCAACTGCGCCGCAATGTCCTCATGGTCGTAGAGCACGCGTCCTTTGCGAAGCAGGGGTGCGAGACGAGGAGAGTAGGTGAGATCTTCGGCGACGGTGGTATGTTCACCATAGCGGATATCGACCAGCCGGTCTCCCACCCGGATCATTTCCTGCCCGTCGGCGGGACCCTTCACCAGGACGATGAGATCGATATCGCTGTGCGCCGTCACCGCGCGCCGGGCGCCGGATCCGACGAGAACAATACCCACCAGGTCGCCGCCGCGTTTCGCGCGGACGTATTTCACCGCGCCGGCGAGGGCATCGTCGTAGCCGGGCGGCGTCACCGCGGGAGGCATCTCCGGTGGTTCGGGAATATCCAGTAACTCAGCCTTCAGCTCCTCCGAGGACGGGAGCGCGGGGGAAGACTGCGGGGAAGAGGTTGCCAGGTGTGATTCCATGTCTATCCTTCAACGCGGTCAGGCGGCCTGTACACGCCGTATCTGTTGCTCGAGGGTGCCGAGCCACGCGTCGAACGGCTGGTCGGCATCGACAACAATCTCAAGCTTTCCATTAGGAAGTTTGCGAACGATGCCGGGAGTTTCCGGCGAGAGAGGAATTTCCACCCACTCGCGATTCAGCCCTAGCGCATCCGTCACGTCGAGGATGCGACTGATCTGTTGAAACGACACGGCGTGAAGCGACACTCAATCCTCTCTACTCTTGTTGGCATTGTAGGTGGGGGGACAGAGACTGTCAACGTGAGGCGCAAGGCCTGCTCGGTCTACTTGTTGAGCAGATGCGCGATCTGATCGGCGGCTTCCTCAATCGCCTCCGCCGACACGTCGAGATGGGTCACCGCGCGACAAGTTGCGCCGCCGACGGCATTGATCAGCACGCCCTCATGCTTGAGGGCCGCCACAAACGCCGGGATGGAAAATTTCGTGCTATGCACCTCGAAGAACAGAATGTTCGTTTCGACGAGGGATGGATCGATGGTTACGGCTGGAATCTGTTGCAGCCGGGCCGCAAGCCGTTTGGCGTTGGCGTGATCGTGACTGAGTCGCGCGATGTGATGGTCTAAGGCGTAGAGACCCGCCGCGGCGAGAATTCCAGACTGGCGCATGGCGCCTCCATACATGCGACGAAATCGCCGAAGGCGCTCCATCATGCTGAGATCGTCCGTCGCAATCAGCGACCCGGCCGGTGCCCCGAGTCCTTTGGAGAGGCAGAAGGTCACCGTTTCGAAGTGCTTCGCGAATTCCGCGGCCGGCACGCCCGAAGCCACGACCGCATTGAACAGGCGGGCCCCGTCGAGATGCATCGGTATTCCATGGGCAGTGGCGACAGCACGAATGGCCTGAATAGTCGAAAGCGGGTAGACCCGGCCGCCTCCGGCGTTGTGCGTATTCTCAAGACAAATGAGTGCGCTCTGGATGCTAGAGGGATCTTTCGGTCGGATGGCGCGCTGCACCTGCTCGGCCGTCATGAGCCCGTGCGTGCCGGTCACCCAATGAAGTTGTACGCCGGCCAACGCCGCCGCCGCGCCCTGCTCATAACGAATGACATGTGACTGAGCTTCAACAATCACTTCACGTCCTGGTTCAGCCTGCGCTCGAATGGACAGTTGGTTGCCCATCGTGCCCGAGGGCACGAAGAGTGCGGCCCGTTTGCCGACGAGTGCGGCACCCACTTCCTGGAGACGATTGACGGTGGGGTCTTCGCCATAAATGTCGTCACCCACCTCGGCGCGGGCCATGGCTTCACGCATAGCGGGGCTGGGTTTGGTGACCGTATCGCTCCGAAGATCGATCATGGATGGGCCTCAATCAGGAGTGGAGTGTGGTTCTTCAGGACGAACCGCGGGTGCATTCTAGCAAAAATTCTTCTTGCCGGTGTGCCGGGGCCTGCTACACTGGCCCCAATTCGGAGCCCCATGGAGCGATGGTATCGGTCAGTCATCCGGTTTGTGCAGGCTGAGCCGCAGGAACTGCGGCCGTTGGCCTGGTCGTTCGGATATTTTTTCTGTCTCCTCTGCGGCTACTACATTCTTCGCCCCGTGCGCGATGAAATGGCGATCCAGGGCGGGGTGCACAATCTTCCCTGGATGATGACGGGCACGTTTCTCACCTTGCTCGCTGTCACGCCGTTGTTCGGTTGGTTGTCTGCGCGGTATTCCCGTTATCGATTGCTCCTCGCCGTCTATCTCTTCTTTATTGCCAATCTCATCGGCCTGTATTTTTTGATGACGAGCGGTCTGTACATCGAATGGGTGGCGCGCGGGTTTTTTGTCTGGCTCTCGGTGTTCAACCTGTTCGTCGTATCGGTGTTCTGGAGTTTCATGGCCGACCTCTTTACGCCGGCGCAGGGGGCGCGCCTCTTCGGAATGATTGCGGCAGGCGGCAGCACCGGCGCATTGTTCGGTCCCCTCATCACGACTGGCCTCACCTATCTCTTCCCGGTGCCGGTGCTGATGCTGGCCTCGGCCGCGTTTCTCGCGGCCTGCATCGGATGCATCTACCGATTGGAAATGTGGAGCCGCAGCCGGTCTCTGTTCCACCGAGAGAACAGCGGTGCACCATTGGGCGGAGGCTTTCTGGCTGGTGTTCGCCTCGTGTGGTCGTCGCCGTATCTGCTCGGTATCTGCGGCTACCTGACCTTTTTGACGATGACGGCTACCTTCTTATATTTCGAACAGGTGCGTCTGGTGGCGCAACAGTTCGATACTCCGGAGGCCCGCACGCGCCTGTTCTCCATGCTCGACTTCGCCACCAACATCCTCACCTGGCTGACGCAGCTCTTGCTCACCAACCATGTGGTGGCCCGGTTCGGCCTGGCTGCAGCCTTACTGTTTCTGCCGGCGGTGAGCCTCCTCGGGTTTTTAGGCATCGCCCTCTGGCCGGGCTTAGTCGTGTACGTCAGCTTTTCCGTACTGCGTCGAGTAGGGGAATATGCGCTTTCGAAACCGGCGCGCGAGGTGCTGTTCACAGTGGTCAGTCGCGAGGAAAAGTATAAGGCGAAGAACTTTATCGATACGGCGATCTCGCGCGCGGGGGATGCCTCGACCGGCTGGCTGGTCTCCGGCCTTAAAGCGTTGAGCGTTACCACGGCACAGATCGCCTGGGTCCTGGTCCCGCTCATGGTCCTCTGGGGTTGGCTAGGCCGATGGCTTGCGGCGCAACAACGCAAACAGATTGGGCCGGGTTAGGCCTCCCTTCCTGGCCTCTGTCGCCTCCAGAGATGGGACCACGCTGCTTTGACTCACAAAAAAATCGCATGGTATAGTCCGGCGCGGATCGTTGAAGGCCTGTAATGATGCTGTCCTGACGATTCCCGGCACCCTGTGACCATTCACCGGACGCCCATTCACCAGCTCACCAATTGGGGACATGATGGTTGAAGTTCCAGTTAAGCTCTACCTCGATAAAGTATTGAAGACGGCGCGTGAAGCGGTACGTCCCACGTCGCTTCTTTCCGGTCCCATACGAGATAAGGCGTTACGCGGTATGGCGACGGCTCTGGCAGAAGCGGAGGAGTCCATCCTGGCGGCGAACGAAACGGATGTGGACGCGGTTGGAAAGTCGATGACGGGATATGAAAACCGTGAACGTGTGCGGGACGCCGTGGCCCGGATCCGTATGACGGCCGATGACGTTAAGGCGCTCGTGGATCGATTGCATCACATTGCGGATCTCCCTGATCCGCTTGGAGAGGTGCTGGGGCGCCACGAAGAACCGAACGGTCTTCAGGTAAGCCGGGTGCGGGTCCCCATCGGCGTGATCGGCATCGTGTCCGAGCTGTCACCGCTGGAAACAATCGATGCGCTGGCCCTCTGCCTGAAGTCGGGCAACGTTTGTGTCTTCCGCGGCTCACCGGACTGGACCCATACGCAGCACGTGATTGCGGCCGCTCTTACGAAGGCCATGCATGACGCCGGTATCCCGAAGGGCGCCTGTACGATCATTGACCGGCAGGAGAAAGAGGCGGCCTTGGAACTGATCAAGTCCGGTAAGGCGTTGGATGCCATCATCCCGCGTGGCGGTGCAGGGCTGAGGAAGGTGGTGCAGGAGCAGGCCAAGATGCCGATCCTTTGCCATGACGGCGGAATTACGCACGTCTATATCGACGATGATGTGGAAATTCCCCTGGCGCAAAATATTGTCGTGAACTCCAAGGTGCAGAATCCCTCGGCGCCTAACTCGGTGGATACACTGCTGGTTCATCAGGGTATTGCCCGCCCGCTCTTGTCGGCGTTGATCCTTCGGTTGCTGGATGAATTCAAAATCGATATTTA
>ERZ724514.1360-NODE-1360-length-10785-cov-4.737558_pt1 | contig 10785 bp, 9 predicted proteins | sample MGYA00376047_ERZ724514 | MGnify/ENA primary metagenome ERZ724514 (study PRJEB28724, sample SAMN07190883) | activated sludge metagenome | isolation source: activated sludge of sewage treatment plant in Hong Hong | place: Hong Kong | collected 2016-03-17 ...
AAATGACAGAATACATGTAAAAAGTAAGTTTCTGTAAAATCCTGAAATAATTAAAATGCTCCAATAAAATATATTTAAAAATTCTATATCTTTGTAGTGATATAGTCGCGAAAGGCTTCTATACACTAATACTTTACTGTATAAGGCGACCATGATAAATAATAAATATCAGGATTCCAAAGTACTTTTAGCTAGTGTATAAAACATTAAGTGACAAAATATTTAGTGCAATTATTATTTAAACTTAAAAAACAAAAAAACATGAAAAGAATTCTTTTATCATTCGCTATGATGATTTCACTTTCTTTTTTCGCTTCAGCTCAAAATTTTGATGGCAAAAACATCGATATAGCTGCAGGTATAGGCTTGGGCTCTCCCTACACGTATGGAACGAGTTTGATTCCACCAATATGGGCGCAGGCTGACTTTGGCGTTGCCGATAAAATCAGCGTAGGAGGTATGCTTGGTTTCACTACATCCAAGTATGGATTTACTTCTTATAACTGGCGTTACACCTATACCTTGATTGGGGCACGAGGTAATTACCATTGGGGCAAGCACCTTTCATCTCTTCCGGATAAATTGGACTTGTATGCGGGTGTCAATCTTGGCTATTACCTGGTAAAGGTTAACTATGACGGTTACACCGGAGTTATTGCAGATGGAGTATCCAACTCAGTCTTCTTTGGCGGACAAGTCGGTGGACGTTGGTTCTTCAAAGATAATCTGGCAGCTATTGCAGAATTGGGTTACGGTATAGCATATTTGAGAGTTGGTCTTAATTTCAGATTGAAATAATCCATCCAACTATAAAAAAAGAAAGCCCGGGCAAACCGGGCTTTTTTATTTTAGCATGTTAGGTGATAATAATCTGAAAAGAATGGTTATTTACTCTTTTGATTCTTCCACCAAATAAATCCAATCGTCCCCACCAGTAAATAAGGAATGGCAAGCAGGTATAATATGCCCGCATCCAACCCCCTGGCTGCCGTGCCTCCATTCTGAAGATTAGATTCTGCCGCCAAACGGCACATTGGACATTGAGCTGCCAAATCTGACATCATAATAACAATTCCCAACAATATTATTGCCAATCTCAAAAGGAATACTTTCATCTTAGGAGTATTTTGAGTTACAAAGGTAACACTTTGCAACCACCTTAGCAAATTAGAAAAACAATATCCTGCAACCCTAATTCATTTCAACCTGATATTCCATTCCATTCTGAATGGCAATATCCAACAACAATTGATTGATGGCGATTCCATCGTGAGCCAGTGTGTGTAGTACAACTTTAGACGCTTCATCCACAATTACTATCTTTAATTTTTGGACACCGTGATTTTCTGACACAAATTGATGCAGTAACTCTATAGTCTTTTTGGTCAGCATTTCAATCGGCATCGTCAAAGTTACAGATTTGAAATACGTATCACCAACAGATTCCAAAAGACGGATGGAGGTGATTACAATTTCCGGTCGACCACCTCTGAATACCGGCCTATAAACGGCCTCAATAAACAATTTATTTCCTTCCGCCAAATAAGATTTTGACTTATGGTAAAGATCCTTGGACACAAAAAAGGAATATTTTCCATTGAAATCAATCAACTCAATCTTTCCATAAGGATCACCTTTTTTAGTAAATCCGTGATAAGCTGATGTAATCAGGCCTCCAGTCCGAACGACTGTCTCCAGCTTGTCGATCGAATCCAATTGACTCAGGGAATAGTTACAAAGATGCTCCAATTCAACCTTGTAAGCATCCAATGGATGACCGCTGGCGTAAAGGCCAATTGTCTCCTTTTCCTTTCCAAGCTTATAATTGATAGCCCATGGTTGATACTTAAAAGGTTGGGGTTGAGTAATTACCTGATCCAAATCATCTTCAAAAAGACTCATTGTGCTTCCTTCCTGCATATCTTTCATTGCCGCAGCATACCTGATTAATTGCTCGATGAAGGTCAAATCCTTGTCGTTGGCAGAAAAATATGCTTCTCTTTCAAAGTTGAAGCAATCAAATGCCCCGCTATACACCAGTGCTTCCATGGTCTTCTTATTGATGGACCTGGCATTGACACGCACGACAAAATCATAGATATCGGCAAATGGTTCACTGCCTCTTGCATCCAGGATATCCTGAGACGGGCCGTCGCCAATACCCTTTATGGAACTGAGACCGAAACGGATATCTCCTCTGGCATTAACTGCAAATGCAATTTTACTTTCATTGACGTCAGGTCCAAGCACATTGATATCTGAAGCCTTGCATTGTTCAATATACTGGGTTATCTTTTCTATGTTGGTCTGATGCTTAAGGTTGGCCGCCATAAACTCCGGCAGGTAATTGGCCTTCAGATAGGCAGTCTGATATGCTATGAAGGCATAACAGGTCGAATGCGACTTATTGAATGCGTATGCCGCAAATTTCTCCCAGTCAGTCCACACTTTATTGGCTTTGGCCTCATTGAAGTTTCTCGCCCTTATGCCCTCCATGAATTTACCTTTCAATGAGTCCAGGGTTTTCCTATCTTTCTTTCCCATAGCTTTGCGCAAGCCATCTGCATCACCTTTGGAGAAACCCGCTAATTGCTGGGCAAGAAGCATTACCTGTTCCTGATATACTGTGATGCCATAGGTTTCTTCCAGAATACCTTTCATCTCGTCAATATCATAAGTTACTTCTTCCAGTCCGTGTTTACGGTTGATATACGAAGGTATGTAATCCATCGGGCCCGGTCTGTACAAGGCATTCATAGATATCAAATCCTCCAATCGGTCGGGTTTTAGCTCCTTAAGATATTTCCGCATACCTGCACTTTCAAACTGGAAGGTACCGAAAGTATCCCCACGCTGAAACAATTCAAAGGTTGGTCCATCATCAAGCGGGATGGCGTCAATATCTATCTCCACTTTATGATTTTCCTTGATGTACTGCAAGCAATCTTTGATGATACTTAAGGTTTTAAGCCCAAGGAAGTCCATTTTGATAACTCCGGCAGATTCAACTACCTTTCCATCATACTGTGTCACCAACAGTTCTGAATCCTTGGCAGTTGCTACCGGAAGGATGTCCATGAGGTTGGTTGGTGCGATGATTACACCTGCTGCATGGACGCCCACATTTCTCACCGAACCTTCCAGCTTCAGAGCTTCCAGCAAAACCATTGAGCGCAGATCGGTTCCATTATAGAAAATCTGGCGGAGTTCATTTACCTTTGCCATATCATCCGTACTTAGCTTGTCATGCTCTTCAAGACTATTCTCACCTGTCAATGGTGCTTTGAGTACCCTGTTCAAGGATATGCCCAATTTTTCAGGGAACATTTTGGTCAGCTCATTCGATTGAGGCAATGGTAAATCCAAAACTCTGGCGACATCCTTAATGGAGCTCTTGGCTGCCATAGTACCATAGGTGATGATCTGCGCAACCTGATTTTTACCGTATTTCTCAATGACATAATCAATCACTTTCTGCCTTCCTTCGTCATCAAAGTCAGTATCAATATCCGGCATTGACTTCCTATCCGGATTCAGGAATCGCTCAAAGAGCAGATTGTACTTAATCGGATCAATATTGGTAATACCGATGCAATAAGCGACCGCACTTCCGGCAGCTGAACCCCGTCCCGGACCTACAAAGACACCAATATCCCTCCCAGCCCTGATAAAATCTGCTACGATAAGGAAGTAACCCGCAAAGCCCATGTTTTCAATTACGCCAAGTTCAAAGTCAAGCCTTTCAATAACCTCGGGTGTCAATTCCTTGTATCTTTCCTTTGCTCCCAGATAGGTAATGTGTCTCAAATATTCGTCCTGTGTCTTAAATTTTTCAGGAATTGTATAATGAGGCAGCAGAATATTTTTATTTAAATCCAGTAATTCGACCTTTTCTACAATATCCAGTGTATTTTCAATCGCTTCCGGCACATCGTGAAAAAGATGAGTCATTTCATCCGTTGTTTTGAAATAGAATTCATCATTATAAAAGCCAAATCTGGTGCCCCTGCCATCACTTTCATCCACATTGAAACCATCTGATTTGGGTGTTGCCTGCTTTTCACCGGTATTCACACATAACAGGATATCGTGGGCATTGCTGTCCTCCCGATCCACATAGTGAGCATCGTTGGAAGCAATGACTTTCAGGTTATACTTCCTGGCAAACCGAAGGAGTACCTGATTTACTTTTTCCTGGTCCGGTATCTTATGCCGTTGTAATTCGATATAATAATCTTCGTCGAACAGATCAACCCACCACTTTAATTCTTCCTCAGCTTCCTCAATCTTGTCCTCGAGAATCAATTGAGGGATGATGGCACCCAGGCAGCATGAAGTCGCGATAATTCCTTCGTGATACTGCTCAACGAGCTTTTTATCAATTCTGGGATATTTGCCGTATAATCCTTCAATGTAACCAAGAGAGGACAATTTACACAGGTTTTTGTACCCTACTTCGTTCTTCGCAATCATTAGCTGATGATATCGCTTGTCTTTCAACGTCTTGGTAAACTGTCGTTTGAAGCGATCTTCCACCAAATAAAATTCACAGCCTACAATAGGCTTGATCACCGGATCCTGACCTTTAACATTGTATTTAGCGGCCTCTGATACAAACTTAAAGACGCCGAACATATTACCGTGGTCCGTGATGGCGATCCCGGGCATTTTATCAGCCACAGCCTTTTTATATAACAGGCTAATATCCGATGCTCCATCCAGCAGGGAAAATTGAGTATGACAGTGAAGGTGTGCAAATGAGGCCATAGTCTTGTTTTTAAATCAAATTGTATATGTTAGCTCAAAAGATGTTTTATGATTCACATTCAAAAAATAAAAATATGATTAATCGCAATATGAAATGACAAATCTAATGAATCTAACCAATCATTTTTTTATTATGAAGCATCAAATTATACCCGGGCAAACGGGTTTGTCCCAAATAGAACCGACTGGAATACACGTGCAAATTCTCTCATCTGCTATCCATAATATCCAAAAGATTCACTATGATTTCGGGAATTTCGGCTTGTCTACCACCCTTTATTTCCCATGCAATTGTTTTAATAAACAGGAAGGAAGATAGATAAGTTTCACACATTTTAATTTTTTTTAATAAATGTTTTTCCTTTTCCAAAACACCTTGGATTTCAGGCAAAGGCAAACGTATCTACGTCAAAAAGGCCTTTGTCCGTCATCTTCAAGTGAGGTATAACCGGAAGGGCCATGAATGACAAAGACATGAAAGGAGCCCTGAGGGTAGAACCACAACGTTGTTTTGCAAAATCATCGATCTCGGTATAATCACGACTTACTTGCCATGCATCGCCATCACTCATAAGGCCGGCTACCGGCAGAGGAAGAATTTTCATATCCGTGCCGTCAGTTGCAGCCAGACCGCCCTTGGATTTAATCAGCTCATTGATTACCCTTGCCATCGATGCATCATCGACACCTACGGCAATGATATTGTGACTGTCATGTGCTACCGTACAGGCAAGGGCACCACTCTTCAAGCCGAAGTTCCTGATACGGCCCAGTGCAGGTTGGGCTTCCCGGTACCGATTAATCACCGCAACCTTCAACACATCATTATCGGCAGTGCATTCTTTCGATGGCATCCGCAGGTGATTGGTAATAAGCTGACCGTCAAGACACTCGATAACACTGACCTCTCCAGACTGCTGATCGGCAAGAGAAGTTACGTCTATGGGTCGGGCATTGAAGTGGTTGATCGTAGTTTTACTTCTTGACGGAATGAAAGATTTACCATTTTCAGCAACTAATTGTCCCCTGATGTAGGTTTTGATCACATTGAATTCTTCCAGATCATTGACCAGGATAAAATCAGCGGAATCACCGGGTCTCACCATGCCGTGCTCAAGTCCGTAATGCAATACCGGATTGATACAAGCTGCATTAAGCACATCAAACAAATCATAGCCTTTCCTGACCGCCCGACTGACCAATTGGTTGATATGGCCGAGCAACAGGCTATCCGGATGTTTGTCGTCGGAGCAAAACATAATTTGTCCCGGAAAATCAGCAATAGCGGGGATCAACGCTTCAAAATTCCTTGCAGCACTGCCTTCGCGTATCAGGATATGGACGCCAAGTCTTAATTTACCTATCGCTTCATCTAATTCATAACATTCATGATCCGTTGAAATGCCTGCCTCAAAATACCTCATGGCGTCTTCACCCCGCAATCCGGGTGCATGGCCATCAATTTTTTTTCCGGCTTCGCGGGTCAATCTGATTTTCTCCATCACTTCCGGGTCCCTGTGAATAACACCCGGAAAATTCATCATTTCAGCCAAATACTTAATATTTTTATTTTGGAGCAATGCCTTTATTTCCTCCGGGCCAATAATGTCGCCCGCGGTTTCAAACACAGTCGCCGGCACGCAGCTTGGTGCGCCAAAATTGAAATAGAAAGGTACGCCGTCGGCATCATCGAGCATATATTGAATTCCCGGAACACCACAAACATTGGCGATTTCATGTGGATCACTGACAGTTGCTACAGTGCCATGGATGACCGCCATTCTGGCAAATTCTGAAGGCACCAGGAGTGAACTTTCAATATGCACATGAGCATCTACAAAGCCCGGCAGAATATAGCCGGTAACCTGCCGGTCAATACGCATTATATGGGCAATGCTTCCATTTTCAACCCTCAGGCGTACCGGGTAAATACTTTTCTGGGGGATGTCCACGAGATTGCTTTCTATTTCAAAGGTCATGACTGAATTGATTTTTCCATAAAAGTACAAGAATTAAAAAAAACACAGGTTATCAATTAGATATCACCCATTCCTCTGGTAAATATTATTCAAAACATTTAATTTATAAACTGTATTGAGACAAAACGTAAAATGTGATAAACTGCCCGAAGCGAAGTAGGTAGATGAGTAATACCCGGGCGCCATGACCATCCTCACTTTCAGAGAATCAAACCTAAAATATCCGTCCAGATTACAAGAAATAAAAAGGATAATGCTATCAAACACCGATAAAATATGCTCTATCGGATATTAAATTCCTACCTAATTATTTATGGAAGTGCCCTAACCGTAGTATCCATTACATCTAAACTAAAAAAGCCGATCCACAATCGAATCGGCTTTTATGGCAAAGTTATTTGTATAAAACAATTATTGGACCACCCTATTCTCCATCTTCTTCCACATGTTCCATCCGGTCGATCAGCCTTCCTGTGATACGCAGAAAGTCGGTTTCTGTAATGATACCAACCAATTCATTTTTGTCAACAACAGGCAGGCATCCAATCTGTTTGTTGCGCATTACTTCCAAAGCATCCAATACAGTAGCATCCGGCGAAATAGTAATTGGGTCCTTGATCATGATGTCATTGACAATGATAACATCCTTCTTTTTATCAACCTTACGATTAGAGAAATGGCGTAATAGTAAGCGGCTCGTCACCAGACCAATCAGGTTGCCCTTTTTATCCTCTACAGGCATATATCTGATCTTCCTCCAATCCATCATTTCAGCCACCAACTCGACAATATCATCTTTTTGTACAGTGAAGAGGTCAGTCTCCATGAATTCCTCTACCTTGAGGGTCCCGGGCCGATATTCTTCAAGATCCTTAATTTTAGGGGCCTTCCATTTGTGGATCGGGATCTCCTGTTCCTGATTTTTGATGATGGATTGAGTCAGGACTGACATCGCTTCATCTCTTGTCACATGCTTGATCAGTGAAGTAAAGGCTCTGAGCTGCCACCGTGCTCCGGTCATCAGCTTGTCGGCCCTACCTCTTATAACGTCCATGTAGCGGGTTATATCCGCATCATTGACCCCCTTGAGCTTCAGACCATGCTCCGCTAAAGGAATCAACTCTGTCAAAGCGAGTTCGGCAGGCGTAATTTTCTTGTCTTTCAGCCACGTAAACTTCGTATCGATACCGAATTGAGCTGCTTTACCAAAGTTGTCGCGTACATCCTCCCAGGATATGTGTTTAGTGATGTCCTTATACTGATCATCCATACCTGTCATGGCTCCCAGCCAAAAAGCTGCATTGGCAACTTCGTCCAGAACGGTAGGTCCGGAAGGAATCACCCTGTTTTCGATTCTAAGGTGTGGCTTGCCATTATCACTTATGCCATAACAAGGCCTGTTCCAACGATATACTGTCGAATTGTGTATCTGCAATGCTTGTAACTTAGGCACTTTACCTTTTGCCACAAGATCAACGGAATCATCGTATTTGTCACCGGTCATGATAACGCGAAAACGACTGATATCTTCCTTGTAAATTTCCAAAATGGAATTGTTAAGCCAGCCTTTTCCAAAACTCACCCTCGGACTTCGGTCACGCATATGCTCTGTCGAAGTTCGGATATCTAAGGCCTGCTGGAAAAGAGCAATACGCGATTCATGCCACAGACGCCTTCCAAAGACAATCGGCGAGTTAGCAGCCAGGGCGATAATCGGTCCGGACAGAGACTGGGCTATGTTGTAGTGTTTGGCAAATTTGGCAGGTGTTGTCTGCATATGCACTTGAAAACTCGTATTACAGGCCTCCAGCAAAGGAGAATCATGCTTGACCAGCAGCTCGTCTATCCCTTGAAGCCTCAGTTCATATGCAGAACCCATCAGCATATCGTTGAATGCTTCCATCAGGGCGTAATACCTGTCTTTAGGGGTAAGATTATCCAGCTTGAGGTCAAATTTGTTTAAGGTGGGCAGGATGCCTGTCAATATGATCTTGGCATCGTAATTCTCCAGGAACTTCCGAATGATAGCAAGCTGGTCATTGTTTTCCTTTTCCATGTCACTGAAACAAGAACCTGTAAACTCACGAGGAGTAAGGTTGGTCTCAAGATTAAATTTGGCGAGCTCTGTACCTACCCATTCATACTCCTTCATTTCTTTCAGAACTTCAACCGCTATGAGAGCCGGCTTGTAGTAGGTTGTGTCCACCATAAACATTTCCTGCTCTGCCCCGATGCGCATTATATCCGTCTCAAACCAATCATCCCTGAGCATCGTCTCCAATGCTCTTACATCATTGAGCAAATGCCTGACAAACAATTGCATTTCCTCTTTGTTGTTCAATTTATTTACATTCTGTTCGCCCATGATTTTGTTCGTTGCACTATTGTGATGAAAAATTTTTCAAATATTATTTAAAAAACCGAAAGTTGCAACAATTATTTTATAAAATCAAAAACTTTTATTGAAAATAAATTTTCGAAACTAATTCCAACAAAATTCTTCATAAACTCGTTTTGATAGCATGAAACATTTCCTTCCTGTTATTGTATTTACGCTATTTTCTGCTTTTCTTTTCCAATCATGTGGGAAGGAAACCATCCCCAAGAAATTCACCGTCAGATTGGACCGTACGTTTGAAGTACCGGCAGGCTTAAACTATATCGATGCCCATTACTTCGTGCTGGATGAAATACCCACTTTTTATGATCAAATCATCGGCCAACAGAATGTTCCGGCCGGGGCTAAAATCACGCTGGTGCCGGAAAGGGCCTCTATTACCTCCTTATTTAACGATATAGACTTTGACTTTATCGACAAAGTAGCTATCAGAATATATACCAATAACAATCCCAAAGATAAGCCGGAAGCTTTCTACATCGAATACATCCCGAATTCGGTCGATAACGAACTACAACTTATTCCGACCAGTTTTGATGCAAAACCATTTTTGGAGTATGGCATCGTAAATGCAGAAATACGGTTTTTCTTTAAAAGGACAACACCCCAGTCGATGAATCTAAGAATAGTCATGGACTTTCGGGGAAACTATTGAATCATTGAATAACCTGACTCTATTCAAAATATTTTGGAGAAATAGCAGAATAAAAAAGGAAAATCATGGGCCAAATGACTTATATCCTTTGGGTTTTTAACGTGTTTAGTAGTTATCAGGAAGACTTTTCGGGTCATAACAAGCTGATACAGGGATAACTCATAAGCGCCCTGTCCGGATATTCCCGATTATGAAAGGTAAATAATCAGGAATATTTGAATGAGTTGAATGTCTTATATTTTATGCTCAATAGGGGATGGTTGTAGCATTCCCGGTTTATTTAAGCTTTATTCTCCTGACTTCTGCACTTAAAATTTTACAAATCTCATAAAGACCTGATAATCTATATCATGAATGGAGTCGGGTAAATGTTCTGGGTGGCGCAAGGCTAATAAATCATAATTTGGTGAAGTTTTTCCATACGAGGAAGAACCGTTCCGGAAGCTTTGTAGTGGTTGAAAAATAGGATGGAAAATTCAGAGAGTCAATTATCGCAGGCATATCAATCTATAGCTCAATTTTATAGAGATGGTTTACGAAATTGCTTGCCGGGATGATGCACTGACCAAGTCGGGAGGAATCTAATTTTGACTTTGATGAATCAGCTAAATTTTTAATAGAGGCTTCTAAACGAAAATAGTTAAAGTTTAAAAGCTTTTTGCCAAAAATGTAGAGATTTAATCAATAGATGGCAACTAAGTCCCATCAAACCGATTATTGCAAATTCAATATTTCTTTAATTTTACTTTCCGGGAGTCCGGTAATGCTGGATATAAAATCGATAGATGCACCATTTTCAAATAACTTTACAATTATTTCAAATTGTGCTTTTTCAATACCTTGCTGCATACCTATTTCGAGACCTTGTTGCATGCCCTGTTGCATACCTTTTTCAAGGCCTTCCTGTACACCTTGTTCTTTTCCTTCTTTAACTCCTTTGCGATATAATTGTTCGGCGATGGTCATTGTTTCTGATTTTATGGGTT